>ERZ1643249.4989-NODE-4989-length-10836-cov-4.845747_pt1 | contig 10836 bp, 10 predicted proteins | sample MGYA00579263_ERZ1643249 | MGnify/ENA primary metagenome ERZ1643249 (study PRJEB29033, sample SAMEA4952264) | chicken gut metagenome | biome: Broiler Chicken; feature: Gastrointestinal Tract; material: Caecum | place: Ireland | collected 2018 | study: Broiler...
TATATTCCAGAAACTTTTCCGCGTTTTCCGCATGTTCGGTATTGACCACTATGCCGAAATAAACCTTGTCGTATCCGGCGTAGGCCTGCGTTTCCTGAAGAAGTGCACAGTCTGAAATTTCGATTCCTACCGGAACATCTTCTTCCGTATCGTCATCCGGAATATTGGCATAGATCAGACGATCCGCATATTTGGAAAGTGTTTCTTCCGAAAGAAATTCATTCAGGCCGCCAAGAAATCCTTCATCTGTATACCGCTGAAATGTATCCGGATCCGCAATCATCACATCCACCTCCTGAGCGGCAACCTGAGCGGCAAATTTCTGGAGGTTCGCCACTGAATAAGTATCCGCCGAATCCTGGTTCAGGGTGAAGTTGGTTTCCAGAGTGGTGCTGTAGTTCTTCGTGTCAATCTGCGCGTATCCATCAAAACCGGCCATATATTCTTCCGTATCCATATCGGTATAGCCGTTGACGAAGACTGCATAAAACGCGCTGTCCTTTGCGGTCACAACGGTATAGACCAGATTCCCGATGAAAACAATCGCAAGGATGGTAACCAGCGTTGCGACCCTGTAATACTCCCAGAAATACTGAAACTTTTCTTTCAGACTTTTGTCTTTCATTTTTTTATGTTGTTCTCTGATTTCATCCATTACGGAATTGCCCGCTGCCATATTTCCCTCTTTCTGCCGCGAGAAGCGGCGGTTCATTCTTTTTACTATGATAGTCGGTCGATGAAATAAAGTCAATGAAGCGCCAGGGACAACTTCTGAAAATTTTCTAAATTCCCTGTGAATTTTTAATGTCCTTGCAGTTGCTTCTTGCAACAGGGCGAAATTTGTAATATCATATTAACCAGTAGAAAAACAGTCTCTCAAAATGCTTACAGTGTTTGAAAAGCATGGCGTTTCAGAGGCAAAAGGAGTCGGAAGATGAACGAAACCTATGTGGAATGTATGGTAAAAAGAAAGAAGAACGGACTGCTCACGGCGCTGAAGGTGCTGCTGATTGTGATCGCGGTGTTCGCTTTCCTGATCGGAAGCATTGGCAGCATCATTTTTTACATCATTGCCGTAGCGGCCGGAGTCGGCGCCTATTTTGTGGGCCTGAACGCAAGCCTGGAATATGAATATCTGTATGTGGACAGGCAGCTTTCCGTGGATAAGATCCTGGCGAAGAGCAGAAGGAAGAAGGTGGAGACCTTCGATCTGGGCCGGATGGAGATCCTGGCGCCCATCAAGTCCTGGCACATGGATGAATTCAAGAACAGGCAGCTTAAGGACGTGGATTACAGCTCCGGCGTGGAAGAGAAGCCGGACAAACGTTACTGCATGATATATAATGGAGAGAAGCGTGTCATTTTTGAGCCGAATGCGGAGATGGTGGCGGCGATTAAGTCCATCGCTCCCAGAAAGGTATTTACGGATTGACATTTTCCGGCAAGTCTGGTACACTTCTAAAAATAAAAACTGTCAGTAAATTTTACTGGCAGTTTTATATTCACCGTTTTCCAGGCATCTGTCCGTTTATTGCGGACGGATGAGGAAAACATCACCACAGAAGAACAAAAGGAGGAGACAAGATGGGTCAGATTATTGGCGATGGCATTACCTTTGATGATGTGCTGCTGGTTCCGGCATACTCTCAGGTAATTCCGAACCAGGTGGATTTATCGACCTGGCTGACGAAGAAGATCAGACTGAACATTCCGATGATGAGCGCCGGAATGGATACCGTTACCGAACACAGGATGGCAATCGCGATGGCCAGACAGGGCGGAATCGGAATCATTCACAAGAACATGTCTATTGAAGCGCAGGCAGAAGAAGTGGATAAGGTAAAGCGTTCAGAAAACGGAGTCATCACCGACCCCTTCTCTCTTTCTCCTGAGCATACTCTTCAGGACGCGGATAACCTGATGGCGAAGTTCCGCATCTCCGGCGTACCGATTACGGAAGGCCGCAGGCTGGTTGGCATCATTACCAACCGTGATCTTAAGTTCGAAACAGATTTCACGAAGAAAATTAAAGAGTCCATGACCTCGGAAGGACTGATCACCGCAAGAGAGGGCATCACCCTGGAAGAAGCGAAGAAAATTCTTGCGAAGGCGAGGAAGGAAAAGCTTCCCATCGTGGACAAGGATTTCAATCTGGTGGGCCTGATCACCATCAAGGATATCGAGAAGACGATTAAATATCCGCTTTCCGCAAAAGACTCCCAGGGACGGCTGCTGTGCGGTGCCGGCGTGGGAATCACGGCAAACGTGCTCGACCGCGTGAGCGCCCTGGTGGACGCGAAGGTGGACGTGGTGGTTCTGGATTCCGCGCACGGACATTCCGAGAACGTGCTCCGCTGCCTGCGCATGATCAAGGAGAAATTCCCGGATCTGCAGGTGATCGCCGGAAACGTTGCCACCGGAGAGGGTACGAGAGCTCTGATTGAAGCAGGAGCGGACGCGGTGAAGGTGGGCATCGGCCCCGGCTCCATCTGTACAACCCGCGTGGTTGCAGGTATCGGCGTTCCGCAGGTTACGGCTATCATGGATTCCTATGCGGTTGCGAAGGAGTACGGTATTCCGATCATCGCGGACGGCGGCATCAAGTATTCCGGAGACATGACCAAGGCTATCGCCGCCGGCGGAAACGTCTGCATGATGGGAAGCATCTTCGCAGGCTGTGACGAGAGTCCCGGAACCTTCGAACTGTATCAGGGAAGAAAATATAAGGTTTACCGCGGCATGGGATCCATCGCCGCCATGGAAAACGGCAGCAAGGACCGTTACTTCCAGTCCGACGCGAAGAAGCTGGTTCCGGAAGGCGTGGAAGGCCGCGTTGCCTACAAGGGAACCGTGGAGGATACCGTATTCCAGCTCGTTGGCGGCATCCGTTCCGGTATGGGCTACTGCGGTGCGCACACGATCGATGAACTGAAGGAAAACGGCAGATTTATCAAGATCTCTGCGGCAGCGCTCAGAGAGAGCCATCCTCATGACATCCACATCACCAAGGAAGCGCCCAACTACAGCGTTGAAAATGACTAAAGCCTGAACGGGCACTTCCTTTGGAAGCAGTCAGGCTGCTGCGTAGAGAACGGCCAGGAAAAAGACAGCCCCATGGAATTCGGGCACGGACAGTGCCGGATTCCATGGGGAATCTGTTCTAGGGCGAAGAAAAGGAGAAAGGACGGCTATGACACTGGCAGATACTTCAAACGGACCGGACTGGATCGTGTGGGCAGTTGTCATTCTGATCGCAATCCTGTCCGCCGCTCTGCTTTCCGGTCATGGAAGCTGGCTGATCGCCGGATACAATACTGCATCGGAAAAGGAAAGAGAGAAATACGATAAAAAGAAGCTGTGCAGAACAGTGGGAGCCGGTCTGGCTGTGGCGGATGTGATCATCCTGATCATGGAGCTGTTTGAAAATGTGCTCCCGGCATCCTTTGCCGGGATCGCCGCCATGCTGATTTTTACCGACTGCTTCGTGATGGTCATTTTGGGAAATACGATCTGTAGAAAGAAAAAGGACAAATAAAAGGAAATGGTAACCGTTCAGAACGGTTACAGGAAAAGAACGGCTGAAGGAGTGAGCGTTTTCATTCCTCCAGCCGTTTTGCGTCCAGTTCTATAATCTGTGCGTTCTGCGTTCGATACCGTTTCACCATTTCATGAAAGGGCGTGCGGTTCAGATGGGAGAGCAGGGACATGATGACGGCGCTGTGGGTGACGATCAGAATCCTGCGGTCAGCGCTGCTGCCGCCTTCTTTTTGAATGATGTCCTGCAGGGCGGGAACCACCCGGTTCAGAAGATCCTGATAGGATTCGCCTTCCGGCGGATGTCCGTATCTCCGGTCCGTGTGCCAGATCTGATAAAGCTCCGGATATTTATCTTCCACCTGTTCCCAGGTGAGCCCCTCCCAGAGTCCGAAGCCGATTTCCTCCAGCCCCGGATGAATGAGACAGGGGATCTGAAGCCGTTTTGCAGCAATTTCCGCTGTTTCCAGCGCCCGTTTCAGGCCGCTGGTATACACGATGTCAGGCCGGTCTTCTGAAAGAAGCAGGCTTTCCGCAAGCTGCATGGCCTGTCGGCGGCCGGTTTCATTCAGGTCCGTATCCGTACTTCCCTGGATCCGCCGCTGCAGATTCCAGTCCGTTTCTCCGTGTCTGGTGAGCAGAAGCTTCATTTGAGGTTCCTTCTTCAGGTTCCGTTCCATGAGAAAACTCCTTTCCATTTTAATCCCCCTAATATTAGCATGGGGAGCCGGAGCATGCAAGCCGGCAATTGTCTGGTTTTGCGGATGAACGGCAACTGCTGCTGGTCACCGCATGGCCAGTAAGGGTACCCCTATAATCTTAAAAATGGGGACATAATCTTAAAAACGAGGCATTTGTTATGGGGATTCAATCATTTATAATCTTTTTATAAAGAAATGAGGTGAACGGAGAGTGAAAACAGAAAAAAACAGGGAACGAACAAAGCGCGCGGCGCGGACAGCCCGTGTGGACTGGAGAAAGGAATTCCAGCATAACTGGCCTCTGTACCTGCTGGTGCTGCCATCGGTGATCTTTGCAATCATCTTCTGCTATATTCCGATGGGAGGCCATGGCTTGGAATCTTCGGTTCGGAATTCGTAGGGCTGGAAAATTTCCGGCAGATCTTTGAATTTAAGGAATCCTACCAGGCAATTATCAACACGCTGATCATATCCGTGAGCAAAATTGTTCTGGGGCTGGTGGTGCCTGTGATCATGGCGCTGCTTCTGAACGAGGTAAAGCAGCTTGGACTGAAAAAATGTATTCAGACGTTGGTTTATCTGCCGCACTTTCTTTCCTGGGTTACGGTGGCAGGCATGCTGAGGGACATTCTTGGTATGGACGGAATCGTGAACGCCTGTCTGAAGGCGTTGGGAATGGAACCCATCTTTTTCCTGGGAGAAGCCGGGATGTTCCGTCAGCTCGTGATTTTGTCGGATCTGTGGAAGGGCTTTGGATTCGGAATGATCGTATACCTTGCGGCCATATCCAACATCGACCAGAACCTTTATGAGGCGGCGGAGATGGACGGCGCGAATAAATGGCAGCAGACGCTTTACATAACGCTGCCCGGAATCATGCCGATGATCATTGTCATGGCCACTCTCAGCCTGGGAAATGTGCTCAATGCGGGATTTGATCAGATTTTCAATCTGTATTCTCCGCTTACCTACAGTACGGGAGACATAATTGACACTTATGTGTACCGGCAGTCGCTTGTGAATGGGCAGTACAGCTTCGGAACCGCGGTGGGACTTTTCAAGTCCGGCATCGGGCTTCTGCTTACAGCCGTTGCCTACAAGCTGGCGTATAAATTCGCAGGATACCGGATTTTCTGATGAGAGGAGGAGAGAAAAGATGCGCCGTACATCGGTCAGCAGAAAAATATTTGTGATCTGCAACACAACGTTTCTGATCACCATGGCTCTTCTGTGTCTGCTTCCGCTCGTCAATCTGTTTGCCATTTCACTGAGCGGAAAAAGCGCTGCCAACAGCGGGGCGGTAACGTTCTGGCCCATTGACTTTACATTGCTCGCCTATGAAAAGACCTTTCAGAATAATAACTTCATACGCTCCCTTGTGATCTCGTTTCTGAGAACGGGGCTTGGAACCGTACTCAGCATGTTTCTCATCACGACGGCGGGATATGCCTTGTCCAAGGATTTCAGGGGAAGGACGCAGCTCATGTGGTTCTTCGTATTCACCATGCTGTTCGGCGGAGGGCTGATCCCCACATACCTGGTCAACTCGGCTCTGGGGCTGAAGAATAATTTTCTGGTCTATGTTCTGCCGGGAGCCTTCAGCTGCTATAACCTGATTCTGATCATGAATTTTTTCAGGTCCATTCCCAAATCCCTGGAGGAGGCGGCGCTGATTGACGGGGCAAGCTTTTTCACGGTGCTCCGGAAAATCTATCTGCCTTTGTCAAAGGCCGGACTTGCCACGGTGGCTCTTTTCATCATGGTGGGGAACTGGAACGAATGGTTTACCGGAATTTTGTATATGTCGGACACCAAGAACTATCCGTTGGCTTCGTTTCTGCAGGTCATCGTGGTTCAGGGGAACCAGCAGGATCTTTCCCTGGATCCCACCTCGGCCGCGGCCATGTCGGAGCGCACCATAAAAGCGGCTCAGGTATTCATCGGAGCGTTACCGATCCTTCTGGTTTATCCTTTCCTGCAGAAGTATTTTGTGAAGGGAATCGTGATGGGAGCGGTAAAGGAATAAAGCTGGATCTTATTCTATTATGAAGGAGGAAAAAGGAAATGAAAAAAGCAGGAAAAGCAACTGCTCTGGCACTTGCGGCGGCGATGCTCATTGCAGGCTGCGGTGGTCAGGGAGGCGCTGTGGAAACGGCGGGAACCAGAAATGCAGAAGGAAAGTACGATCCGCAGATTACGATCACCATTGCCAAGCAGCTGGATGAAAATACCGGAAGATATGGAGACGGTGAAGATATCAACAAAAACCCGATGGTGGATCTGGCAGTGGAAAAGCTCGGGATCAAAATGGAAACCACGCTGTTGGGCGGCGATGCATCCAACTATGACACCAAGCTGAGGCTGGCTCTCACGGGTTCCGAAGAGCTTCCCGACGTATTTCCGGTATACGGCACGCAGATGATCGCCGATATGATTGAATCCGGTCAGGTGAAGGCGATCGATGAAGACATTGAAAATTATATGCCGGACAGACTGAAGGAAATTTATGACCAGTATCCGGAAACCTTCTATCCGGTCACAAAGGACGGGAAAACTTACGGCATTGCCTGTGCTCCCTGTCTGACGGAAGGACAGGTGATGGTGATTCGGCAGGACTGGCTGGACAATCTCGGCCTTTCGGCCCCCACCAACATGGACGAATTTGAGGAAGTGATCCAGGCGTTTACGGAAGACGATCCGGACGGAAACGGTCAGGACGATACCTATGGCTTTACTTATGCGGGCGACAGCATTTATAATACAGGATGGGTGGCTGATCCGGTTCCTCTGTTCTCCGCTTACGCCGGAAAATATCTGCCGGGCACCTGGCAGGAGGATGAGAATGGTCAGCTGGTGTATGGTTCCATTCAGGAAGGAAACAGAAAGACTCTGGAGAGAATGGCACAGTGGCATGCAAACGGCTGGATGTTCCAGGAGGCTGCCGCCACAGGCGCTTGGGATGCGATGATGCAGTTTACGGAAGGCAAGGCGGGCATCTTCATCGGAAGGCCCTGGGCCATTGATTCGGTCAGAGACGTGACGACGGTTGCGCCGGATGCGGTCATTAAGGCTTATCCCAATATTCTTCAGGACAATGGAGACCCTACATACCAGACTGCGCAGGTGAACGACGGCTGGCTGATGTTCAGCAGTGACTTCAATAATATGGAAGCCTTCTTCGTCTACTACGACTGGCTCTATGACGGAGCGTTCGGCACGGGAGATTTCCAGTATGGCTATCTGGAAGGGTATGATTATGATATCGTGGACGGAGAAGTAGTGTTCGATTCCACCCTGTTTGATCCGCCGGTAACGGATCCCTTTATGCCCGGAAAATCAACGGTTTTGAAGAATTCGCCCGCGATTGATACCATGCAGCCTTATTTGGATATCAAAGAAGGAAAGACTGCGGAGAGCAGCGCTCAGATCAGGGCAGCCGCTACGTTTGAACAGGCCCCTGATACGGCGGAAGGCTATGTGATTGCGGGAGAACACAGAGACGAGCTGATTTCCAATCTGTTCAATGGGGAACCCACGGAAACCATGAAGAAGAACTGGGAGCAGCTTCAGACCATGGAGAAGCAGACCTATACCAATATCATCTATGGAAACGAGCCCATTGAAGCTTTTGATACGTTTGTGGAAGAATGGAAGGCGCAGGGCGGGGATCAGATCACCGAAGAGGTAAACGCCTGGTATGAGACCGTAAAATAACGATCGACGCAGATAGAAAAGCATGTCTGAGGGACTGCCGCAGAAGCGGCAGTCCCTGCCGTGCGTGAAAGAGGGAGCCGGAGGAAATCCAATGTGTCACTGACGCTCCGGAATGAGGATAGCCATGAAAAAAATAAAATCCATCTATATGATTTTCGTTTTCTTTTTTATTATGATCATAGTGAGCTTCCTGCTCCTGTATCATTACAGCGCCGCCAGCCTTCAGACCTCCCTCATGCGGGTGGCGCGGATTCAGATGGACTATGCGGAAAGCCTGCTGGAGCAGAAAAGTAACGAGATAGAAATAGAAGCGGATGGTATTCTGAACAGCAATGACTTCAGAGAACTTCAGCTTATGGTTATGGAAGAATATGATCCTTATGAATACGTGATGGGCGTGAAAAACATCAAGGAATATTTGAACAGACGTCAGAAAAGTAATGTGGGAATGGCAGAATTCATTCTCTGCTGGCCGGAAACAGGAGATATTATAACTACGCTGAACAAAACGGAGGTAGACCCTTCGCTTCCGGAGATGGCAGCTGACAACAGATGGATTTCCTGTGGGAGAGATATTTATTTTGTCAAGAGATATTCCGCAGACTGGCTCATAAATGAAGAGGAACCCTATCTTTTTATCAGAATGGATCAGGATTTTCTTTATAAAATAAAAACAATGGCATCCGGAATTGGAACAGGAGGAATTCTGATGTTACTGCCGGATAAGACGAGTCTGTTTTCCGTTAATGAGGAAGAAAGAGCGTTATTAGATCAGCTTGCAGCCCGAAATGAAAAAACGGAATTTGAGATATCTGTCGGCAGAGACAGGTATCAAATCATCAAGCTTGGCATAGCACAGAACGGACTGGAACTGGTAGCCTATTATCCGATCAGGGAGATGATGAAGCCGGTTCGGAATATCATGGGGATTATGGCAAGGATGCTGGGAGTGATTCTTGCGGTGGGATTCATTTTTATGGTTCTGTATTACAAAAATATTCTGCTGCAGCTTAGAATCCTTACGGAGAAGCTGAAACAGGTAGAAAACGGAGATTTTAGCGCACGAATCACAGATCTTCCGGACAATGAATTTTCTTATGTATTTGAGCAATTTAATGAAATGGCACGAAGGATTGGAGAGCTGGTTGAATCTACACTGAAAGAGCAGCAGCTGAGAAACCAGGCGGAGCTGAGGCAGCTTCAGCTTCAGATTAATCCTCATTTTCTTTATAACAGTCTTTCTTATATCGTGACAGTCGCAGACAGGCCGCAGGCGGTGACAGAAATGGCGATGCATCTTGCAAGCTATTACAGATACTGCACCAGAAACAGATCGGTCACCACGATAGGCGAAGAGGTTCTGTACGCGAAGGCATATCTTTCCATTATGGCAATGCGGAAAAGCATGGAATATCATATCAGCATGCCGGAAGAGCTTGAACACGTTTCGATCATTCCCCTGATTTTACAGCCCATTATTGAAAACGCGGTCGAACATGCCATTGAGGAGAGGGAAAACGCGAAATACATTTATGTGAAAATATACAGGCTTCCGGATTCTTCCATCCGGTTTGAGATTTCAGATGACGGAAACGGCTTAACGGAAGAAGAAACGCATCGGCTTCTTCAGAGCCTCAATAAGAAGGAACGGAATGAAAATGGAAGCGTTGGCCTGTGGAACGTAAACCAGAGACTGGTAAACTATTATGATAAATCGGCCGGACTGCGGTTTGGCAAAAGCATATGGGGAGGACTGTCGGTTTCCTTTACCATTTTACCGAGGAGTGTGGAAGATGAGGGTGTTGATCGCTGATGATGAAAATTATATGCTGGAATATCTGAAAAAGCTTGTGGACTGGAGCACATACGGATTTGAACAGGTACTTACCGCAGGCGGCGGTTCCCTTGCCAGGGACCTTCTCGAAGAATACAGGCCGGAGCTTCTCATCACGGACATCAGGATGCCCCGTATTTCAGGCCTGGACCTGTGCGCGTTGGTTGAGGGAAAAGGATATCAGACGAAAATCATCATCGTTTCAGGCTACGGAGAGTTCGAATACGCCAAACAGGCCCTCCGCTACGGCGTATCGGAATATCTGGTAAAGCCCGTATTGAAAAAGGATATGGAGGAAACGCTGGAAAGGCTGCTGAGAAATAATCTGGTTCAAAAGGAGAAAAAAGAGGAAAGCGGGGAAGAGAGCGGAGACAGAAAATCACTAATTACATATGTTAAAAAATATGTGTATGAGAATTTTGACAAACCGCTGTCCCTTGATATTCTGGGAGAGGCGGTCCACTTACATCCGGCTTACCTCTCAAAGATCTTTAAAGAGGAAACGAATATCAATCTTTCCAACTATATTACAGATATCCGGATGCAGAAAGCGGCCGAGCTTCTGGAGCAGACGGGCCTGAAGGTGAATGAGATCATGTATCTGACCGGCTATCGGAAGAGCCAGCATTTCACAAAGCTTTTTAAAGAAAAATTTGGTGTGACGCCTATGGAATACCGTAGAAAAAAACAGATCAGTACGGTAGAATAGGGGAAGGAAAGAAGACTTTGCCAAAGGAAATATGAGTTTATGAGCATGAGCGTGAGAAAAGCGGGAAAAAAACGAAGCGTCATAAAGCCTGCCCTGTGCTTCCTTCTCTGCGCGGCCTTTCTTTCCGGCTGTCTGTCCGGGAGCGGGACGGGGCCGGGGAGCGCAGCCCTGAAAACCATAAAGGAAGATACGGATGTCAGGGAAAGCGCCGGAGAACCGCAGACAGGGCAGGAAACCGCCGTCTCAGGTCCGGCAGAACGGCTGACGGAAAGGGCGAAGAAGAGCCTCGAAGAGAAGCGGCAGCCACAGATCATGGAGACGGACTGGTCGGAATATTTTCAGGG
>ERZ1643249.4990-NODE-4990-length-10835-cov-6.369109_pt1 | contig 10835 bp, 10 predicted proteins | sample MGYA00579263_ERZ1643249 | MGnify/ENA primary metagenome ERZ1643249 (study PRJEB29033, sample SAMEA4952264) | chicken gut metagenome | biome: Broiler Chicken; feature: Gastrointestinal Tract; material: Caecum | place: Ireland | collected 2018 | study: Broiler...
AGGACTAAGTAGGTTAGATTTTTGCTAACTGGCTTAGTCCTCTTTTGTTTTGGAGGATGAAGCGATGATTAAAGTAATAATTGTTGTTGCATTGAGTATATTTCTGCTTTTCATTTATTCTCTTGCTGTTACAGCTAAAAGAGCGGATCAGGATATGGAAAGGCTGCTCCATAGGGACACAGACAGCGATGCAGAGGAAAGCAGGTAGACAATTATGGATGGAGGTATATATAGCACTGGAAATACGATTGTAGATGAAAATGCGAAGCTAAACATTTCTGGAAATGTAATTCCTCAAATGTGGTATCGCACGATAGTAAGAGACAGTGGAAAACCCAACCTTACAGCGATCATTATACTGGCAGACATTGTTTACTGGTATAAGCCTACAGAGATAAGGGATGAAAACACCGGGCAGGTGATCGCCGTAAAGAAGAAATTCAAGGCGGATCTTTTGCAAAGAAGTTATCAGCAGATCAGCGAACAGTTTGGCATCTCAAAGAAAGAAGCGACAAATGCGATCATATTTTTAGAGAAGCTGGGCGTTGTGAGAAGGGTTTTTCGTACCGTAAATATCAATGGTCTGGTAGTCAACAATGTGTTGTTTTTGGAACTGATTGTCAACAGACTGTGGCAGCTCACATATCCAGATGACAGCTGCAAGGACCCTCCCTCTTCTGAAAGTGGGTGGGAAGTGAAGCAAAATAATGATTTGACACAGAACGTTGACAAGGAGAGAGAGCATGGCACCTATGGAGAGGGGGCTCCCTCTTTGAAAAGGGAGAGGGTCTCCCTTCAAAAAGAGAGACCTGTATCTGCGGAAAGTACGGATCTCTCTCATTTGAAATCCAATGGTCACACTTTTCATGGTGGAACAAATACAAAGATTACCCAAGAGAATAACACCATAGATTATACCAGTCCAATCCTATCCTATCAGGCAACAGAAGAGATGTTTAAAGGACAGATTGATTATGATGCGATCTGGATAGACAGACCATTTGACAGAAAGATCTTGGAAGAAATCGTGTCGATAGCAGTTGATGTTTTAACTTCTACGGCTAAGACGATTCGGATCAACCGAGAGGATAAACCTGCACAGATTGTAAAAGGAATCTACAGAAAGATTGAAAAGCCTACGGTTGAGTTTGTGATGGATTCATTGAGAAATTGTGGGAGCAAGGCAAATAATATACGGGCAGTAATTATAACCGCCCTTTACAATGCAGTAATGACAACATCCAGTTATTATACGAATCTGTTTGCTTATCATTCCGCTAATCCCCAGAGCATAAGGGGGTGACACAGAGTAACAAAGTTAAGGGAGCTGAGGATATCACTGGGATTGACTCAGTTAGCGCTGGCAGAAAAGTTAGGGATCAGCTTACGGACTTATCAGAGGATTGAATATGGGGAGCAAAAGCCGAATGTTCATGTAGTGATACGGTTGCAGAGATTATTCCAGAAGAATATTGATGAATTGATTAAGGAGAGTGCACAGTGAGCGCAGAAGAATACAGCATAAAACGCCCGGAACATATCGTGATTGGTGATCCGTGGTATTTTGAGACAGAAACAGGAGAACGGCTGAAAAAACTGGTTGTAGACTATCGGCCGGAGGAACGTTTTTCCGCAAGGTTGAATATCGAAGAGATAGAAGAGGGCGGAATGAAGATGACGAATGTCTATATATGTTTTGCCCCGGAGAAAGATATTGAACTCTATATGGCAAATTGCCGGTATGAGACACAGAAACTCGATAGTAAGCCGATCTATGTAGATACAGCAAAGTATAAAGTGAGTGTTAATGATAGCAGAATGCAGAACTTCTATACAGCTTGCGACGGCACATGGGGAGCAGAAACAACGATCTACCATGAGGACCAGAAGGGCAGGAAGAATGTAGACGCAGTTATGATTTCACTTTTCATGCCATACGATATGTCTTTTGAACTGACAAAACAGCAGATGTCCGTTCTTTTTGAAGAAATGGAGCTTCTGCCGGAGAGAAGGAGCCGGACTTCGGAAATAAAAAAGCCGGATAAGAAAACACCAAAGAGATAGAGAGTAGGATCAGGAATCCAGGAGGTAAGATATGTTGAATAATACAGAAATCATTGGAATCGACCATGGGAATCGTAACATGAAAACAGCAAGTTCCGTTTTTTCAGCGGCAATACAGCCGCTTCAGACACGTCCAGATAGTCTGGAAAATATTCTGGAATATCAGAATAAAATATACTATGTTGGTGGACAGGTCCCGGTAATGGAGCGTGTAGATAAGACAGATAATGATGATTATTACCTGCTTACCCTTGCAGCACTGGCAAAAGAATTAAAATTCAGAAAACTTACAAGCTCAAAAGTAATGCTTGGCACAGCGCTTCCGCCCAGACGGTTTCAGCAGCAGAAGGACGGGTTTAAGAAATACCTGTCAAAGACAAAGGAACTGCACTTTAAATTTGAGGGAATCCACTATCATGTTACACTGGAAAATGTTTATGTCTTTATGCAGGGACATGTCGTCATTCACACGCTTATAAAGGACAATTCTGGATTCTGCCTCCTGATTGATATCGGAGGGGGTACAGTGGATTTGGTCGGTTTTGTGGATGGTATGCCGGACGGAAATTATGCGATATCCGATAAGGCTGCATTATATTGTATTAACCGTGTAAATGAAGAAATGGTGGCGAGGCTCGGGACTAGTGTTCCCCCGTTCTTTATCGAGTCTTTTATGCGGTATGGAGACTATGAGTGCCCAGATAAGTACCGGATAGAGATCACGAAGTGCCTGAGAGAGTATTCTTCAGAGATTTATGATATCATCCAGTCCAACAATTATAATCTGGATCTCACGAACATGGTTTTTATGGGCGGAGGCGCTTCAATCATTCAGCACTTTGGGAATAACAAGGATCGGAATGTAAAGTTTGTGACGGATGTATGCGCCAATGCAAAGGGATGTGAAGAAGCTGTCAAAAGCATTTTGAGGGCAAGAAGGAAGATACAGAATGAAAGAACTGCATGAGAGGATGTGAGAAGGTATGGATAATGAGAAGAAGTATACGACTTCCCTGAGACTGTATAAAAACCGTCCGGTCCATGCACAGGCATACCGCTATCTGAAGGATTATAATTCTGATATCTTTCGGACAAAAGATGATTTTATTGCGGAAGCAGTAGTCTATTTCAGTAAGTACTTAAAACAGGAAGAGGAAGAGAAACGGACGGAAGATGTGAACCGTTATTTTCAAGAGAAGAATGGACCGCTTATAGAAGTGATCAGGAATGCGGTCTTTGGAGAACTGACCAGCCAGATAGCTGATCTTGTGAAGAAATCCGTAAGAGAAGCACTGCAGGATCTTCCTCCTGCAGCTCTCGAAAAGAACCCTTCTGGTGAGAAAATGGATGAAGAGAACGATACTGAAAAAGATTTACAGTTCGCTCAATTCTATGAATTTGGAGACGATTAAGGAGGAAACAGATATGGCAGTTTTAAAGAGAATTTTATCTTTCTTTGTATCAATTCTTTTATTGGTTGCAAAATTGTTATGTTTGGCAGTAAGATTAGTGCTTAGTTTATTCCTGCTGGTAGTACAGATGGTTCTGGTGATCTTCCATGCAGGGAGCAGTTTATAAGAAAGGAAACTATCGTATATGCATTGGATCAGGGATCGCCCGCATCCAGTGTCATACATAAAAACTGAATATAGAATCCATGACCGGGTTTTTATGTATGGCTGCGGTTGTGGGTAACGATAAGCAGGCTTGTGTGAAGGCCTGCTTTTTTTGACTAAAAAATGAAAAGGAGCAAAAAGCATAGTGAAAATCAAAAACCGATTTATTGCGGGCGCTATGGCGCTGCTGATAGGCTGTTCTACATTATTTAATGCTGCTGTGACCGTATCTGCAACGGAAACGGACAATACTTCTGCAGAGACAACTGTGCAGGAGGGCACGATTGAGGCGGCAAGCACAGAAGAGGAACTTCCTGAGCTTGCAGAAGTTCTGGACGCATTGGACGCAGATGAGATCGTGACGGCGGAAGAGGTAAACCTGACGGTTGGAGATACCTTTGATCCTGCAAAGGATCTATCCGGTGTTACCTTTGATGAATCCAAAGTCAAAGTATCTTTTAAGGAAGCCGTTGATGATAATGGGCAGAAATTTGATACAAGCGTTGCCGGTACTTATCATGCAGCGTACTGTGTGGAGCCGGTAAGCGGTCACCCGTCTTATCAGGTCATCCGCAGGATCATTGTCAATGCTGCAGAACCGGAAACACAGAGCCAGCAGGACCAGGGCGGCCAGAATGATACGGAAGATGAAGGCTCCGGGGAGGATGGTGAGGCTGACCCCGAAGCTGAAGAAGAGATCGAAGCCATGATGGATGATGGCGTATTCCTTGCTGTTGTACCATATGCGGCAGCCACTACAATAGCTGCAAGTGAAAAAGTGACTCTTGAAAAAGGGGAGACTCTTTATTATCCCAGCGATCTCGGAAGTTATCTGACCTGCCGTTTTTCGGTCAATGGGAAGATCGCATATTGTATTGAATCAAACAAGTCTTCACCACCGTCAGCAGATTACGTGGCAAATATTTATGAGTCTAATCTGAACTTGCAGAAGGTCCTTTACTATGGATACGGTGGACCGGGAGATCTGACAGGAACGTATTTAAAACAGTACAATGAAGATGTGCGTTATATCCTGACACATCTGGCTGCCTCCTATGCATATGCAGGGGAGAGCGCTGCTTTTGTAGGTTGCTATGAGTCCGGAATCCAGAAATACGGTGTACGGGAATATATCAACTATCTTTACAGCCAGGAGGCGCCGCCGACCGCTGCTATTTCTTTGTCAAGCACGAGCGTGAAAGCGTATGAAGAGGGTAATGTTCAGAGAACCGGGAATATTACTCTTAATGGCGACCACCGGAACTATATAGAGCTGAAACTGCCGGATAACGTTACCTACCACTGTGTTGGAGGCGACAGCAAGACAGGAGGAAGCGTCAAGATCTACGGCGGACAGACTTTTTACTTCAGCGCACCCATGACGGTTACGGGTACCTGGAAGTCCGGCACCCTGAACGGACAGATCGGAAGCCAGTGGAAGACTCTTGTAGTCAGCACCGGGGGAACTTCACAGGATATCGGATATGGGGAATTTTATGAGGAAAGCAGCGCTTCGGTAAGTTTTTCTGTAGAGTGGATGGAACTTGTCAGAGTGAAGGTGATCAAGAAAGATGATGCTTCAGGAGTTAATCTTGCCGGCGCAGTTTTTGGTATTTATTCGGATAAAGGCTGCACAGACCTCATTCGGAAAATGCCGGAAACGGACGCAAATGGCGCATCTGAGGTAGAGCTTCCGAAAACACAGGATACCATGTATCTGAAAGAAATCTCTGTTCCACAGGGATATAAGTTAAATACTTCTTCTTATAATGTGGAGCTGCAGGCAGGAAGTACAACATCTGTGACTATCACCAATAAAGAACAGAAGGGAAAGATCACTGTTCACAAAACAGGAGAAGTCCTTACAGGAGTAACCGGTGAGGAAGGAAACCTGAGTTTTGTGTATGAGGATGCTTCCTATGCAGGAGCAAAATATGCTGTGTATGCGGCAGAAGATATCTTCAGCCAGGATAAGAAAACCAAGATCCATAAGGAAGGCGATCTGGTCGCCCGGATTGAAACAGGAGCAGATGGCAGCGCAACGACTGCGGAACTGTATCTCGGTAAATATAAGATCGTGGAAGAACAGGCCCCGGAAGGGCTGGTGATTGGGAAAACTGAGGAAGCAAAGACACAGTATGTTACTTTGTCTTATGCGGGACAGACGGTTGAACTGGCAACAGGAGAAGCGGCGTATAGCAATGAAAGACCGGGTATCAACGTGAACGTCGTTAAGAAATCTACAAATGATGGCGTTACTTTGCAAGGAGCGGTGTTCGGCCTTTATGCGGCAAGCAATATCACAGATACAGAAGGAAATGTAATCGTCAGCAATGGTACACTGATTGAGCAGGTTACATCCGACACAGATGGAAATGCTGTATTCCAGGCAGATATTCCGTTAGGCTTCAAATACAGCGTGAAAGAAATTCAGGCCCCGGATAAATATTATAAGTCGGATGCTGTATACAGTTTCACTTATGAGTATAAGGATGATGAGACTTATCTGTACACATTCGAGCATGAATTTTCCAATGAAGAGGTCCGTGGAGAAATCCATGTAAATAAGATCGACAAGGATACCGAAGACTTTATTACACAGGGAGACGCAGTAATGACAGGGGCAAGATACGGCCTTTATGCTGCCGAGGATATCCAGTATCCGAATAAGAAAAGCGGAACTGTGTATAGAAAAGATGAACTTGTAGCCCAGGGACAGATTTCCAGTGAAGGAACTTTGGATTTTACGGATCTGTATCTGGGAAATTATTATGTAAAAGAGCTGGAGCCGGCGGAAGGATATCTGCTGGATGAAACGGAATATCCTGTCACAGTTGATTATGAAGGGCAGGAAGTGAAGATCGTACACAGATATGTGACAGTAAAAGAGACCGTGAAGAAACAGGCATTTCAGCTGATTAAGATTTCCGAGGACGGAGAGCAGACAGAAACCGATCTGGTGGAAGGCGCAGGATTCAAGATTTTCCTGATCAGTGAGCTGTCTGGGGTAAAAGATGGAAGTCTTGTACCATCAAACGGAAGTACATTTTCAACAGAGGATTTCATTGGGTATGATTACAGCCAGGATGAAACCGCTTCTTACTATGAAAATGGGGAAAAGATCTATGTGCCGGAACTGTTTACGGACAGCACAGGATATCTGAAGAGCCCAGAGCTTCCTTACGGCGAATATGTTGTCTTTGAATCCACAACTCCAGAGAACTTAAAAAATGTGAATCCCTTTATTGTCCATATCACAGAGGACAGCCGGGAACCGCAGGTTTGGCGGATCTTTGATGACCGTCCGCTGCAGTTCTATCTGAAGATCGTAAAGAAAGACGCACAGACACAGGAGACAGTGCTGAATAACAGTGCGTCCTATAAAATTTACGATGTAGAAGCAGAAAAGTATGTGGAAATGATCGTGCGTTATCCGGAAAAGGAAACGGTTTCTGTGTTTAAAACGAATGAAGAGGGATATCTGATCACGCCGGAACAGTTAAAATGCGGTACATACCGTATTGAAGAAGTGCAGGCTCCGGATTCCTATGTGGTTGTAGGAAGTGAAAACAGCCTTGTTTCCGATGGTACGGAAATCCCGCTGAACCAGGTAACGACAGAAGGGGAATACCAGAGCACCGGCAAAGAGCCGATCACGATCACTGTAGATTCCAATACAGCCTTCCAGGTGGAAGAGGAAACCGGAAAGTTTATCGTTGTAGTAGAACAGTTCAATGATGAAGCTGTGGGAAGCCTTACACTGAATAAAACAGGTGAAAAACTGACAGGAGCAGAGAAGATTGAAGACAGGCTGCTTTCAAAGATGAAAAATGGTGTTGCAACGATGGTAAATGCGGTGTCTGAATTTATCACTGGTGAAGAGGTGATGGATAAGAGTGCCGGCTATGAATTTACATATGAAGTAGGGGGCATTGAAGGAGCAGAATTTGCCGTTTATGCAAGAGAGACAATCTACACTCCGGACGGCCAGACAGATGATGAGGGCAACCGGATCGTGAAATATAACAAGGATGATCTGGTAGGAGAACTGGTAACAGACAGTGAAGGAAAAGCGGTCCTGAATAACCTGCCTATCGGAAAATACTATCTGGTAGAAGAAAAAGCCGGACAGAACTGCATCCTCGATCCGGAGAAGAAAGATTTTGAGATCAAGTATGATGGACAGGAAACCGCAGTTGACTATGTAACAATGGGCCTGACCAATGAGAGACAGCACATTTCTGTGGAAGTTGTGAAAAAGGATTCCGTTACAGGAGAGGCGATTGAAGGCGTTGTCTTTGGACTGTATGCAGAAGAAGACATTAAAAATGCGGCTGGGGAAGTGATCGTTGCGAAAGATTCTATGATTGAATCAGGAACAACGGAATCCGCTGGAAGACTTACTTTCCAGGCAGACCTGCCTCATGGCTTGTATTATGTGAAAGAGGTCGAGAATAAACCGGGATACCTGCCGAATGATGAAGTTTATCATCTGGATGCCTCCTACACAGATCCTACTCTTGAAGTGATCGAACTGTCTTGTGAGATTGAAAATCAGCCGACAGTGACAGAGTTTACCAAAACAGACCTGACCGGCGGACAGGAAGTAGAGGGTGCGAAACTGCAGATACTCGATAAAGACGGAAATGTAGTCGAAGAATGGGTATCCGGCAAAGAACCTCATACCGTTTATGCGTTAGCACCGGGAGAATATATACTCCATGAAGAGCAGGCACCGACAGAGCAGGGGTATGTGCGTGCAGAGGATGTTCCCTTCATTGTAGAAGAGACTGGCGAGGTACAGAAAGTGGAAATGAAGGACGATCATACAAAAGTATCTATCTCCAAAACAGATATTACCACAGGGGAAGAGATCGAAGGCGCAAAGCTGCAGATCCTTGATAAAGACGGAAAAGTAGTGGAAGAGTGGGTTTCCGGCGAGGAACATCTGATCGAATATCTGCCTACAGGAGAATATGTCCTCCATGAAGAGCAGGCACCTACAGAACAGGGATATGTGCGTGCAGAAGATGTTACTTTCGTCGTAGAAGAGACTGGCGAGATTCAGAAAGTCGAGATGAAGGACGACTATACAAAGGTTTCTATTTCCAAAACGGACATCACAGATGGAAAAGAGGTTCAGGGAGCAAAGCTGCAGATCTTTGATAAAGACGGAAAAGTAGTAGAAGAATGGACTTCTGGTGAGGAGCACCTGATCGAGTATCTGCCGACAGGTGAATATACCCTTCATGAAGAAGCAGCCGTTGACGGATATGTTGTGGCAAATGATGTAGCGTTCACGGTTAAAGAGACCGGAGAAATCCAGAAGGTTGAAATGAAGGATGAACGTGTGATGGGAGTCCTGAAAATCCATAAGACGGATGGAGAAACCGGGGATAATCTGGAAGGAGTCGAATTCACTCTGTATGAAAAAGAGTCCGGGAAAGAGGTCGCATCCTTTGTCACGGATAAAGACGGAAATGCAGAATCAGGGCAGCTTCCAATCGGAGTATATGAAAACGGTGCTTTTAAAGAATCTACAGTTTATGTACTGAAAGAGACAAAGGCACTGGACGGATATCAGGCATCTGAGGAAGAGTGGGAGATCACTTTTAAATATAAAGATGACCAGACTCCGGTGATCGAGGTATTAAAAGAGATCCAGAATGAGAAGGCTCCGGTTACGACAACCACTGGGGCACCGCAGACTGGAGACGATACCAACTGGATCTTCCCGGTTATGGGACTTCTGGCAGGCGGTGTCAGCCTGGCGGCGGTTCTTATCGTCCATAAGAGAAATGCAAGAAGAGCACTGCACAGAAGACGTAGAATGTAATCCTGGGAAACAGGAGTTTATATGAAATATGGGGAAGAGGCTGCAACGGGCGGCCTCTTCTCTATTGAAAGGGGAATACCGTATTTGGAGAGAGGTGCTGCAAAATGAATAGAGAAAAGCATATTATTTGGAGTGATCTGAATCTGGACCATGACGGCGTGAACCATTATCTATACCGGGCGATAAAAGAAAATATCCGAAAATCCCAGATCGACAGACTGCAGGAGAAAATCTATAGCGGTGTAGCAACCCGGGCTGATATTACCAGATCTACCAGAAGGCTTGGAGATGAGAACGCCATGCTCTACGGATTTAAGATTCCGAGAATGAGCCAGCTTTCGGTATCCAGATAAGAAGCGGAGGGATTTTGAATGCAGATTAATCGGATAACCGTAAAGAAAGATGGTGTTTATATATCAGCAAGAGATCCAGAAGAGCCGGTACCATTTCGGTCATGTCTCAGTGAAAAACTTACGAAAGCATATAGGGAGGGCGGACAGAGAGGTCTGGATCAGAAAATCTTTGATCTTGATGACAGTATGCAGATCGAACTGCGAGGAGATCATCCCAGTATTAAGCGGTATAAAGATATCCTGCACTCCTCTGAAGCAAAAGAGATTTTCGAGGAATACAGGCTGAAAATAGAAGAACTTAATAAGGATATGAGCGATAAGGACATGAGGGATTATTGGTTCGGACCTCAAACACCGAAAACCATTGCTTATTTTAATAAACACTGGGAGCATAAGCAGACGTTATATCAGCAGCTGGCAGAAATATGTCCTCCTGTGAAGCAGCGGACAAGAAATGCGGTAGAAAAAAAGATAGGAAATGAGAAAGAGGCGGCTTTTTGCGGCCTCTTTTTGAAGGAGTTGAAATATGGAAGACGAAAAAAAGAAGATTCAGTTTATTAATAGCCGATATGAAGAACTGTTTCGTATTAACGATGGGGAATCTATTGAGATCCGGTATCCAAACGGCGAAAAAATAGAGAGAGAATTCACTTTCCTCGATGAGTACCATACAAGGATTGGCAGAAATGTGTATCATATCTGTGAGTTTGCAGAGCGGATGGAAGCGATAGGTGCCGTGTATCAGCCTGTGAAGGAATCACTTTGCAAAAATAGAGCCGATTCATGTACAGGACGTGTCCAGTCTTCCCCTTCTTTCCAACGGGGGAGGTGATCGAAAATAAAGATTGGAATTATCGACGCAGATATTTTATTCAGGCCCCGGCATCGTTTCCCTAATCTGGCTTGCATGAAAATGTCCGGTTTCTTCAAAAAAGAGGGACATCAGACAAGTCTGGTACAGGGATA
>ERZ1643249.4991-NODE-4991-length-10834-cov-10.887281_pt1 | contig 10834 bp, 6 predicted proteins | sample MGYA00579263_ERZ1643249 | MGnify/ENA primary metagenome ERZ1643249 (study PRJEB29033, sample SAMEA4952264) | chicken gut metagenome | biome: Broiler Chicken; feature: Gastrointestinal Tract; material: Caecum | place: Ireland | collected 2018 | study: Broiler...
TAATAAAAATCACATTAGACCCTATGAATCCCAAATGTTTGAACAACTTCCCAACTCCAGATTTTCTGAAATAGAAAGCAAAAAAATACCAAAACATAAGAAAATAAATTTAAAAGATTTGCAAAAAAGAGCTTGTACTTCTCTTAATGAAGTCGAATGCTTCTTATGTAATTTTTCATCTTTAAAAAAATATTTAAAAATATATAATTTACTAAAAAAATAAATTATATATTTTTATTATTTACTATTTATTTTTTAAATATATTTCTGATAGATTTTCATTTTTTTCTCCATTTATTAGAATACTTATTGAATTAATTTCTTTTAAATTTGTCAGTGTATTTACAATACTATTAACTATTTTTAGTTTTTGTTCTTCATTTTCATAATTTAAAAATTGATTTGAAAAATTAATTATTGCACATCCATTTTCTAACTTAATATCATTCAATATTGTTCCATCTGGAATTAATCTTTTTAATTTACTGCTCTGTGGTCCTTGTATCAATCGATTTACTAATTCAGTATAAGGTTTTTCAATTAATAAATTTGCATCAATAACTTGTGTTTCGGTATCTAATTTTCCTGTTTCTATATTTTCAAAATATAATGTGATTTTTGTTTGTGTTGCTTGTTCTTCTGATATTTCTTGTTCCGGTGTATAATCCTGATATTCATCTTCCACTTTTTTTATTTCAACATTTTTAAAAATAAAAAATACCCCAACAATTATAGCAATAGCAACTATTAATGTAATTATTCTTTTTTTATTCTTCATATCCATGTCCTCCTATCATAATGAAATATATTTCTAATTTTTGTTTTTTAGAACATTTATGAAAAGAAAAAAGGACATTTTTTATTATGTCCTTTTTCTATTTATTGCAAACAAATTTTTATACAAAAGAGAATTTAAAGTCTGTACCTTCACCTAATACCATTAATATTTTATTTAAATTATATTCAGAATTTGATGAGTTGTCTTTATACACTTTTATTCCAAGAGTATTTGATTCTTCTCCAGTTATAATTTCTGTTATTTCATAAAAATTTGAATTATAAAATTTTTCTTGAATATATTTTATAAAACTATTAATATCATTGTTTTCTTTATAATTATCATCTAATAAATTATATAAATTTTGATAATCATAATTATTTATCATTTTCATTATTTTATCAACATTTGTTGATAATTTTTTTACATCTGTTGCAGATGAATATGCTTTTTTATAAGAATCTGATTCTATAGTATATTCATCCAATTGTACTGTAAAATTCATAGGATAATTTTGTTTTATTATATATCTATTATCATTTTTAGTTTTTACTAAATATGTTTTGTTATCATTACTATATTTTGTTATTTCTTTAATTTCTGTATCAATTTTATTATTGTTAATCATCATTGTTATGTAATTAGTATAATTACCATAAATATTTCCAAATCTTGCTTTTTTATATTCTTCATCCATCATTTCATATGCCTTAGATGGATTATTTTTTAATAAATTTATATAATATTCTGCATATTTCGTAAATATTTCATCATTATTTAGTCTTAAATATTCAAAACTATTGTGATTATTTTTTTCAATTGATTTTAACTCAGTTTTTACTGGTATTTGATTAATATCTGTATAATTATTATTAAATAATGGTGTTATAGCATATGTATAATTACTTAAGTCTAAGTCAAATAAATAATATTTATTTTCATTATATATTCCATCATCTTTTACACCTTTAACAACATATGAATATAATGTTTTATTTCTAGTCTCATATATTTCTGTTGCAATAAATTCATAACTTTTTTCTATATTTGACAATATATTATTTTCTGTCAAATTATTTTCTTTAATATAATTTTCACTTAAACGATTCATTACATTTTTTGCTGCACCAGAACTAATTGCATCTAAATATTCATTAATATAATGTTCTATACTAAAGAAATATACATTATTTGTTAGTCTTTCTTTTTCATAAATTGTAGGATCTTCAGAATCTCCAAGAGGTTCTTCTTCTATAACAACATTACCATCATTATCTACAATATTATTATCTAAAAAATTCTTTCTAATAATCATAATTATTATAAATACTATAACTAATACAATCATAAAAGCAATAATAGCAAAAAATAACTTTTTATTCTTCATATTTTGTTTTCCCTTTCATAAATTTTAGCTATTTTATTCTAATTATATAATCAAAATGTCCTTCATTTATTATTGTTTTTGTTGAACAATTTTCATAACTTATTGTAGCATTTATTTGATGATTTGAACCAGCCCCATATGTTCCTACTCCATCTCCTGCAAAGATTTCAATATGTCTAGATGGTGAAGATTTTAATAATAAGTCTCCTGGCTCAGGTGTAGCATTAGCTGTAGACTCCCACTCCCAACCATATTTTGATAAATCATAATTTCCAACTTCACCATTTATCCAACATACAAAATCATATGTTGAAAGTTGAGATCTTCCTTCAAATTCTGTATAACCATATTGTATTAATACCCAAGTTACAAATGCACTACAATCAATCCCTTGACTTGCATTTGGATAATTCATTATATTACCATTATGATATGTATAATTATGTTCATTTATATAATCATGAATTTCTTTTCCAATCTGTACTATATCATCTGTTGCAGTAATTGTAAAGTCTCCATCACCTATTAAAGTATTTTCATCATATATTGATGCTATTTCAGAAGTTGATACATCCCCAGTTTGTACGTCATTTTTAAAAACTGTTGTAATACCTCCAAATACAGATAAATATAGACAATAAATTAAAATTGCTAAAATTATTACTCCTATTACAATAAAGCTAACAGGTGCTGTAGCTAGAATAACTTTTAGAATTATTTGTCCTAACTTCATTGCAATTTTAACAGCTACTTTTGCTACAGCTTTTATAGCATCTTGTGCTACTTTTTTAGCTTTATGGCTTAAATTGTTTGCAATATTTCCAACTTGTTGAACTGTTTTATTAGCAATTTGAGCTTCCATCTGTGAAACAGGATTATTTTCTAATTCTGATTGTTGATTATTATTTTCTTCATCCATATATTACCTCCTATTCTAGTTTTAGAAGCTAAATGACATTTTAAAATCTGTTCCTTCTTCTAATTGCATAACTATTTTCAAATCTTTTGTTTCTGTACCATTTTTATCTTTTAAATTAAGTGTATATACATAATAGCTTCCTTGTTCTGAAAATACTAAAAATTCAACTTCATTTTGATCATAAAAATTATTTCTCAAATAATTTTCTAAGTCCGCAACCGTTGTTAAATTATTTGTATTTTTAAAACTATCTGCTAATAATGTAAAAACATAATTATAGTTTTTATCATTTATACCCATTATAAATTTATTTATGTTTAATCCTACTTTTACTCTTACATCAGAAGCTTCATATTTACTAACAAATTGTGGAATATCAACTATGTATTGGTCTAATACTACAGAAAAATCCATTATATCATTTATTGAAAATATATAATATTCTTCATCACTAGTATAAACAACATATTGATCATATTCATCAAAATAGTTTATTTCAAATTTTGAAAATTGCATATTTTCAAGTTTTGTTAAATTATCTTGAATATATTTATTAAAATTATCGTAATTTACAAATCTAAGTGTTTTGTATTCCTCATCTAATAATGAAAATGCTTTTTCTGAATTAGTTAAAATTAACATTTTGTAATATTCAAAATATCTTTTTACTTTTTCATTATCTGTAATGTCTTCTTGTAAAAATTCACCTGTTAAATTTTCATTTATAACATATCTTTGGTCACCTGTGGTAGCTATTTGTTCAAATTCAGTTTGTTCTATATCTGTTTTTTGCTGAGTAATTTTATATGTTCCTGCTGTTGTATCAAAATCAATTGCATAAAAAGCATTTTGGTCTGTTTTATTTACTGGGTCAAAAATTTCTCCAAATACATATAATCTATATGATACAACTATATCTGTTTCCTGGAAATATATTTTACTTGCATAAAATATATTTCCAGTGTTTAAATGTTCAGTTATAATTTTTTCTGCCATACAAAATGTATTTAATTGATTTATTTCATCAATATTTTCATCTATTTCAAGTTCTGCCATCTCTTCTTCTTTAAATGATTCTTCTTCGAAATTATTTTCTTCTGAAGATTTCCTTCTTATACTTAATAATACTATCAATAAGATTATCAATATTAATATAACAAAAATAATTAAATATTTAAATATCTTATTTCCTTTCATATGTTCAACCTTTCTATATCATTTAATATTATTTTTTATGCTCCTGTTTTAAATGTTCTTAGCTCATCTGCATATTCTAGTACTGTATTTATATCAATATAATTTTCTGTTCTTGTAGGTTTTGAACTTCCTGGGTCTAATACATATACTAAAGTATCTCCTGTATATTTTATACCAACTACAGCAATAAAGTGTCCACTTCCTGTATTGTAAGGATTTTGTGGGTCTGAATTTGATTTAATATGTAAAATTGCTGGATTTCCTGAACTTAAGTGTTCAATTAATTTTGCTCTTATATTATTAGTATATTTTGTTGCAATAATTCTTCCACCTGTACCACTTAATGTTGTAGACCAAGAAAACCAATTATTTGTATTTTCGGGACTGATTTCTGTAGGAGTATAAGGTTGTCCAGTACTTGGATTAACCACACCTAATCCACTCAAACATGTTGCTAATGCTGTTCTTCCACATATATTTGTACCAGCACCTTGTTTAAAATAATGATATGTCCTACTATTAATAAATTCTCCATCTTGATCTGTTGTTGTTATTGTTGTAACTTTTTCCAAATGCCAAGCTGTTCTTCCTGAACCTCCAGATTTTCTTGTTGTAGATTGGCTTTTTGCACTTGAATCCACATCTACTGTATAATTACTTGTACTTCCATCATAATTATAATTGTATAACTCATCTACAGATAAACCAACTGCAAAATTAAATTCTAATTCTTTATTATTATCTGTTAAATATTGATATCCACTAATTTCAGAAAGTACATATCTCATATATCTTTCAAGTTCTTGAGTATTTCCATTTTGTTCAAGTAGAGCAAATAGCAAATATGATGCTGTCGTTAAATTATTTTCTACTTGAGGATATTTTTTTATTAGATTTATTATAAAATCAATTTTATAAGCACCATTTATTATAGAATAAACATGATATTCATTTTTCCATTTTGCATAATTTTCATAAATATAAAAGTGTGTATTCTTCCATTCATATAAATAACTGTAATCACTTGCACCACAATGTGCTCCTATAAGAGTTGGTGGATATGGATTTAATCTTTCTACATATTCTACATATGTTGGTTGTATTCTTGTTACAGTTTGTATTTTTTTAAAAGGCCTTTCTACATCTCCAACTTTTGGAATTAGCTTATAATCTAAATTCCATGTATCAGCTTCAATTAAATATAAATCTCCTGTATTTTTTATTTTTACATTTAAAAAATCCTTTAGTGTATATCCAGCATATTTTAGACATGTTTCATATACTTCTTCTACATTATTTATATAAGTACCCTCTTCTTGTCCAACAACAACTGGTCCTCCTTCGTGTGGATGATGTGTTCTTGTTTCTTCACCAGTTTCTGAGTCTGTTGATGTTGTGTCATCACAACACTCCCATCTATGAACAGTATCAACAATATAACTACTTATTGTTCCTCCTCTTATAGCATCTTTTTCATCTGTTCCATAATTATAATGTTCAAATTCACTTTCTGTTGCTTCAAGTAGCCCTAGTTCTATATATGTATTTTCTTTATTACATTCTTCAAGTAACTCATTCATAAACTCTACATCTTGTGTCATCATATGCATTGCTAAAAAGAAGTTTATTGGTGCTGCTGTTTGCTCAAGCAAGTTTAAATACTCATATTGTCTCATTTCAAATGTTGCTTCTATTCTATCTGCTGTATTATAATAACTTGGCAACAATTCTACTCCTGCAGGATCTGATGTTCCAGAATCATCTATTGCTCTTTCAGGAGGTGGATTATTATATGCCCATGTATATTCTTCTTCAGATACTAGAACACATAATCTCATTCCATTAGGATTTATAGAAAAATATCCTAAATATTCATCTATTTGTTCTTTAGAATATACTGTTTCTTTTGACATTTCTAATAATTCTTCATATGGAATATATTTTAATGTTATCCCATCTTCAAAATCTGTACCACCTTCTACAGCAACTTCATAATCATCTTGAGCATTATAACGTCCATATTTTGCTGTATATCTTTTTATAATAACATTACCATTTATTGCTGTTTTTGCATATTCTCCTATATCTGGTAACATATTTCTTAATTCAGTACGTATATATTTATCAACAATGTTTGTTAATTCTTCATCACTTTTATAAGTTTGGCTTTCATCATCTGTAGCATAAACATCATAATCTTCATCTCTAAACTCAAATGCATATGTATCTACAGCATTTTCCTCTAATGCTCTTAAAATTCTTAAAGCATAATTTGCATTTACTTCATATCCATTTTCAGTAATGGATACCATACTTCTTACATCTGTTGAAGATGCCTCAAGTCCTGCGGTAACACTTGTTGAAGAGCTTAAACCTATGTTTGATTTTTCATCTTCTTCATTTTGTGGTATACCTGTAGATTCACTCTCACTTATTGCTCCTCCTAATCCACCTTGATCAATTTCATCTGCAATTTCAATAGAATTAGTAATAATCATATCTTTTGCAAATACTTGACCAGTAGATGAGATTGTAATTATAATTAAAAGAGCTATAATCATTAATTCTTTTAGGAATATATTTTTTAATTTATTAATTATTTTCATAAACATCTACCTCCTTTAATTATAATTTACTTCTATTGTTGTAAAATTTGAATAAGCTGTTCTATTATGAGTATCTAAATATTCTTGGTAATCTAATATAACTTTGCTAAATATTATTTTTGTTGCTTTATTTGTAGCATTATATACTTTATTAAATCTTACTGTAACTTCTTTTGCTTCTCCTGGTTGTACTAGTACATCTCCTTCATCAAAAATACTATTTATAGATGAATAGATTGTTCCATTATCATTTGTTAAATAAATACTATTACTATTTTCAGTTTCAACAATAGCAATTGTTTTATCTGAATTATTTTGTATTTCCATTGTTATTTCTTCATATCTACTATAAACATCAATATTATCTACTTTAACATCTATATTATCAAACACATATCTAGAATTTCTATTTTCACCATAAATATAATTATTGACATTTATCTTATATGTTCCATCATCTTGTTTTACAAATGTATAATATTCATCATTTGCTGTAAATTTTGCACCACCAGTTGCCATCATATCACCATTAAAAGTAATTTTGCATAAAGTATTATTTCCATCCACAGACGTTTTTGAAATAGAAAATTCTTGTGGTTCATTAAATCTTAAATCTATATAAAACTCTTTAAATGTTTGAGCATCATAATATTTTAATGCCGTTTTACATTCTTCTGTTAATAAATTATATGCATTTTCTGCATCTCCATTATTGCAATAATTAACAAATACTTTCATTGTATTTTCTATTGTATTTTGTGGTAGATTTTTTACATCTTCATCTTGAATATTATCCATTGTTACATTTATACCATTTGTATAGCCATTTCCTGTAGTAATATTATTTTCTTCTAATTCTTTTTGTTTTTCTTCTTCCCTTTTTGCATAATAATAATTTAACCCATAAATTATTACTATTGCAAATATTGCTATTAATAAAACATATGCTATTGCTTTTTGATTTTTATTTATAAAACTTCTTATTTTATTAATATTACTCACCTCTTTCAATTATAAATAATCATATTCTTCATTATCTTCTACTCTTTCCAATTTCATAGAATTGTCTAGCATTTTAGAATAATATGTTCTTATATCTTTAGATGATTTTGATGTTCTATTTTGTTGAACCATTTCATCTAAGAATTGTTTCTTAGCTTCTTTACTTTCTGGTATTCCATATGTGCTATCTACATTATTTCTAAATCTAAATACATCAACTGCTAGTTTGTCTGCTTCGTCTTTTGAATAAGAATTATTTTGTGATCTTAGATAATTTGAATATCTAAATAATCTTTTTTGATCATTAAAATCTGTGATTCCGGCTTTTGCAAAATTATTTCTAGCTCTTAAACGCATTTCATTTGCATGTGATCCATAATATTGGTTAAAATTGTCTTGTACATCAGGTCTTTCTGACCAATCTTTTGCAATTTGAGCTTTTCTAGTTTCTTTTTTTCCTAATCTTGTATCTCTAAGCATATCTTTTACAGCTCTTTCTCCTTTGTTGTATAATTTTCCCCCTAGTACTACACCTCCTGCAAATGATGCACCTAATTCACCAGGTCCATATTTACCATCTGTACTACTTATTCCTGCTTGAACTGCGGCTGTAGTAACTCCAAAAATTGTTTGAACAGCTCCTTTGGCTATATTGCCACCAAGTCTTTTTATGTTGTCAGGAGCTTTTTTATCTGTATCCCATACTGGTTTTACTACACCTTTAGCAACAGCTCCAAGACCACTTATAGTTCCTCTTCTTAATCTATCAAGTTTACTGCTTTGTGCTGCCCTATCATAATTTACATTTGTTCTATTAGGTCTTGTACCTGTTCCTCTTACCATTGAGCCATTTGCATCCCCTTGTGTTTGATTATCTGAGCCATTATTATTAGACTGTGTGTCATCTACTGCTGAACCTGGATCACCAGATGGATTTTGACTTACTCCTAATCTGAAATTCTCTATCTCATCTAATTTCTTCTCATATGTCTTATAATCCTTATTTCTTAGAGCAATTTCAGCTTCACACTCTAATATATCTTCTATATTGTTATTTGCTTTAGCTTCATTATATCTTTCTCTTAATTCATCATCAGAAAGATTTGAGAATTTTCTTTTCATAAATGCTCTTGGTCCTCCATGACCCATAAAGTATTTATTTTCCATCATTCTTCTATTTAATACATCAAAATATTCTTGTGCTTTATCCATATCACCATTTTTAATAGCATCTCTCATTAGTTCTAATAATTGATTTGAATTAAGTTTTGAATACTTGTCATTATATTGTAATGGTATATTTGCTTTATTAAATGGATCTTCATTTCCTTTTATAATACTTCTCATATATTTTAGTTTATCTCTAGTTGCATTATTAAGGTCTTCATTTTTTCCCTTTCGCAAGCCATTTTGTTTTAAGTAGTTAAAAGCATTCTCAAATCCTTTAGTTTTTTCTTTTGTATTTTTCAAGTCCTTATCTGTAAGTTCTTGTCTTTTATTAAATATAGTTTTATCTATTCCAAGAGGATCATTATTTGCACTATCTGCTCTACCATATCTCCTTTCAAATTTTTCGTCTTCCAAGTCTTCATCAGGACCTGAGCTAAAATCATTTTTATTAATACTTCCATCTGAATTAGAGTTTGCTCCAGATAAACTATTAGAATTACCTCTTTGCATAGAACCAAATATTCCTCTTATATTTTTAGACATTGATGAGGCAAGTGCTAAACCTCCTACTGTTTTTGCTAAGCCTCCTACTGTTCCTCCTCTTGCTCTTCCAAATCCAAATATTTTCTTCATTAATTTTTCTGCTTCTGCTAAGAAAAACAACGCTATAATTGCATAAACTGCATTGTTTGTTGCAAGTTGAACAGCAGAACCAATTAGTATATTATATAATAATAGATGTACTGGTTGTAACAAAGCATTATATATGTATTCTCTTAACCACATTCCAAATCCTTTTGCTTTTCCTCCATCAAGCTTGTCTAATGGATACATCATTGCAACTATTGGTGCACTTAATGTTAGAAATGCCATATTTAACATCCTTTTGAAATAAATATATGTAAATTTACATGTAAGTGTTATAAAACCAAAATAAATAACTATATATCCTAATTTAGTAATAAGCGAATTTGTTTGTGATTGAAATCTTGCTAATCCTAAAAAATTTGTAGCAAATGTCTTATCTTCAAAAACAACTCTTACATTCCCTATACTTGCACTTATTAGTGTAGTTAAATTTTGTATAATAGCTATAATAAAAGCCATAATATAATGCATTGTAAATATTAGAAAAACAGCTAAAACCCAATTTATAAAACTTTTCTTATAGTCTGCTTTTTTTCCAGCACTTGATGTAATTATAATTTTAATTCCTATGTATATCAATATAGCTAATAACCCAACAATTGCAATATATCTTAATGTTCTATACCATGATGCTATTGTTCCTCTTAGGGCATTCCAGCCTTCTGAAGAATTTGCCTGTTCTTCTCCATTTTTTACTACATTTCCACCAATAAAATCTATACTAAATAACTCTATCTCTCCTTTAAAAATTTCTTCTGGAGTATATTTAAAATTTGGATATTTTAATTCAGGAACAATTCCTTTATTATTCTTAAATTCATCTATTTCTTCTTGAGAAAAAGTTTTGGTAGTATTAGCTTCAGATAAGTTTGACGTATCAACTTCACTCCATTTTACCATTACATTTTCAAATGAAGTTCCAATCATACAACTTGTCAGTATAGACATAATAGCATCTCCTACAGCCATTAACACTTCTAAAAGAGCTTGTAAAATAGTTCCTGTATCATCATCAACATCTGCCCCTAAGTTATTATCTTCAATATTAGTATAAGCATCATCTGGATTAATATTGTCTTCTATTTCAGAATAATCTGGATTAGTTGTTGATGTTATTTCATTTCCAT
>ERZ1643249.4993-NODE-4993-length-10832-cov-5.395565_pt1 | contig 10832 bp, 12 predicted proteins | sample MGYA00579263_ERZ1643249 | MGnify/ENA primary metagenome ERZ1643249 (study PRJEB29033, sample SAMEA4952264) | chicken gut metagenome | biome: Broiler Chicken; feature: Gastrointestinal Tract; material: Caecum | place: Ireland | collected 2018 | study: Broiler...
ACTAAAAGTCAATACATCTCTTCCTTTTCCAACTTCCTTTTGAACAATTAACGATTTTTTAGAATGATGTCTATACTCAATTGGATTTTCTAATGTTAATATTTTTTTGTTTTGATTTTCATTAATATAGTCTATCAAAGAATTTAGAGTTGTACTTTTACCAGAGTTTGTTTTTCCTGTAACTAAAATTAATCCTTGTGGTTGATAGGTCATTCTTCTCACAACATCCGGAATTCCCAAAGATTCATAAGGTGGCAATTCATTTTTAATAAGTCTTAGAGTACATGTAGGAATTTCATCTGAAGATGATATATTGACTCTTAAACGAATATCTTTATATTCATAAGATATATCCAATTTTTTAGTTGAATTATACACCTCATCTTTATCTACATTTCCTTTTACTAAATAGTCATATGCTTCTGTCATATCTTCTTCTTTCAATTCTTCCATATCTTCTATCTCTACTAAATCTCTTGCAATTCTAAGCATTGGTTTATTTCCATATATCATGTGAACATCTGATGCATCTTTTTCCATTGCAATATCTAGGATTTTATTCATATTCATTTTTTATTCCTCCCAGTTATTTTTCTATTAATTTAGAAAAACAATAACTTTTTATTTAATTCTTCTAATGTGGTTTCTCCTTTTAATACTTTTCGAATCCCATCAACTATTAATGGCCTATAATGTTCCTTTAATGCTTTTTTTCTAATTTCCATATTGGATGCACCTGTCACAATTAATTCTTTCAGTTCATCTGTAATATTTAAAAATTCAAAAATTCCAATTCTATCATAAAAACCACTACCATTACAATAATCACATCCTAATGAATCATAAGTTTTTACATTTTCAAAATCTACTTTCTCACCATATTTTTCTAAAATATGAGTTATAATATCTTTTTCCTCTTTGGTAAACTGCCTTTCACGTTTACATTTCGGACAGATTCTTCTGACTAATCTTTGCGAAATAGAGGTCGCTAAAGTACTTGCTATATCATAATTTGATATACCAATTTTTCTTAATCTATTGATAACCTCTATACTATCAATGGTATGAATCGTAGATAATACATAATGTCCTGTTTGACCAGCTTGTATTGCTATTTCAGCTGTTTCTCTATCTCTAATTTCCCCTACTAAGATAATATCTGGGTCTTGTCTTAATACTGTTCTAAGTGAACCAGCAAAAGAGGTTCTATTGTCAATTTCTATTTGATTTAATCCTGGAATTCGAATTTCAACAGGGTCTTCAATTGTTGTGATATTGATTTCTGGCTTATTTAAATAATCGATAATACTATATAAAGTGGTAGTTTTACCTTCTCCTGTTGGTGCTGCAATAATCGTAATACTATTCTTCTTATTAATACTTTTTGCAAATTCTTCTTCTTCACCATAATATCCTAAATCAAATATATTTTTGATATTTGTATTTTTCTTTAATAACCTTAAAACAAATTTTTCTCCATATACATTCGGTTGTGAAGATACACGGATATTATAATCTTCATAAAGTAAAATTCTACCATCTTGCGATTCTTGTTTTTCTTGATGCATATTAGAAATCGCTTTTAATCTTCCGATAATTTGTTGCTGTTTTTCTTTATCAAGATTAACTTCTGTAACTAATTCACCATCAATCCTATATCTAATACGGATAGAATTTGCCATTGGTTCTATATGGATATCACTAGCTCTTTTTTCTATACCAGTTTTAATAATACTATCTACTAAATTGATAACTGTAACTCCTGATTTATGAATATCTGCATTTGCTTTTCCTTCTAAAGATTTCAAAATTCTTTCAATATCTTTTTCAAAAGTGATATATGTTTCCATAATTAATCCTTTATTTAAAAGTAACAAGCGGACTGTTTCTATATTTTTTCTATTAACTGTATTCGGAAAACATACTTTGATTTTTCCATTTTCAATTTCAAAAGGAACAGCTCTATTTTTTTTGGCAATATCTAAAGAAATATATTCTTCTATATCAACCTTTATGGAACTTTTACTTAACAAAATTCCCCTTTCCCCTAAAATTTCTCCAATTGCTGTAATTAATGTGTATGGATCACATATATCTAATTCATATAAACAATCACCAATTTTTACATTAGGATGTTGTCTTTGATACTCTAAAGCTCTTTCAATGTCTTCTTCATCAATAATCCCTCTTTTTACTAGTTCGACCCCTATCGGCTGTCTTTTTTTCAAATCCATCTTGACTTTCATTCCTTTCTTAAAGCTCTAAACTGGTTGGAAAAGAATTAAATATTGTAATTTTTTTCAACCTTAAACACCTTTTTATATTTTTTATTCTACTAATGTATAGGTTGTTTCTCTTTCAAAATTCTCTCCTTGTATAGTAACTGTAACTGTTACTTTTCCATTTTCCTCTTCATTAGTAGTAAATACACAACCTGTTATATTTTGTGCAATTTTTACTTTGTTCATATATATCCCTTCATTTTTTGGTATATATGTATATTGGTTTCCACTAGAAAAAATAATGTAATTTTGTGTATTTGTGTTATTTTGTGCATCATCTGATTCTTTATCTCCAAGTTTTATTGGTGATTGAATATCTAGTATTTTATTTCCTTTTTTATTTACTTCTTTAATGAAATACGAATTAAATTTTGTATATTGTTGATTTAAATCTTGATTTATAGATTGAATATTTACATTTTTATAAAAATATGAAGTTAATACTGTAATAACTGATACAATAATAAGCATAACAATAATATATATTGTTACAGATATTAATGTAAGCCCTTTTTCTGTTTGCATACATTTCTCTCCTTAAGAATTACTCACGAATCATTTTTTGCTATGACTGTTGATAATTCAACTGTTTTTATCTCCTCCCCTTCTTTATATGTTATTTCCACTGTCACTTTTTTAACTAATCCTGATACTATTGAGTCATCATCTTGATTTTCTGGTAAATTAGAATAATCTATAATGGTTATTTTCTTTGAAAAGCCCGTTGTCTTTCCAATTGCAGTATTTCCTTCTCCTTCTTTTTCTGTAATATTTACAAAGTCATTTGTTCCATCTGTTGGAGTATCTTGTAAATCTTCAAAATTTTGTGCTTTCAAACTTTCAATTTCATTAATTGCATAGTTTGTCGCCTCTGTTTTTCTTTGTATAGAGATAAAATTTGCATTAATTGTATACATGATAGCAACAATTAATGCAACAAATAACGTGATTAATATAATAGAAATTGTTAAATCGATACTGGTAAATCCTTCTTGATTTTTTATTTTCATTTGATATTCCTTTCTTATATTATATAAAAAATTTATACCAAGATAATACAAATATAAGGTTTAATATATTAGATACACCTAAAATAAATCCATAATCTATATTTTTACCATAATCATTCTTTTCTCTTCTTACTCCCTTTCGTATATTTTCTATCTTATGCATCAATAATTCAATAGCTACTACGATAGCTGTCATAAGAATCGTATTAATGACAACATATTCACCAGTAAAAATAACCATAGTTAAAACAGTTAATATAACTCCATTTACATAACTATTTTTAGCATATTTTTTTAGTGTAACTGTATCTAAAATTAAAATAAGAATATAAAATGCTAGATATATAATATATCTATATATACTATCTTTCTCTACTACACATAGATATACTATATATGCAATAGATAGTAAAATACCATACATAGATATTGATTTTTCTATTTTTCTATTTTCAACATCAATTCCAGCCATGATAAAAACAAAACACAAATAAAGTGCCATAAATGCACCTTCTGCAAGTAAGATAGGATTTAGGCTATTGATATTGATATTCATTAAATATGCTATAATTACAAATATAAATCCTGATAAAATTTCTATTATAAAATATTTAGGTCTAATTTTTTGTTTACAATATCTGCATTTTCCTAATAAAAAGATATAACTAAATATTGGTATTAAATCTAAAAATTTTAATTTATGGTTACAATTAGGACAATATGAATGTGTATGTGTAATATCTTGTTTTTTAGGTATTCTGTATATAGCTAATGTAAAGAAACTGCCAAATACAGTCCCCATTATGAATATTAATATATATAGTAGTATATTCATTTTTTCTCCTTTTTCTTCAATTATTTTATCTATTCGTTCTTTACTTTCTATTTTTGTTATATTTGTGCATTAAAAATTTTCTCTTTATTGATTTGTGATATGATGTTTTTTTGCATAGGAAAAATCAAATATTGTCTTGACCACATATAAAATTTTTCCTATACAAAAAGGTTAATCTTCTTATATTCGGATAATAATTGCATATTTATTTTACACATGTGGCAAAGCCACTTTTTTTATACTTGTTGTGTAACAATTTTTCCCGTTGAAGGTAGAACATAAATATCCTGTCCATCTGCAAAATCTACTTTTAATACTGAAACTTCTTCTTCTAAATCATCCTCAGCAATATTTAAAGTTGTGTCAGTAACATCAGTTACATTTGCATCTGAAGTTGTTCTATTTATTGCAGATTTTAATTCTTCTTTATTTATTTCTAATGTAGATGGTGAATTATTTGTATTGGTAATATTTGTTGCTATAGCACCTCCTGCATGATATTCGGTTATTAAATCTTCTACTGCTAATTTAACAATTTCTTCATTGCTTTTTTGAATTGTTGCTGTTTGAGCTTGTCTTGATCTTGTAAGAAGCCCATTATCTCCTGCAAGCATAGCAATTGAAACTGCTGCTAAAATTAACAAAATAATAATCGTAATAACTAAAGCTATTAAAGTAATACCATTTTGCTTTCTCATTTTTGCGTTCCTCCTTTTCTTTTGGCATAAGTTAAATATATATAATTTATGTTTAAAAAACATAACATTAAAAACTAATTTTATTTTATCCCTGTGTCAGGATAGAATGTTGAACTACCTGAAGTAGTATTATTATTGGTTTCTGTTGAATTTTCTGAAATTATGTTATTACTTGATTCTGTTGAACCCTCTGGGTTTGTATTATTACCTGATTCTGTTGAAGTACCATTTTGTATTATATCTTCACCTGAATTTATAGATGTTTCATAAGATGCAAATGGATTTGCTTTTCCTGGTACATAAGTATTGATTCTTTCATAATTATCCAAGTCTGTTGAGTCAACACTATATGTTAAAATAATTTCATCATTTTCCACATCTTTGCCTTTGTTCAATTCTAATTGTACTTTTTCTGGCGTTGTATAAGATACTGCATCTGGTATCATTTTATTACTCGGTACATATTCATATAATAACCCCCCAAGTATTAGTATACTTGCTAAACAAATTAATAACATAATAATCATTTCTTTTATAAATATTTTAGCCATAATACACTCCTTTACTGATTAGACGTGTTTGCTGTATTTGTATTATTGGTTATATTGGTTGTATTATTTATATTGCTTGTACTATTCGTATTATTGGTATTGGTATTTGTATTAGTAGTATTTGTTGTATTTGTGGTATTAACTGTATTTTCACTTATTGAATCATTCGTTTTAGTATCTATTGAAGAAATTCCTTCAATCGGTATATTTTTGCATACAAATGTTGCTCGTAATATAGATGTAGATTCCCCTGCTGTCATTAAAAATTGTTCTATCTTAAATGCCAAATCTGAATCATCTTCTATATCTCTGATAAATTCACATATACCAATATAAGTACCATCAACCGTGAAGTTTAAATCATAAACATTTTGTCCTCCTGTTCCAGTTGTTAAAGATATATCTATATTAACCCCTTCACTTGTTGCATGTGTACCAATTTCTGTCCATAAAAAATCTAATGTATATTTTGATAATTGACTTGCTGCTTCAATATCTCCTGAACTGCTAATTGTTACCATGTCTTGATATATTGTTTTTTGTCCTTCTAATTCTTTCATACTGGCATTTACTTCAGCAACTTTTCCAGGAAAAGTAGATGTTGCAAGACTTTTAGCTTGACTAATAGTTTCATCTAATGTTGCATTTTCATCTTGTAATTTTTTTATTCCCCAAATGCTAAATCCCCCTATTTCTAGTCCATACATAATGGTATAAATCATTAATATCAATACAAGTGCGATTAAAATGAGTATTAGTAATTTTTTCATGGTAAATCTCCTTCTATCTTTACTTTAATGACATTGTTCTCTTGTTTACCTGAAGTAGAAATTACGTTTGTTAAAAACATTTCTGTATCCAATTTTGCCTTAAACATACCTAACTGCTCATATTTATTGGATTGTGCTTCAATCGCAACATGTCTTCCTGTTGTATTTTGTATTGAGGTTATTTGAACATTTTCTGGAATAATATACATAATTCTATTTAATAAATTTGGTATCGCATCTCTTGTTTTATTTGCATCTATAAATCTATCATTTAAATCTTGTAAGTTTTGAATCATTTTTGTGTAATCATTTGTTCTAGAATCTATTTTTGTTTTATCATCATCTGCCAACTGTATTTGTGTATTTGTATTATCAATTGATTCTTGCGCCTGTTGTTTTTTTTCCTTCATTTGATTTTGTAATAATATCGCAAAGCCACTATAAACAGCAAATAATATAATTAGCCCAATTGACGTTCTTAGTAAACTAATTTCTGTTTTATCTAATTTTTCTCCTAGGTCATTGGTAAACCATCCAGAAGTTGCTAATTTTCCTTTCTTTTCTTTATTTGAATTTACTTCTATTTTCAACCAATCTGGGATTCTTTCTTTTAAAGTTTGTTTTTTAAAGTTAATTCCTTGTATCCCTTGTCCTACTCCTGTTAAGGCTAATGATATTGCTGAATTTACTTCTATATAATCTTGTATACTAATTTCTTGTCTTGCATTAATAAAATATGGCTTTAATATTTCACATTCTACTTCGCCTAAATATTCTTGAAAATACAAATCTATATTATTGATTAATGCTGCTGTTCCTGTCAAATATACTTTTGTTATTCTTTCTTGACTTTCATTAATAATTCTTCCTACATTTCCAACAATTGTATATAAAGTCGGCATGATATCTTCTAAATATCCAATTTCTTCTTCTTGAAGATTTTTTCCTTCTGCGGTATAAATTGTTGTATTTTTACATATTTCATATGCCTTTGTAAAAGAGTTCTCTTTTAAATTTATCTTCCTTAAAAACTCTTGGCTTCCTTCTTGAAATGTTTGAATATTATATACATTTTCATCTAGGATTGTTGTTACTGTTGTAATTTCTTCCATATTCACAATTAAGTAATTTTCTTTTGGTTTTGTTTCTATTAAATTTGTAATGGATATTGATACAGGAATAATTTTTGCTAATTTGTATTTTTCTAAAACTTGATTTTTCTTGGTTAATTCTATTTTATTAGCAGCAATATGAATTACTTCTAATTTATCTTTATCTTCTGGATTTTTTGAAACTACATATCTCGTTTCAAAAACATTTGGATTATATCCCTGGTCATTACAATACATTTCAAATTCTGTTTTAATTGCTTTTGATAAATCTTTATTGCTTAACATTGCAAACATATCAAAATAGTTATAAATTTCCTCAGATAAATTAATACTAATTGGCGTTTTATAACTATATGTTTCTTTTATTATTTGATTAATTGCTTTTTCTAAATTATCATAAAACTTTACACCAAAAAATTCTACTTTTATTTTTTCATGTTCTTTTGACACTTTTGCATATTTAATTGTATTGCTTTCTACGTAAACTCCTAAACAGCTTGCCATGTCTTGCTCCTTTTTGTATTTTTTGTTTATTCTTATTTTTTGCACTTCATAAAATTTGATACATGAATAAATTAGTAAGTTTCTATTTATTGGCAAGCATGTATATTAATTCTATTTTATTTTATCATCCCCAATCTAAAAATCAATACTTTTAAATCGATTTTAATGCAATTGTAATTGAAGTGTATTCAAATTGTAATATTTGATTCTTGCTATATTTTATATCCATATATGTTTATTATTTTTAATACATAATGTAAGGCAGAAGAATACTATTTTTTTTGTAATTTACATATAAAAAAGCCATCTGTTTCTTCATTTTGATATAATTGAATTTTGTCCATATTTTCTATTTTGGACATTTTTATTTTTGTATATTCAAAATTTTGATTTTTTTCTAAAAATTTTTCTATCACTTTGTCATTTTCTTCTCTAAAAATACTACATGTTGAATAAACCATTTGTCCTTTGGCTTTCAAATATTTTGAACAAGTTTCTAATATCTTTTGTTGAATTTGCGTAATTTCTTCAATATCTTCTGGCTTTCTTTTCCATTTGATATCTGGTTTTCGTTTTAAAACACCAATTCCTAAACATGGTACATCTAACAAAATTTTATCAAATTTTTCTGTATATTCTTTTTTACATACCATTGCATCTTGGCATTCTGTTTTAATAATATGAATATTTAATCGTTTTGCATTTTCTTCTACTAATTGTACTCTATGAGGATGCAAATCCCAAGCAATAATTTCTCCTTTGTCTTCCATTAATTCTGCCATATAAGTCGTTTTTCCTCCTGGACTACTACAAGCATCTAATACAAGTTCATTTGGCTTTGGATCAACAACCTTAGCAATCAGTCCAGCCCCCTCATCTTGAACGGTAAAATATCCTTGCTTAAATAAGTCTAATTGCTCTATATTTTTGGTTTTTTCTAATATTAAAAAGTCTTCTAGTTTTCCTTCTTTAAATACTATATCTCTTTCTTTTAATAAATTTTCTAATTCTTGTTTATTCGTTTTTAAACGATTAATTCTAATTGCCACTTTGGGCTTTATATTAGAAGCCTTACAAATTTCTTCTACTTTTTCTATATCGTTTTCTTTTAATAATTCTTCTATCATCCAAACTGGCATCGAGGTTGTCTTTGAAATTCTTTCAATCGGATTTTCAATCTCAAAAAATGCTTCATAATCTTTTTTCTCTACTTTTCTTAAAATAGCATTTACAAAATTACTGCTTCCTTTATGTCCATATCTTTTTGCTAAATTAACACTTTCATTAACTGCAGCTGATTTAGGAACTTTATCTAAAAAAACGATCTGATAAATTCCCATTCTTAAAATATTTAAAATCCATGGAGAAATTTTTTTTAGTTTTAGTTTTGAATACTTTTTTATGATTTCATCTATCGTTAACTTCCATGAAGTAACACCATATACAATTTCTGAAATAAAACCAATATCTCTATCATCTAATTTGTTTTTATTCTCCCTGATATTTTCATCTAAAGCAATATTAGAATATGCTTTTTCTTTATCAATTTTATATAAAGTTTTTAATGCAATCTCTCTTACTATATCCATTCTTTTTTGTGTTTTCTCCTTTTCTTTTTTACTTATTTTTCTCTATTCTTCTTAGTTATTTAGATTATATACTGTAATTTATATTTTTTCTACCAATTTTGTATATTTTTTATTTTTTTGGAAAACATACTTTTAAAAGATTTGGAGAGTTTTAGAGTAAAAACAGTTTTTTCTCTAAAGCCATAACATTTATTAAAACAAAAATTGTTCGAATGGAGGTTTTATAATGGAAATCAAAAAACATTTAATTATTACTGGTAATTCAACTGTATCATGGAAAGATGCTATTGTAAAAGCTGTTGCAGAAGCTTCAAAAACAATTGATTATCTTTCTGATGTTAGAATTTTAGAACAAAGAGCAAGTATTAGTGGAGACAAAATTTCTGAATATTTTGTTGACTTAGATATTTCATTTTCTATTGATTTAAATAGAAAAGATAACAAAGATGCTTAATTTTTTAGAAAGGAATTATGTATAATGGAAAATCCAACAGAAACAAAAAAAACATATCAAGATTATGTGGACAAAAAATCTCCCAACTCACCTATACTAAAAAATTGTTTTAATGCTTTTTGGGTTGGAGGTCTGATTTGCACAATTGGACAGATTATACTTAATATTTGCAAAGATAGAGGATTTGATACACAAATCTCTGGGACAATTGTTTCCATTTTGTTAATTGGCTTATCAGCATTTCTCACTGGTTTAAACATTTTCAATAAAATCGGAAAATTTGCAGGTGCAGGTTCTTTAATTCCAATTACTGGATTTGCCAATTCTATTGTTTCTCCAGCTATGGAGTATAAATCAGAAGGATATGTTATGGGAGTTGGCGGAAAGATGTTCACCGTCGCTGGACCTGTTTTAGTATTTGGTATTTCTACCTCTATATTAGTCGGTATTATCTACTTAATTTTTAACACACAAAACATTACTTTAGTTTAAAATAATATGTTAGGTTGCCAAAGGGGACGGGCTATTTTGGCAACTTTCATACTATAAATATTTAATAAACTTAAGTGTGTAAACAAGTTGCCAAAATAGCCCGTCCCCTTTGGCAACCTTTTGTTTCACCTTGAAAGGAGTTGAATATTTTGGAAAGATTAGGAAATCAAACCATTAAGTTTACTACTCCTCCTTCTATCTTAGAATGTGCTTCTATTGTTGGGCCAAAAGAAGCAGAAGGCCCTTTGGCTAAATATTTTGACCAAACATTAGATGATGAATTTTGGGGAGAGAAAACATGGGAAAAAGCAGAAAGTAAAATTATAAAAGAAACTGTAAATATGGTTATTAGAAAAGCTCGGTATTTCAGCAAAAGACATTAATTGTATGTTTGCAGGAGATTTACTTAACCAATGTATTTCTTCAAGTTTTGGGTTAAGAGATTTACAAATTCCTTTTTTTGGTGTATTTGGTGCGTGTTCTACTTTTGTTGAATCTTTAACCTTAGGTGCTATTTGTGCTGAAAGTTTTGCAA
>ERZ1643249.4995-NODE-4995-length-10828-cov-5.378910_pt1 | contig 10828 bp, 20 predicted proteins | sample MGYA00579263_ERZ1643249 | MGnify/ENA primary metagenome ERZ1643249 (study PRJEB29033, sample SAMEA4952264) | chicken gut metagenome | biome: Broiler Chicken; feature: Gastrointestinal Tract; material: Caecum | place: Ireland | collected 2018 | study: Broiler...
CTGCTTTTACAGTATCTTGTACAATATTATTAATATATTCTTTAGTAATACCTAGGTCGTTATGTATTACGTTTTTCGCTGCTCTATAAATTTCAGCTTGAGAAATATTATTACTCATTTAAAATATCCTCCTTAAAATATTGTCTAAGGGTTCTTATAAGAAGTTCATCCAGCTTTGCTGGCTGGGGTTCTTCCCAATCCCATTGAAGCATTTTTTCAACTAATTCTTTTGTCATATCACAGAATCCATCAGCAGATGCGATTGCATTATTTAAACTAATTCCTGCATTATTTGTTTTTATATCCAATAAGCCTTCTCTAAGTTCTTCATCAAAAACAAAATTATCTTTTGTTAGATGTTTTGTTCCATATAATGTAGCAAGCATAAGATGCAATCTAATAATATGATGTAGTTGTTTAGGGTCAAATCCCCACTTATCAATTTTGTCTTTAATTGTTGGATATGGATGACACAATGCCTTTCTTTTTTCTAAAGTCATTCCATAACAAGCCTTAAGAAGTCTCGGATAGTCAATAATATCATCTCTTATTTTCATTAATTCATCAATAATAGATTGATATTTTGGATTAATTATTTTGTAATCAGTAAACAACAATTCAAGATAAGAAATATTAGCCTTTTTAAACATAGTAAACATAACTCTAATATCTTTTACATCTATATGTTCTTCATTCTCTAATATAATAGTTTTACTAATTGGGTCTTTACTAAGAATGAAATCATTAAATGTAGGAAGAACAATAGTTTTACTATCAATATCACTCATATAATCATCTGTATAAACATCTAACTTATAATTTTGACTACCTTGAAGAAATAGTCCAACAACTTCATAATCATTTTTAATGTAATCATAATGTTCTTGAAGCCTATTCATAATTTTTTCTTCTCTATTCATTATTTTTCCCTTTCCTAAATATTTTACAAATTATATGTTCTGGTTTCCAATATTCATCATTTTTCCATTTTCCATCAACCAATCTTAAAGGTTGTTTTGTAAGATATAATTTCCCATCCTTAAAATCATCCACAGTAGTACGATAAGCCATTTCAGGATTAGGACAATAATGTGTAAATTCTTTATCAATAGCAAATATATCCAATCCTTCTTCTTCCAAGATAGAATAAGTTAGCATTTCAATACTATTATAATATTGATATTTACGATTGTCTTCTTTCCCTTCTGTCCAAGATTCTTTGGCATATACATATGTTTTAATACTTTTTATAACAGGAATCATTTCATTTTCTATTTCGTACAACAACTCTGATTCCTCATCTACAATACCTTTTGTTTCATCATACTCTTCGTGTTCAATTCTATAATAGAAATTACAATGTGGACTTGATATAGAAAGTCTTCCTCCGTGGCACAAACACATTTCGAAACTAATTACAATATCAAGTTCCCCATATTTAGCATTAACGTGGAATCCATCAAAAGAAACAACATCAATTCCCTCTTCTTCTAACTTATTACAAATTTTTACATAAAAATCCATATTTTTCATATATTATACCTCCACATTATACTCTATTTTTATAGTATTTTCTGGAACTACTAAAATAGTACGAAGTTCTTCTTTTATTTCTTCTTTCCAAAATAAAATTTCAAATAATCTATTCTGTCTTTTTATATTATACTCCTTAATTAAGCAAGGTTGCATATCATTTGTTTCTTGTATATAAACTTCAGAATTTTCTCCAACAATACTTTCTAAACTTTTTCCATTCTCTGTTTCTTTAAAGAAATAATATTTTATTGTAGAAGAAGATTTATTTTCAATAGTTCCACATCCTAATATAAAACTTCCAGACAAATTTTCGCTTGTAATCATATTGCTTTCTAGCCCTTCTATATTATATAAAGTTTCTCTAGTAGTTCCCACATCAACAGTAAAAGAATTTAACAACAACATACACAAAAATATGTGAATGATAAAGAAAACAAAAGCAAATGCAAAGAAGTTCCCAAAGAAATCTTTAATATCACCAACACTATTAATCGTTACAATAGCTGATATAATAATACATAATACTAAAAATATAATTGCTAATAACATATAAAAATCCTCCTTATTAAAATCTACCAAAAAAGAAATAAAATATTCTTCTATATAAAGCTTCATCGGATTCAAAATCACAATCTTTTGTATGGGAAACAAATAACCCCAATTTATAAAACCTATTATGTGTTTTCCATTCTCTAATTAAAGAATTGATACTTCTTTTTTTATAATACAATGGAGCTTTCTCAAGAGTTTCAATAAGAAACTCTCTCATTTCTTTTCTTGTTTCTATCTTATAAGAATCAATAACTTTAATGTTTTTTGGAAATACTTGAACTCTAAGTTTTTTTACTTCAAATTCTATCATAAGTACTCAACTAATCCTTTCCAAATTCTTTCAACCATTCTTCTGCTTCTTCTTCGGTTTTAAAGGCGTAATCTCCTTCGTCTTCTGCATATTCTAAGTCAAAAATAGATATGTCTTTCAAATATTGAGCAAATTTACTAAATTGATGGTTTTCCTCATAATAACCTCCATCAATAAAATCTCCCAACCATCTACGATTAATTAAAACCTCTTCTGTTTTGTCTGTTAACTCATTCTCATATTCTGCATAATAAAGCAAATTCTCACCATCGCATTCTACTTTATTATAATATCCTTCTACTAATATGTATTTATCTTGTTTTTTAGAAAGTTTTTGTCCACAGCAAGGACAAGTTTTTTCTCCGTAGTTTAGATTACGTACAGCTATCCAAATATCCATACCAATTCTTTCTTTTCCAGTTTCCATAATTATTCTTCCTCCTTAATTAAAGAGAATACTTCACACCAGCCATCCATATGTTCACATTCGTGTTGAATTATTCTTGAAAGTAATCCTCCGCCTTCAATCTCTTTGAATTGTCCGTTCTCATCCATATAAGTACACCATACTTTTTGTGCTCTTTTAAATGTTCCGTATTTTTCTGGAACACTTAAGCAACCCTCTTGAGAATCTATTTCTCCTCTTTTTGCAGTTATAACTGGATTAATCATTGCTATGTCCTTCCCATTATAATACATTACACATACTCTTTTTAATTCTCCAATTTGAACTGCACTAATTCCTACTCCACTTTTTGTACTATGTAAAGTGTCTTTTAAATCTTGGATTAGTTGTTTACTTTCTTCGGCAGTCGTTTCTACACTAATTGAAGTTAAGATATCCTTATCTTCTGGATATGTTAAAATTTTTCTTATCATAAATAATTCCTCCTATCATTTGTTATGCCAATCAATCTTAATATCGTTCCCAAATATTCTATACAATTTATCTAATGGGAAGAAAACAGAATCAGATAGTCCTATTAATTGTAAATTAACATAAGGTATTGCATTTTCGATTTCTTCCCCTTTATATATAACATCACCAAACCCGTCATAATCCATTATAAGTTTATTATCTACTTGGTCGATAAATTCTGATAGTGCAAGTAGACTCCCACACTTTTCATCAAAGGTATAATCTATCAAAGATATACTATTAAGAAAAAAATTTTTTATTAAATTGTCATCCATTTTTTTTTCTCCTACTTATTTATTTTACTGCTCCAGATTCTTATACGTTCTATACAATCACTTGGAGAACTTCCATCCCATTCTGGAGCTGTTTCCAATTCTTGAACATTAAATATATCCCAATATTTTAAATCATAATGATATGTTACTTGACCATATGGAGTTTCTATGCCAACAATAAACATTCCATCATACATATCTCCTGTAAAATGCTTTTTACTTTTCCAAGCAGCTATATCGTTTTGATTACAAATAAGAGAAAATAATACGCATCTATGGTAATAAAGTTCATCAAAAGTATGATATCCATCAGAAATATTCCCTGTATCTCCATCAAGTTTTTTTATAGTATCATTTATATTAGTTGTTAATTTTTTATGATTAGCAATATCTGTTCCCCAACCAAAAATAAATTGTACTCCAGAAAGAACTTTTTTCTTTGAAGGGAAACCACTATATTGTCTATCATATTTTACAATAAATCCTAATGACTCAAAGTATGCTGTACAAACCTTTATAAATTCTTCTATATCTTCATTGTCTTTTTTTGAAGGATTTGGAATTTCATACATATAATACGCATATCCTAACCCATTATTTGCACGTATTTCAATTTCATTAAATACATCTTCTATAAAATCCTTCATTTGCAATTCAAAATTTCTAAAATTTAAAGTAATTTCTTGTTTATCTAAAGCTTTTTTTTCTAAAGCTAATTGTTCTCTTTTATTTATAACGTCCCTAGTAATTTGTCTTGCTTCTTTAGCAGTCTTCATTCTTTTCCTCCTTATAATCTATAATTTCTACTCCAAAATTTTCTAACCAATTTACTTTCTGGTTCTCTGTAAAAGATTTTGTACACATATATCGTAAATTGCCAATAATCAATATCGACTTATATTTTGGTAGACTTAAAGCTCCTATATTATTTGTATCATATGGTAAAGGCATATCTTCATTTAATACAATGTCATTTTTAGAATTTTTCATAAAACCTACTCCTTATATAACATCTCCTGTAATTTCACAGTATTCTAAACAAATCCATTCTTGTTTTCTATTAGTTTTTTTGTCTTCTTCTGCAATTCTTCCCCAAAGTTGAGGTCTATAGTCACTATCAAAATTTAATTTTGTTTCAATAATTTTAACTTTATCTTTGTATTTTAAATTACTAATTTTGGTATAGTTAGTTCCTGCCCCACTTCTTACATTTAACCAATGTGTTTTTACAATTGCTATTGCTTCAATATCTGTTATATCTTCCACACTAATCCCAAAATAATCTTTCCAATGTTCTTTTTGTGACTTTGTAAAACTTTGCGTACAATCTATAGAAATATTTCCTATCTTAAGTCTACTTCTAAAATTATTATTCATTTTAATATTCCTCCATTTCTTGTTTCTGCAAATCTTTATGCACACTAACAACACAGTCTGTATTTTTACCACATCTTTCACAGAAGTCCATATTACAATCTACATCTTTATAAGAAAGATTTGTTCCTTCTATTTCATTAAAACATTTTAAACAAAAATATGCCATAAAACCACTCCTTAATAATACAAAATAATTTTATTTATCTGTTGAAAAAGTTTTTACGAAAGAATCTAAAGTCTTATTTAAGTTTTTTATTGGAATAATTAATTCAAATATACCAAAGTTACATTGAACAACTTCTATTTCTTTTATTGTCTTTATTTTGTTTAAAAAATCTTCTTCTGATAACATACATCTTGTATATATATCACAAATTTTTTTACCTTCATTAAAATTAACGGTTGTATTTTTAAATCCCTCTAGACTATTTATTTTATCTTGAACTTCTTGTTCTGTCATATAACATTCCTCCTATTCTCCATCTACTTTAATTTTAAATTTCTTAGTCCATTTGTCAAAGAATTTTCTTTCCTTTTCAGACATTAATCTTTCACAAAGACCCCTAACTTGTTTTATTGCTCCATCTTTATACTCAATGGTAATAAGTGATTCTTCTGGAGCTTCTGCTCTTCTTAAGAATAATATTGATGTTTCTCCTTTATTAACCTTATTTACATAACTTCCAACACAATGATGTAACGAAATTCCTTCATTAATTAATTCTGATGAATCTTCTGGAGTAATAATACAATAATCTTGGTCTTTATATTCTAAGCTTTTACATTCATTATGTAGTTTTACTGCAACTTTATGGTCAAAGTATTCTTGATTTAGGTTGTATATTAATGTTACTTTATCGTGAGCTTCTTTTAGATGTTTTGGATATTTATCTTTTACTTTTCCATCGTACATTAATGTCTGCATATTAAGTGTATCATCATATATCTGAATTATATCTTCATCAATATAATTAATTCCTTGCATATATAGGTCAAAAAATAAGTAATTTATTAAAGACTTGAAATCCAACTTATACTTTTCTATCAAATTTGGGATTATATCTGAAGGTTCACTTCCCCAGCCTTTAAATGCAGGAATCTGAAAAACACTATTACTTTCACTTAACCTATCTAACATCCAAGCTGCATTATTGAAGTTTATTTTGTTAGCAATCCCAAATGTATTTATTAAAAGCGATTCAGTAGATTGTGTTTTTACATTCGAAGGTTTTTGTGTATCTAAGAATTTATTTACTATTTTTAAAAAAGTTGATGATGATTTTTGCATTTGAGCTAAAATATATCTTTCTGCCCCGCTAGATGGATTTCCACCAAAAACATCTCTAGGATTTATTCCTTTTTTTATAAATTCTCTAATAACGCTAGAACTTTTCATATTTAAAACTCTTGTTGCAAAATAAGAAGAGTATTCACAATTCCAATATTTGTTTTTAAATTTTGTAAAAAATTCTCTAGAAGCATTTTGGAAGAACAAATTAATTTGTTTTTCGTTTATTACAAATTTATCTGTTCCCTTTTTTACATCTCTAATAAAAACTAGATTATCAGATGGAATAACTGTAAAATCTCTTTGAATTCCTGTACCAGAAGTTCTTCTTACTATAATATCACTTGCATTATCTAATATTATTTTGTAATCATATGATGGGTAACTGTATGAAGAACCTTTAGTTTTCGGTGTAGTGTTTTCTGTATTCACTTTTAAATAATCTTTTATATTTACATCATTCATTATTTTCATCCTCCACACAATATTTTACTTTCATTTTTCTAAAACAACTAGGGCAAGTTATATATCTATTATAAATGTATCCTTGTGTCATTCCAAAAACCTTTTTAATCCCTCTGTCATAAGGAACTGGAATTGAGCTAGTTTCGATATCTGCTTCTGTTGCAGAAAAATTACAACCACATTTACAAACTATATTAGACAAACCATTGTCAATAGAATTGTAAAGTTTTTCATTATGAATTATTTTCATTGTTAATTATTCCTCCGTTCTTATTTTTTAGTTTTATCCAATCAGGGAGTTCTTTTGTCCTAAATCCTGCTGCTTTTTTGTGACCTCCTCCACCAAAACTTTTAGCAAATTCTGAACAGTCAAAATCTTTAGAGTTGTCTGAGTATATAGACATTGTCCATAAATCTCCATTATAACAGTAAGTAATAACTGCATCATAATCTTTTATTCTGTTTCCAAAATATTTACTATTTCCATTTCCTAAATTTGCAACAAAGAAAGATTTGTTCTCATATGTTACTTCATATCCATATCTTTCCATAAACGTTCTAGCCCAATTATCCATTTGTTCTTTCATTATATAACCTTTTTTTATTGTATTAGAAATAACTCTTTCATTATATAATAGGTCATATATTTCTTGGATGTCTAAAGGAGTTAATCTTTTTGATTCAAAAACAATTTTATATGGTTCTGCATCTATATAAAATCCATTCCATATGTCCCAACTATTTATTAATTTTATAGATAATGGAATGTTTTCTGCTCTTTCTTGGTTAACTTTTGATAAACTAAACCAATCAAGAAACTCTTTTACTTCAGCTATTGTTTTTCCTTCTTTTTGTATCATATTTGCCCAACAATACGTAATTAGTGTAGCGCTTGCTCCGTTATAAAACATTCCTTCGATTTTTCCTTCAGTGAAATATTTTTCAAGCATATCTTTTCTTGATATATGGTGGTCAATAATAAATATTTTTGCAACCTTATTTAGAAGATACTCTAGAACTTCTTCATCTGGGGAGCAGTCAACAAAATAAATTATTTCACAAGGATTAAAGTCGATATCTTTTATGTTTTGTTGTTTATTGTAATCAAATTCAATAAAATTTTCTGTAGTTTTTCGTGCATTATTAAATGTCTGAGTAGGGATTATATTTTTACATAATATATAGCCAGAAGTAATTCCATCCATATCTCCGTGGTAAAATACTTTCATTTTATTGTTCACCTCCAGCATCTTTAGATAATTCTCCTGTTATATGTCCATCCAATATTCCTTTTGTTATAAATAATTCGTCAGAAACAACATCTATTTTTTCTTGCATTCTATCTATTGTTTTGTATAGCTTATTTATTTCTGTATTAAAATATGCAATTTTAGCCAAGTATAATATAATAAGGAATAGAATTATTATAATTACTACAATATTAATTTTCTTCATCTTCATCATCTCCTTTGTTAAAATTAAATATGTCTTCCATATCACTAAATAAGTCAAATAGTTTATATTCTAAAGAATCTTTTTCTATATTATTAAATCCATTTTTTTCTTCTTTTTTTCTACATTCATATAATCTTGCTTGCCAATCTGCATTGTTTTTTCGTATAGATAAGATAAAAATTTCTGTAGCTTTATATAAATCTTTTAATGTATCTTCTACAACTTCTGAATTTCTATAGATAGTTCTTCTATTAAAATCTTCTAAATTATCAAGATACTCTTCCAAAGATTCAATTAATTTAGATGCTACTTCCGAATAAAAATGGCTGGAATTATCAATAATCTTTTTGTCCTGAGACAAAGCCATTTTTGAATATGCAGAATCTGTAACATCTTCAATTTCAAATTCTCCTTCGTATTTTTCGTTCATAGCATAAATTAAATCTTCCTTTAGTTTATCAACTTTTGTTTTATACTCATCATTTACCATACTTTTCCCTCCATTTAAAAAAATCTTTTTCTTCAGTAGATAATTCTTCTAAGTTGTTTGTAGAAATTTTCTTTCTTATAGCTTCACCGTGTTTCTTTCTTTGTAGTAACTCTTTTTCTGTCATTTTTGACACTAATACATCAAAAATACAGTCGGGAATAAAATCAAGTTCTTCATCAGGAAAGTATGCTATTTTTATTCCTGCTTTCTCGCTTTCTGGATAAATATAACACCCATCTTCTAGTATTCTTGTATAACTCATTTTATTCCCTCCTTTTATTTTTGTATTATATCATAAACTTGAAAGTTTTGTCAAGTTATTTAGAAAATTTATCCAAATATTTTTTGGAATAATTTTTCTAGAATTAATGTAGTCCTCATATTCGTCTAAAAGTGCAGAAGATATGCAATTATCATATATTGAATCTAATAGAAAATCATATACATCTTCGTCTGTTTCAAAAATTAAATTTTTGCTTTTGTAACTAGGCAAATTTTTATGTTCTTCTACCAAACAATATTTCCAGAATTCTTCTTCTAAGAAAAGAATATTATCAAAAAGAGTGTTGTACGTAAAGTCTTGAGACTTACATAAACATAATATATCATCTATTTTGTCAGAAGTTAAATATACTGAGTAAAAGATTGTAATGTCTTTATCTATATTTAAAGCATAAGATATATTTACCATATTATATCCGCCATCAAGTTCTTTTATTTTGTACTGTCTTAATACAAATTTTGTTCCATTTTCTTCTAAAATCTTTGCATAAGCTTTCTGTGGAACTACTTGAATTTTTTCTAAAAAAGCTATGCTTTCTTCTTGTTCTAAAACTGTTTCCAATTTTATATTACCTCCTTGTGTTTTTTTTACAAAAAATACTCCTCCTTCCTGAAAAATTTCTTAAATTATATATCAATTTTTTTTTAAAGTCAAGTTAAAAAAATCTTTTATTTGGTAAACCATTTGTTCGATAAGAAATCCTTGAATGCCTTAATTCTTAAGTGTTTCTTTACCAGAATATTAAATTCAAAAGCAATATTTATTTTTAGTTTTGTACTGTTTCCACAAAATTTTATAATTTCTTCTTCAGTCATTTTTGAAAACATAGGATTATATTCCTTTTCATCAACAAAGTTTCCAATTATTTTTTCAAAAATTATATCTTCTTTCTTTATTTTATAATTTTTTAATACATTTTCTTCAATACTTGTTGCAATTCTCTCAAAAGATTCTTCTACTTTTTTCTCACAATCTTCTTTGTTGAAAAGAAAATTCGAACTAAAAGTTCCAGAATATACAATATAAGAAACGTCATCTGTTTTATTACAAACTCTTCTTATAATATAATTTCCTTCCGAATCCTTAAAATAATTTAGATTCATATTTGTTTCATTCATAAATACCAATCTCCTTTCTATTATATTATATCACATTGACAAAAGTTTGTCAAGCAAAAAGTAGTTTCTGCCGAAGGCAAAAAAACCAACGACTTTTAGTTGGTGGAGCGAAGCCCACCAGTGAAGAATTTTAAAATTTATTTTAAAATTTCTTAGACCGCAAAGCGGGCGTCACGAAAAATTTTTTGATTTTTGGGTCGTCCTCTTGGCGAGCCAAAGAGAAAAAATATATTAACGCGCGCGCGCGAGGAACAAAAATAATAAAAAGTCAAGAAAAATCTTGTATATAGGAAATGGGTTTTCAAAGTGGCGAATCTTCGTTTTTCCGCATAAGAACAACGAAAAATGACTACATTTTTTTCTCGCCGTGTTTTTCGTTGGCGTTATTGGGTTTGAATGCATTTTTGCTTCATTTGGGTATGTACGTTTAATCATATTTCTATAAAATTTGTCAAGATAGTTAGGTGCAAAAAATATGGAAACAAATTTTTGTAAAAAAGTATAATGTATATAGAAGGACGAGTTGAGAGAAAGGAGTGAAAATATGGATTTAATGCTAGTTACGGCAACAGAAGATATAGATTCAAATCAAATCTTTTTTGAAAGAAGAAATTTTACATATGAACCTCAAAATAGGTTGTATGAAGAATATGAATTAGACAGCTGGGATATTTTTAGTAGAATTGAGGGAGATTTTGATGAGAGAGAAAAAGTTAGTGATAGATGCAAAGCTATTAGAAGAATACAGAGAATATTACAA
>ERZ1643249.4997-NODE-4997-length-10827-cov-5.843947_pt1 | contig 10827 bp, 7 predicted proteins | sample MGYA00579263_ERZ1643249 | MGnify/ENA primary metagenome ERZ1643249 (study PRJEB29033, sample SAMEA4952264) | chicken gut metagenome | biome: Broiler Chicken; feature: Gastrointestinal Tract; material: Caecum | place: Ireland | collected 2018 | study: Broiler...
CTAATGACTATGATAATGACGTGTCCATCCGTGTCATCACAGACCATATCCGTTCCGTAACATTTATGATATCCGACGGTATCATGCCGTCCAACGAGGGACGCGGCTATGTGCTCCGCCGTCTCTTAAGACGCGCGTGCCGTCACGGGAGACTGCTTGGCATCCACAAAGGATTCCTGCCGGAACTGGCTCTGACAGTGATCGCAGGCTCCAAGGACGGATATCCGGAGCTGGAAGAAAAAAAAGAGTTCATCCTTAAAGTGATTGCCAAAGAGGAAGAACAGTTTAATAAGACTATTGACCAGGGGCTTGTCATCCTTTCAGAGATGATTGCCGACATGGAGGCAAAAGGTGAGAAGACATTAAATGGAGACGACGCGTTCCGTCTCTATGACACATACGGTTTCCCGCTGGATCTGACGAAAGAGATCTTAGAGGAAAAGGGGATGGATGCGGACGAGGAAGGCTTTAAGTCGTCCATGGAAGTGCAGAGAACAACAGCGAGAAATGCCCGTGAAGTGACGAACTACATGGGAGCTGACGTGACGGTGTACGAGTCCATCGATCCAGGCGTGACAAGCACATTTGTCGGATATGAAAATTTGACATGGGAGTCCGGGGTGACAGTCCTTACGACGGAGACAGAGCTTGTTGACGCTCTCTCAGAGGGACAGAGAGGAACGATTTTTGTCAGTGAAACTCCGTTCTACGCTACAAGCGGCGGCCAGGAGGCTGACACAGGATATCTCCGTACCGCAGAGGGAGAATTTAAGGTAGAAGATACAGTCAGGCTCTTAGGCGGAAAGATCGGTCATCTGGGCGTTATGACGCAGGGGATGATCAAAGAGGGAGATAAGGCGACTCTTGAAGTAGATGCAAAGAAGCGCGCTCTCTCTGCGAGAAACCACAGCGCGACCCACCTTCTTCAGAAAGCGCTGCGCACGGTTCTCGGAACTCATGTAGAGCAGGCTGGTTCCAGCGTCAATGAAGACAGGCTGCGCTTTGACTTTACACATTTTTCCGCATTGTCAGAAGAAGAGTTAAAGAAAGTAGAGGACATCGTAAACGCACAGATTTCAAAGGGGCTTCCGGTCATCGTGAAGAACATGCCCCTCGAAGAGGCAAAAAAGACAGGCGCTCAGGCGCTTTTCGGAGAGAAGTACGGGGACATCGTGCGCGTTGTCAACATGAGCGGGTTCTCCATCGAGTTCTGCGGCGGCACCCATGTAAGCAACACGTCTGAGATTATGGCGTTTAAGATCATTTCCGAGACAGGCGTGGCTGCCGGTGTGCGCCGTATCGAAGCATTGACCTCTGACGGACTGATGAAATACTATGCTGACATAGAGGAAAAGTTAAGAAATGCGGCACATATTCTCAAGGCGACCCCGGATAATCTGACAGATAAGATCAATCATATGCTGACGGAGAATAAGTCTCTTCACAGTGAGGTGGAAAGCTTAAAGAGCAAGATGGCTCAGGAGGCTGCCGGTGATGTGATAGATCAGGTGAAAGAAGTAAAAGGCGTAAAGCTTCTTGCTGCTCAGATTGACGGTGTGGATATGAACGGTTTAAGAGATCTGGGTGATCAGCTCAAAGAGAAGCTGGGTGAGGGCGTCGTTGTGCTCGCGTCCGCAGATAGCGGAAAAGTGAGCCTTATGGCTACAGCTACAGACGGTGCGATGAAGATGGGCGCACATGCAGGAAACCTCGTCAAGGGCATCGCGGGATGCGTCGGCGGCGGTGGCGGCGGACGTCCGAACATGGCGCAGGCGGGCGGTAAGAATCCGGCCGGCATTCCGGACGCTCTTGCGAAAGCAGCGGAAGTATTAGAAGAGCAGGTCAAAGCCTGAATTTAAAGATAAATAAGTGCCTTTTCGGAATAGAGGGGATTTACGGGTGATTCTATAGAATCATATAAAGAACTGTCCTTGTAAAATGAGAGGGGACAATTCATCCAACTGTAAATCTTTTAGTGAAATTTTGGTTCCAGGTTTTGAGTCAACCAAGATGGCTTTATACTCTATTTATGCGCGGCAGCTGCCTGTGGTAAGAGCTATTTAGGCGGCAGCCGCTTTTTGTTTGCGAATAGGCACTTCTTTTCTACTGTAAATAAGAGGCGCTAAAAAGCGTAAAGTATAAGCATGTCGGGATATAAGACTAAATTTAGCATGAGGGTGGAATTTGATTTTTCATTCGAGGGCGTAATCTTACGGAAGATTGAATGCATTGCTTGCGGTTACTAGGTTTTTGTGCTACATTTACCTTGGATAGCCAGATACATAGTGAAGTAATTGAGGTTGAATTGTATGAGAAAAATAAAAGTTGGGATATGCGATGATTTTCCATTAATAGTGGAAGAACTAAGTAATATTATTTCTCATTATTTGGATAAAAAAGGATCTGCATATGAAATTTTTAAATTTTATGGCGGGACAGAAGTTCTTGATTTAATACAGGAATTAGATTTGCTTTTTCTCGATATTGAAATGCCTGGTTTAGATGGGATTGAAATTGGGGCTATGATACAGAAGAAAAATGTGCAATGTAAAATTATCATGGCTACTGCCAGAGAGGATCGTTTTAAGGAAGCGTTTAGGATCAGTGCATTCCGATTTGTTACAAAACCCTTTGATGATGAAGAGATTTTCATGGCATTAGATGAGGCTATTGAGTTAATGATCGGCATTGAAAATGTAGAGTTATATATGAACAGAATCCCATATAACATTCAGCAGAAGGACATTTTATACGCAAAGGCATATGAAAGTTATGTGGGAGTTGCTGTGAATAAAAAAGGGATGATGAGAAAAGATGTATCATTGACAAAATTGTTTTCCACTCTGGATAGCAGATTATTCTATAGAGCAGATAGAAAATATGTCGTTAATTTGGATTTTATAGAATCCTATAGACGTGGAATTGTAAAAATAGCTGATTTAGAAATTAGGATTCCCAGAGCTAAAAAGAAGGAATTTGAAAAAGTCTATGAGGAGTTTTTATTTAGGTATAGGTGAATGGATGTACGGATATTAATAATAAATTATTTTCTGGAAGTCATAAGATATTCAATAGGGTTAGAAATATTTTTTGGGACGAAAGTAAAAAAGTGGAGAACTGCAATTATAGCTGGAATATTTTTTGCATTGTGTTTGATGCGGGCAGGCAATAATAGTTTGATATTAATGTATATATTTGCATATATGACAGTGTATGGTATGGCGGAGGGAAGAGGTGGAGAAAAAATATTTCGAATGCTTGTGCTTGTTTGCTTATTGGGCAGTTTAGATGAAATTGTTGGCATGACGATAAGACACTGGATTGGCGAATATATGTATATAAGTTTTTGGAAAGCGATCACAGGTCTTATTTTTTTGATTTTTTTAAAAAAAATTCAAAAACGAAATACAAAAATTGGAAGTCAAATATTTGGATTCATAGAAAAAAAGATTATGATCATTGTGCTTAGTATGATTGTAATATTGTCGGCCGTAATTACAGGATTTTACTATGCAGAAGAATATGTATCGAAAGTTAATTATCAATTACTTGTGTATTTTATAAGTTTGTTTGCTTTTATTAGTATGATTGCGTTAGTGTTGTTTATTGCATACATAAAAAGATCTAATGAAGCATTGCGTGAACGAGTAGAAATTGAACAATCTTTGAAGCTGATGCAGGAGAAATATTATAAGGAATTACTTGAGCGAGAAGAAGATACTCGTAGATATCGCCATGATATGCAGAATCATCTTCTAAGTCTTACACAGTATTTGAAAAAAAAGGAGACAGATGAAGGCTTACAATATATAAAAGGATTGCAGGATACTTTGATAACGATTCAGAAGAGTTGTTATGTAACTGGCAATAGTATGTTGGACATGTTTTTGAATCATTACTTTCTTCCATTAAAGAATGTGAAAATAAGTATTTGGGGGAGATGCAGTGAGGATCTTCTGATTGGTGATGTGGATTTTTGTATTATATTTTCGAATTTGATTCAAAATGCAGCAGAAGCTGTGGAGAGGCAAGAAAAAGGTGATAAATATATACGTGTGAACATGAAACAGCGCTTAGAATATTGCGAGATTGCTATACAAAATAGTGTAGATTTTCAAATGGACTCTGTAATACAAACTTCTAAACATGATAAAAAAAATCATGGAATTGGTCTGAAAAATGTTGCTGAAGCAGTGCGGAGAAATAATGGGGATTTTCAATGGGGCATTAAAGACGGCGCGTATTTAGCGACTGTAATTTTGAAAAGACAGGAGAGTAAAGTCTGAATGTTCGTAAAGAAAACTGACTGTTTGCCAAGAAAGACTAGATATTTGTGATATTGGTTTGTTAGAATCTGCTTGAAAATCAAGAAGAGCAAAGGAGCAAAAGACTGTAATTGAGATCTTTCTATGATGAGTATGGGTGGGATGCTGAAAATCAGGCATTTCACCCTTGTTTTATGTATACTGTCCGCCTGATGATATGTAATATGGAGATTCAAAAAGAAAAGTGCACATTCAACAAGGAATGGTAGAAATCAGAAAAAATATTTGCTAAAGTTCATTTAGAGGAAAGAATTGATGAAGGGAACTAACGCAATATTGGGAAGGAATAAATGTGTTTTCAAAAAATGTAGAAATGCTTTGAAAAATTTATCAATGAAGTGGTGTAGCATGAAAGGAATGATATAAAAATGGATGGCGAGTTCAAGTATCTGGAATACATAACTGAAGATTCCAATTATTACACAAAACCTAAGAAAAGAGAGGAATTAGAATTCAGTGTAGAGAATCTTGATAGTACATGGGTTGTAAATAGAAATGATTCATTTTGGATAATGTATTTTGTTCCAAAAGTTAAAATGATAGAACAGGGATTTAAAATTCATGTTAGTACAGCATATGAAAATGCAGCTAATACTTTGGCTATTGTTTCAAAATTACTTATTAAAAAGAAAGTTTCTTTTAAGCATGTAAGGGACAAAGTAGCTCTTTATAGTATGTATTCTAAGAATGGGAGTAGAATATCTGCAGGAAAATTTATAACCATATATCCAAATGAAAAAGAATTTTACCCATTATTGGAAGAGTTAGATGCAGCCCTTAAAGATCAACCCAAAGGACCATATATTCTTACAGATAAACGGTGGGGAGAGGGGAATGTTTTTTTTAGATATGGTGCATTTAGAGAATTAAAGGATAAAGATGGTAGATATTGTATATTAGATCCTAAAGGAAATTTAATTGAAGATCTAAGAAAGCCGAAATTTCATCTCCCCAATTTTGTTGAATTGCCAGAAGAAATTAAACAAAAAGACGAATCAACGAAGAAAGGAATGCCAGCGGTTGAAAATCCTTTAAATTTATATGAGATAGAAAAGGTAATAAGGTTTTCTAATGCTGGCGGTATATACTTGGCTACGAGGAAGAAGGATGAAAAAAAGTGTGTTATTAAAGAGGCTAGAAATGAAATAGGTTTAGATGGACAAAATAGAAACGCCATGTATCGCTTACAAATAGAGCATAAAGCGCTTTTGAAACTAGAGACTGTTTCAGGAGTAGTTAAAGTTCTTGATTATTTTACAGCTTGGGAAAATAAATTCCTTGTATTAGAATTTGTTGAAGGTGTGTCATTGTATTCTTGGGTTTCGGCTTACTATCCTTTTTCTAAAAATGCTGATGTAAACAATTATTTTAGTAAAGTGGTGCAAATTGTAGAAAATTTAGAAAAAATAGTTAAGGAAATGCATCAAAACGGCGTAGCAATGTGTGACTTGCAACCTCAGAATATTTTGATAGACGAGGGTATGAAAATTACGATCATTGATTTCGAAATTGCAGGAGATGCAACTGAAAAATCTATTCCAGCTATGGACACAAGAGGGTTTTCAAATTTACTCAATACATGTACAAAAGATCGGGATTGGTATTCTTTGAATCGTATAATGCAATTTTTATTGTTGCCAATGGGGCCAGTGCAAGATATGGATATGAGTATAAATACAAAGCATTGCATTTGGATATACAACCAGTTTGGTTATAATAATTATAAGTATTTTCACGATTTTCAAATGCAAACGCGGAGAAAAATAGAAAAATTTGATGAGATTTTTGCTGATACATTTAATATAGCAAAACAGAAAATTGACACAAGTGAAACAAAAATACAGTGCAAGAGGAAAGAAATTTTTGAAAAATTGAAAAGTGCTTTACTCCATAACTGTGATCCCACTATGCCCAGTTTTATAAATGGAGATATCCGTCAATATGAGATGGATTGTGGCATGATGAATTTGCAAAATGGGGGATTTGGGGCTGTTTATGCACTACTGAAATTGGGGATATTTAACGATAATGTAAAGAAATGGGTGACAGACCAAATACCTATATTACTAAATGAGAGATTTAATAATGGTTTCCTAACGGGGCGTAGCGGGATTGCTTGTGTTTTATATGAATGTGGGTATAAAAAAGAGGCACTTCAGTTGATGGATTTAGTTGTCGAAAGCTATGATAAATTTAGTGAGGACATGTCATTGCGTTCGGGTTTGACAGGGATCGGTATTGCATTGGCATGTATAGGAAAAAAAGAAAATAAAGAGGCGTATCTTTCATTAGCACAGGATATTGGGAAGATTTTAGTGGATAAAGTGGATAATAATAAGGAGTCTGTAGGTACAGATTGGCAAAGTTATAGTATTGGTCTCTTAGACGGGTATGTAGGTATATCAGTGTTTCTTACACTATTATATGAGATAACTCAGAATGAAAAATATCTGTCATTTTCAGAGATGGTTATAGATAGCGAACTTGGTAAATCATCTATCATTGATGAAGATGGAGGTTTACGATTATTCGACCATAAAACAAGTAGGATGTATCCTTATTTATCAAATGGAAGTATAGGGTTAGGACTAGCTATAACAGCATTGAGACGAACAAATAAGGTTTGGCGATACGAAGATGTGTTAAATTCAATAATAAAATCTCTTGACTATAGGATTGTCTTAGAACCAGGGCTGTTTGATGGCATAAGTGGGTTTCTTCTGTCTAGCTGTTTTCAAAAAGAGAGTGGCTATGTGGAAGAAATACTAGATATTTTAACATTGTTCTTACTGGGAGATGATAAATACTTTATGCCAGGGAAAATGTTTTATAAGTTGTCTAGCGATTTACATACAGGTGTGTCTGGGGCTGTTTTAGGTATAATGGCAGCAGAGAAAAAAAGTTTGTTTATGTGGCTGCCATTGGTTGGAGATTTTATTCACTAAAGCTGTCTTTAGCATTTCATAGATAATTAAATGATGAAATGCTATTGACATATATATTATTGAAGAAAGGAGAAAATGGAATGAATAACCAGAACGAGGTGTTAGCACTACAGGAAATGGAATATGGCGATGGTCCAGACATTGAAGGTAGAGCAACTAGTACGCCCATATGCACAGCAGCAATTACAGCTGTTAGCGGTGTAGTTGCTGCAAGCGTTAGTGCGGCTTGGAATTCAAGTATAACTCTTGGCTGTGGCAAGTAGTTAGGAAAGACAATGAAGTATTACCATTGTATAACAAATGGATATATACAAACAGTAGTTACTATTGTTTTCGATGAAATAATAGTAGCATGTGTCAGTATGACCTGTTTTTAAGGTTAACAGTTGACTATTAATAAAATACTTCATACACTGTCAGGATATTAGAAGATAAATCAAATTTTATTAATAATATCCTGACAGTTAATTGGTTAGAAATTATTAAACCCATAAAGATGGGAGGCTATATTCCAATGAAAAAGATAGTTGCTTATGTTGGCAGCATGAAAGATGAAGTGTCTAATACTTATAAATTTACGGAAGCTATTCTTAATAAAAGCAAAGAGAAGTATAGGAATATCGATTTTGAAATCATTACATCAAAGGATTTTACAATAAAGCCATGTGTGGGATGTAAAAATTGTTTTGTTAGTGGAATATGTGCCCTAGATAAAGAAGATGATGCAGGGAAAATAAAAGACAAATTATTGTCTGCGGATATGGTTATTTTTGCAAGTCCAGTTTATGCTCATAATGTTTCAGGAAATATGAAAATTTTCATAGATAGAATTGCATACTGGCTTCATAATATGAAATTCAATAGAAAGTATGCGGCTGTGATATCTACTACGGATTCTAATGGTCAATTTACAGTGATAAGCTATCTTGAAAAGATAATGTGTTACTTAGGTGCAAAGATGGTCTTTAAAATTAATTGTACTATGACTGACGATGATGAATTTAAGAGTGAAGAATGGAGGCGTACAAAAATAAATGAACTTTCCGATAAAATTGTTTCTGCAATCAAGAGACCTGTAACCTCTGATAGTATTTTGGAAACAGTATTTCAGACGCTCAAAACAAAATATAGAGATATGAAAGCGCACAATTGTATTACAGATAATTATAAAGAATGTGTTGAAATAGGTTTATGTACAAGTGAAACATATCAAGACTTTTTAAATAATTATTATAATCAATACAAAGATGATTAGGGTGGTAGGATATGAAAATTTTTAAATTTTGTCAGAGGTATTTATTGTCTCATAAATTTATGATTGGGACATATTTAATATTTACACTCTGCGCGGTTGCGACTAACATAATCTCCCCGCTAATTGTTGGCAGTTTTCTAGATAGTTTAATAGCCGATGGCACTTTTAATGTAGTTGTACGCATTTGTGTTAGATTCGTTATTATTAGTGTGTTAAGCGTTTTAATTGGATACATGAATACTATAATATACGCAAAATTGCAAACAAATATGGCATATGAACTCAATAAAGATGTAATTTGCCATGTTCAAAATGTATCCCTATCCTATAGCAGTCAAGTAGACACTACTTATTTAGTTCAGAGAATTAATAGTGATTCTAATGAGTTGGTAATATTTTGTATGAACGTTATGCAAAATATAATCGGGAATATTGCAATGCTAGTTGTTCCATTTGCAATAATGATAACAATGAATCCAGCCATATCATTGTTTCTAATGCTATTTTTTGTATTGTATGTAATCATATATATGCTGAGTAGAAATATTTTCTACCGTACAAGCTTTGTACTGAAAGAACAAAAGGACATTTTTTTTGCTAAGTTTCATGAGCAGCTTAAATATATTAACCTAATAAAATTAAATGGAATTGATTTTACAGAGAAATTACAAAAGGTTTTTCTGGATTTGTTAAAAGTATTTATCAGAGGGCAAAAAGTTCATTATCTTGTCTACGGATTAGATAATATTGTTAAAATTTTTGCTCAAGTAATGCTTTTTATTATTGGAGGAGCGCAAATTTTAGCAGGAAGTTTTACAATTGGCATGTTTACTATGTTTTCAAGTTATTTTACGATGGTATTAGGAGCCGGCAGTTACTTTTTTAACTTAGGTGCATCTTATCAAAATTGTTTGGTAGCTCATAATAGATTGGCAAATATCTTGGCAATTAAACAAGAAAGTGTTGGGATGAATAATCTTTTAGAGATTAACACGATCACAGTAAAAAATGTAAATTTAAAAAATAAAAATACTGATAGGTTAAGAAATACATTCAGCGCAAAATTTGAAAAAGGCAATATTTATGCCATAGTCGGAGAAAATGGATCAGGTAAGAGCACACTTGCCAGCCTGATTATGGGAATGTATATAGATGAAAAGGAGGGAGAGATTCGATATAATGATATAAGTATTGATAGTCTGAATATGCCTGATATACGTCAGAAGCAATTGGCATTTGCCGAACAAGAACCAACGTTGTTAAGAGACACTATTAGATATAATATAACTTTGTCAAGAGAAGTGAAAGATGCTGACGACGATATAATTTTGAAGTATGCACAGATTTTAGGAGTAGAAAAATTTGTGACTGAAACTACGCTAGAAACTCTTTTCGAGGAAGAAAATGTACCTACGTCTGGTGGGGAAAAGCAAAAGATAGCAATACTTAGAGTATTATATAAAGATGCCCAGATAATGATTTTTGATGAACCGACATCTGCATTAGATTCAAAGTCAATAGAATCTTTTGTAAACTATTTGAACAGTATAAAAAAGCAAAAAATCATCATCATCATAACTCATGATGAATATGTTAGAAAAATGTGCGATTCGATAATTTCTATTGGGGGATGTGATACATTTTAAACAAATATTTTTTCAGACCATTTTATTTAAGATGAAAAGCATGGAGGTAAATATGAACAAAAAACAGGAGATTGAGCAAAGCAGTAAAAAAGAAGATTCAAACAAGTATAATAATACTTATATGATTTTGGGCATGTGTATAGGCATGTGTCTTGGAACTGGTTTGGGTTTTTTGCTGGATGGCGCAATAGGTGGAGGAGTAGGAATTTCACTTGGAGCGGGGATAGGTGTTTCTATTGGAATGTGTTTTAAAAAGAAAGAGAAATAAAGGAATTTCTGGTAAGGGGGATGTTATATGAGTACAGTAGGACTAAATGAAGCCACAATAAAGCATATACAAGACTAGGAAAAGTATGGCATTATATTTGAGTTTGGCTTGCGACATTATTCTCATTTTAGTATTAGGAGATTTTTTATTGTTATCGTACACACTTCTGCTTACTCCATTTCCTCAGATATAGATGAAGGTAGACTTTCCATTTTAGTAGACAAACTTCTGGGTTCAATAAAAATCGGGAATTTCAGTTTTTTTAGTTTTTGTGACATTTTCTAAGGAAAACAGTTGACGGAAGAGAAAAATATGCTATAATCTTTATTAGTGCAATAAAAATACCCGAACAGTCGTATTATGCACAATACAAGGCTGGAGGGGAGGT
>ERZ1643249.5001-NODE-5001-length-10820-cov-4.982164_pt1 | contig 10820 bp, 8 predicted proteins | sample MGYA00579263_ERZ1643249 | MGnify/ENA primary metagenome ERZ1643249 (study PRJEB29033, sample SAMEA4952264) | chicken gut metagenome | biome: Broiler Chicken; feature: Gastrointestinal Tract; material: Caecum | place: Ireland | collected 2018 | study: Broiler...
TTTGATCCTAAGACAGAATATGTAGAATACAAAGACAGAGATGAAATAGATAAATATATGATGTATAAATTAAATAGACTTGTAGCATATATAAATGAAGCGTATAGCACATATGAATATCATTTAGTATATAATGAAATACATAGATTTTGTACATCTGAGTTAAGTGCAAAATATCTTGATGTTATAAAAGATAGATTATATACATTTAGAGTAGATCATCCTTTAAGAAGAAGTTCTCAGTCTACAATGTATGATATATTAGAAGCTCTTTCTAGACTTATATCTCCTATACTTGTATTTACATCTGAAGAAATATATAAATTTATGAATACTAAAGAGGTAAAAAAAGAAAGTATACTATTAGAAAGTTTTCCAAGTGAAACTAATGAGTATAATAATGATGAATTAGTTGAAAAATGGAATAAGATTTTTGAAATAAAAGAAAGTTTTGCAAAAGATATTGAAGAAGCAAGGGCAAAAAAAGAAATTGGTAGTTCACTAGATGCAAAAATTACAATTTATGCACCTGATAAAGATTATGAATTTATAAATACTAATAAAGAAAATATTGCTTTTGTAGCAATTATATCTGAGTTAGAAGTAAAAAAAGCAGATGAATACAAAGTTGAAGTTACAAAATCTACAGGTATAAAATGCCCAAGATGCTGGACTTATTCTCATGAATTTGATGACGAAGGTATTTGTATGAAATGTCATGATAATATGTAAGAGTTAAAATTATTTAAATAATGAGAATTAAAAATAGATGCTATATTAAAAATAATATAGTGTCTATTTTTTATTTTTCCATTTTGCAATATACATAATATAGTATCACTCTATAAAAAAATAACATAGACTATATAAGAAGTCTTAAGAGGGTGAAAAAATGGAAAGAATTGTTTATTTAGATCATAGTGCAACTACTTATGTAAAAGATGAAGTATTAGCAAAAATGCTTCCATACTATACTTTAAAATTTGGAAATCCATCATCTATATATTCAATAGGTAGAGTGTCTAAAACTGCTATTGATAGTGCTAGATGTAAAGTAGCAACTGCAATAGGCGCAAGAAGTGATGAGATATATTTTACATCTGGTGGTAGTGAAGCTGATAATATGATTATAGCTCAAATTGCAAGAAAATATAAATATAAAGGAAATCATATTATAACTACTAAAATCGAACATATGGCAGTACTTAATACGTGTAAGATGTTAGAAAAAGAAGGATTTGAAATAACTTATTTAGATGTTGATAAAGACGGTTTCATAAAATTTGAAGAGCTTGAAAATGCTATAAAAAGTACTACTATACTTATAAGTGTAATATTTGCAAATAATGAAATTGGAACTATACAGGATATAAAAAAAATAGCAAGTTTTGCAAGAGCACATAATATATTTTTTCATACTGATGCAGTTCAAGCAATAGGAAATATTCATATAGATGTACAAGAGTTAAACATTGATTTATTGTCACTATCAGCTCATAAATTTTACGGCCCAAAAGGAGTAGGGGCAGCATATGTAAAAAGGGGAATAGAATTTGAACCATATATTAATGGTGGTCATCAAGAAAGAGGAAAAAGAGCAGGAACAGAAAATGTTGCAGGTATTGTAGGCCTTGGAGAAGCAATAGAAATAGCAAATAGGAATATTACAAGTTATAATAAAAAATTATTAAAACTACGTAATTTATTTATATATAGATTACGAAATAATATTGATAACATAATCATAAATGGTAGTTTAGAAAAAAGATTATCTGGAAATGTAAATGTAAGTATACCTGGTATTGATTCTCAAACAATGTTAACAATGTTAGATATGTATGGCATATGTGCATCTAGCGGAAGTGCATGTAATTCATCAAGTTTAACCCCATCTCATGTACTTACAGCAATTGGCCTTCCAAAAGATTTAGCAAATTCTTCTATAAGATTTACATTTGGAGATGAAAATAAAATAGCTGATGTAGAATATGTGATAAATGTTATAACTAAAATTATAAATAAACTTGAAAAAAGTAAGTATAAAAAGTAATGTAATAAATAATAATTGTAGCTTAATTAAAGTATAATATAATTTCTTAAATATATAAAACATATAGAATTGTGAAATTTTATATGTTTTTTCACTTTTTTTACTAAAATACTTGATTTTTAATATAATATGTACTAAAATTATAGACAAGTGGTACAAAGTGGTACAAAGTGGTATATAGTTTGGGGGTGAATTTCAAATGTTGCTTGGCGAATATAATCATAATCTAGATGCTAAGGGAAGAGTAAGTATTCCAGCAAAGTTTAGAGATGATTTAGGCCAAACTTTTATAATAACTAAAGGTCTTGATAATTGCCTTTATGCTTATTCTAAAGAAGAATGGAAAACATTTGAAGATAAATTAAAATCACAACCATCAAGTGCTCGTAACTTTGTAAGATTCTTTTTTGCAGGTGCTGCAGAATGTGAAATAGATAAACAGGGAAGAATTAACATACCACAAAACTTACGTGAATATGCTTCTTTAACAAAAGATGTAACTATTATAGGGGTTTCAACAAGGGTAGAGATTTGGGATAAAGAAAAGTGGGAAGCATATACTGATCCACAAAATATGGATGTAAATGATATAGCAAATCAAATGTCTAATTTAGGCATTTAGATATATAAACAAAAGATAAAAAATATACAAATGATAAAATTTACATTTTACAAAAGAAAAAATAAAAAACAAATGAATTAATATATTAAATACAAAAGATAATTTCCAAAGTAGGATTATACAAAAGATTTATAAAGATTACTTTAAGATAAATGTATAAAAAACAAAAGATAAAATTTTTAAAGTTTTTGAAAGATGGAGTAAAAATGGAATTTAAACATAAATCGGTTCTTTTGAATGAATGTATAAAAGAATTAAATATAAAAAAAGATGGAATATATGTAGATGGAACTTTAGGTGGTGGCGGTCATTCTTATGAAATTTTACGTAATTTAAGTAAGGATGGTTTATTAATAGGAATAGATCGTGATAGTGATGCTATAAATGCTGCTAAACAAAAATTAAAGGACTTTAAAAATTTTATTTTAGTACATGATAATCATGCAAATATAAAGAATATTTTAGAGAAATTAAAAATAAAAGGCGTTGATGGAATATTACTTGATTTAGGGGTTTCTTCCTATCAATTAGATGAAGTACAAAGAGGCTTTAGTTATATGAATGATGCTTTTTTGGATATGAGAATGAATAGAGAAGATACGCTTACTGCATCTTATGTTGTAAATAAGTACAGTGAAGAAAAATTAGCAAATATTTTTTATGAATATGGTGAAGAAAAGTATTCTAGAGCTATAGCCAAAAAGATTTGCAAGGCAAGAGAAGAAAAAGAAATAAAAACAACATTTGAACTCGTAGATATAATAAAATCCGCAATGCCAAGTAAAGCTTTAAATGAGAAACAACATCCCGCAAAAAGGGTATTCCAGGCGATTAGAATAGAGGTTAATGAAGAATTAGTAAAATTAAAGCAAGCTGTACAAGATAGTATAATGTCATTAAATGATGGAGGTAGGCTTGCTATAATTACATTTCATTCTTTAGAAGATAAAATAGTAAAGCATACTTATGAAGAACTTGAAGGTAGATGTACTTGTCCAAAAGATTTTCCAGTATGTGTTTGTAACTTTAAATCATATGGTAAAATAATAACTAAAAAACCAATAATTCCTAAAGATGAAGAAATAGAAGGAAATCCTAGGGCTAGAAGTGCAAAATTAAGGGTATTTGAAAGAAAAATATAAAAATATGTAAAAAATTAAGATTCTAAATAATAAGCGATGTGTAGTTTAATAAAAAATAGGGGTGAATTTAGTAATGCCAAATAAAAAAGCATATAATGGCTTTTATGAAACTGGTTCTACAGCAAGAAAAAAGGAACTTGAAGTAGAATATGATAAAAATGAAACATTTTCTAGAAATAGAAGATATGGTAAAAATAAGTTAGCTAGTAATAAGAAAACAAAAGCACATAAAAATGTGTCTGTTGTTTTAGGAATAGTTAGTATTTTTGCAATGACTATGGTAATTACATATCGTTATAATATAATTAGTGAAAAAAATTTAGAATCTCAAAATTTAAAATCAGAACTTGCAGCTACAGAAGCTAATCTGCTTAATGCACAAATAGAGTTAGAGCAAAAGACAGATTTAAATAAAATAGAAGCTTATGCAAAACAACAACTTGGAATGCAAAAACCTGATAAAAATCAAACAATTTATGTGGATACATCAAAATCAATAAAAACAGTTGAACAAAGTCAGGATACTACAGTAGTAGATAATATAATAAATACTATTAAAAATTTTTTTAATAGTATATTTTAGAGAAAATTGGAATAACCAAGGTAAAATTTAAGTATTATGTAGTAGAACTTAAATTTATCTTGGTTTTATTAATATATTATGATATAATATAAATTATGATAAGAGGTGAAAATAGTGTCATATATGAGTTTAAAAAATCAAAAAAGAATAGTAAAAATGATAATAGTATGTGTAGTAATATCTGTGATATTATTTATTAGACTTATATATATTCAAGTTATAAAACATGACCATTATACTCAAATGGCATATGAACAGCAAACAAGAGAAAGAACAGTAGCTGCAAAAAGAGGAACTATATATGATACTACAGGTGAAAAAGTACTTGCTCAAAGTGTATCAACTAATGTTATTACAGTTGTTCCAAATAGTATTGATACTGATAAAAAGGAAGAAATAGCAACAAAACTTGCTGAAATTTTAGAATTAGAAAAAGACGATGTACTTGCAAAACTTTCTAAAAATACTTCAAGCGAGACTATAGCAAGTAAAGTAGATGAAGAAAAGGCAAACGAAGTACTAAATTATGTAAAAGAAGAAGAATTATCAGGAATAAGAATTGATGAAGATACAAAAAGAGTTTATCCTTATGGAACTTTACTTGCTCATGTTTTAGGTTTCGTTGGAACTGATAATCAAGGGTTATCTGGAATAGAAGCATATTATGATTCTGAACTTGCAGGTGTTCCAGGAAAAATTGTTGGAAGTACTGATGGTAAAGGAAGAGAGACACCTTTTACTAATGAACAATATATTGATCCAATTGATGGTAAAGATTTAGTATTAACTATTGATGCTACTATACAGTCAATTACAGAAAAATACTTAACTAAAGTTGTTACTGAAAACCAAGCAGAATATGGTTCTGCTGTAGTTATAAGGCCAAAGACTGGTGAAGTGCTTGCAATGGCAAACTCTCCAACGTATGATCCTAATGATCCATTTACTCCTAATACTGATGAATTAAAACAAAAATGGGATACCATGACTATAGAAGAAAAAAATGTAGCATTAAATGATATGTGGAAAAATAAAGCTATTACTAATATTGCTGAACCTGGGTCAACATTTAAAATAGTAACTGCAACTGCTGCATTAGAAGAAAATGTAACAACTATGGATAAAGCAGGTGAATTTAATTGTGCTGGTAGTATGAAAGTTGGTAGCTGGACAATTAAATGTTGGAGATCATATAATCCACATGGTTCAGAATCTTTAAGACAAGGAATTATGAATTCATGTAACCCTGTATTTATGCAAGTAGCTCAAAGAATAGGAATAGAAACTTATTGTAAATACTTAGAAGCCTTTAATTTATATTCTAAGACAGGAATAGATTTACCAGGAGAACAAAGTGGATATATGCATGATCCTAAAACTATGACAGAAGTAGACCTTGCTACTACTTCATTTGGTCAAACAATATCTATAACAACACTTCAAACTGCTGTAAATTATTGTGCTATTGCAAATGGCGGATATTTAATTGAACCTTATGTAGTAAAAGAAGTAAAAAGCGGAAGCGGTAATTATGAAAAGGTAACTGAATCAAAAGTAAAAAAACAAATCATGTCAAAAACTACAGCAGATAGCATTTTAAGTGCTCTTGAAGATACTGTAAACACTGGTACTGCAAAAGGAGCAAAAGTAAACGGATATAGAGTTGCTGGTAAAACTGCAACAGGTGAACAAGGCAGAGGAGAGAATATAAAATACTTGGCAGGTTTTGCAGGTATAGCACCAGTTAGTAATCCTGAAATAGTTGTAATGGTTAATATATATGCTCCACAAGGTGAAGCAGGTCACGGAGGTGGTACAATAGGTGCACCTGTAGTTGGTTCAATTATAGATGAAACTTTAAGATATTTAGATATAAGCCCAGATTACACATTACAAGAAAGTACAATAAAAGAAAAAGTTGTACCAGAATTAACAGGAAAAACAGTGGGTGAAGCAAAGAAAATTTTAGCAGAGCAGGGATTTGATATATCTTCAGATACTGAAAATTTAAAAGATGAAGATGTTATAAAATCACAAATTCCTAAAGCTGGAGCAGCACTTATGGAAGGTTCTAACATAAGAGTATATATAAATGAGGAAAATAAACAAACTACTACTGTACCAGATGTAAGAAAACTTACTCTTGAAAATGCAATTTCAAAATTAAAAGCTGCAGAATTAAATATAAGGGTAGTAGGATCTGGATATGTATTAATGCAAGATCCATCCCCTGGTGAGGTATTGGAAAAAGGCTCAATTGTAACATTAAAGTGTGTAGATACAACTGATTTACCATAATAATTAATATTATTAGAGTTTTAATTATATAAGATTTATGATATAATATAAAAGTTGAGGAGGTTTTTTTATATGTTTTTACAGTATTTAGTAGAAGACTTAAAAGACTCAAATATTATTGGTGATACCAATATAGATATAAATAAAATAGAATATGATTCTAAGAAAATAAGCAAAAATGATTTATTTATAGCAATAAAAGGATATAGTGATGATGGAAATAATTATATAGATGAAGCAATAAAAAATGGTGCAAAGGCTATAATTTTAGAAAAAGGAAATAATATATCATCTAATTTGCAAGATATTGGTGTTACTGTAATTGAAGTAGAGGATGCAAGAATTGCAATGGCAAAGGTAGCAGCAACATATTATGGCTATCCTGCTCAAAAATTAAAATTAATAGGTATAACTGGTACTAAAGGAAAAACAACAACAGCATATATGATAAGAGATATAATGAATGCCTCTGGTAAAAAAACTGGTATGATTGGTACAATATATAATACATATGGTAATGTACAAATAGAGGCAAGTAGAACATCACCTGAGAGTCTTGACCTTCAAAAACTTTTAAAAGATATGGTAGATGCAAAAATGGAGTATGTGGTTATGGAGGTAAGCTCACATGCTTTAGAATTAAATAGAGTTTACGGCTTACATTTTGTAATAGGAATATTTACAAATTTATCACAAGAACATTTAGATTTTCATAAAACAATGGATAACTATTTAATGGCAAAAGCAAAACTTTTTGAATTAACTGACTTTGCATTAATAAATGGTGATGATATCTATGCGCCAAAGCTTTTAAAAATGGTAAAATGTAAAATTGCCACTTTTGGACTTGATAATGCCGTAAATATAACTGCATCAGATATAAAGATAAATGCAGGAAATGTTGAATTTAAAATGTATATAAATAAAATGCTTGAAACAATTGTAATAAATATTCCAGGAAGATTTACAGTGTATAATGCTTTAGCAGCTATTGGGGTATGTAGTTTACTTGGATGTCAAATGGATGCTATTTTACTTGCACTTGCAAATGTAAAGGTGCCTGGTAGAGCCGAAGTAATAGATGTAAAAAAGACATTTACGGTAATGGTAGATTATGCACATAATCCATCTAGTCTAGAAGCTATTTTATCATCTATAAAAAAATATGCAAAAGGAAGAATAATTTGTGTATTTGGCTGTGGTGGCAATAGGGATAAAGAAAAAAGGCCTTTAATGGGAGAAATATCAGGAAGGCTTGCAGATTTTACTGTTATAACTACAGATAATCCACGTAATGAAAATCCAAAAGAGATAATGTCACAAATAGAAAAAGGAATAAAAAATACAAGAGGATTATACAAGATTATAGAAAATAGAAAGCAAGCTATTGCCTTTGCAATGAAAATAGCATGGAAAAATGATATAGTGCTGATAGCTGGAAAAGGACATGAAACTTATCAAGAATTAAAAAATAAAAAACGTATAAGTTTTGATGAAAGAAAAGTAGTAAAAGAAATTGCAGAAAAAATGGCAGACAAAAATATAGAATAAAACAAAAGGAGATAGGAATGAATACACAAACATTATATTTAATAATAGCTTTTGTAGCTACATTAATAGTAGGTACTATAATAGTACCAATATTAAAAAAGTTTAAAATTGGCCAAATTGTAAGAGAAGATGGCCCGAAATCTCATCTTAAAAAACAGGGAACTCCTATTATGGGAGGAATAATGATGATAATTGTATTAGTTGTGATACTTGCATTTAATGCAATTAAAGATCATACATTAATACTACCAATTGTTGCTGTTTTAGGTTTTGGAATTGTAGGATTTTTAGATGATTATAAAAAACTTGTATTAAAAAACACAGAAGGTTTATCACCAAAAAAGAAAATGTTTGGACTTTTTATAGTTACAGCTATTTTTATAGTACTATATTTAAATGTGTTTAATTTAGGAACTGATATAATTGTTCCAGTAATAAACCAACCAATATCACTGTCTGTTGGAGCATTTATCTTTTTTACAGCGTTTATTTTACTTGCAACTACAAATGCTGTGAACTTAACTGATGGATTAGATGGCCTAGCTTCAGGTGTTGTAGCTATAATTATGACTTTTTTTACACTTGCAAGTATAAAGGCTCAAAATACAGATATGATTATTTTTGGAGCTAGTACAGTTGGTACTTGTATTGCATTTTTAATATTTAATTTTCATCCGGCTAAAGTATTTATGGGAGATACAGGTTCTTTAGCACTTGGCGGTGCTGTAGCAAGTATTGCTATTATATTAAAGATGCCACTTTATCTTGCAATAGTAGCACTTGTATGTATAATAGATACTTTATCTGTAATTATACAAGTAATATACTTTAAAATTACAAAAGGAAAAAGATTATTTAAAATGGCTCCATTTCATCATCACTTGGAGTTAAGTGGAATAAAAGAAACAAAAGTAGTATTAATATTTTGGATAATAACTGCTATTTGTTGTGTAATAGCGTATTTAATCTAACACTAGGAGTGATATATGAAAAAGGTTAGTATTATAAATAAAATTTCAAATAATGAAGAAAAAAAGAGTTTAGATTTTAGTATGCTTGTAACAATTTTAATATTACTGAGTATGGGACTTGTAATGGTTGCAACAGCTAGTTCATATCATGCGCTTAGTACGTATGGAAATAGTAGTGAACTTTTAACTAAGCAGTTAACTCTTGGACTACTTGGGGTAGCTGGTATGCTTATAATTTCTAAAATTGATTATAGGGCATATAGGAAATGGAGTTATTTAGGATATATAGTAGCACTTTGTCTTCTAATAGCAGTTTTAACTCCTCTTGGAGTAACTGTAAATGGTGCAAAAAGATGGCTTGGATTTGGCGAAACACTTACATTTCAACCTTCTGAAATTATGAAAATAATGCTTGTTCTTGCAACTGCTACATATATAAGTACTAATGTAAAAAAATTAAATTCTTTTAAAGGATATATCGTACCATTAATTTTACTTATAGCAGTTGTTATAGTAATGTTTTTACAAAAACATATGAGTGGTACTTTAGTAATGGTAGTAGCTTCAATTTCTGTTATATTTGCAAGTGGAATAAAAATAAAGGCAAAATATGTAGTAGCAATAATTCTTATAGGTGTGCTAGCATTAGGTGCTTTTATAGCAGCAGAACCATTCAGGTTAAAAAGAATATTGTCATTTACTAATCCAGAAGAAGATATACAAGATGGAAACTGGCAAGCTGCTCAAAGTTTATATGCTATAGGATCTGGAGGGGTATTTGGAAGAGGACTGGGGCAAAGTAGACAAAAATATCTATGGCTTCCAGAAGCCCAAAATGACTTTATATTTTCTGTACTTGGGGAAGAATTTGGACTTGTTGGAACAGTTGCAGTACTTGCTACATTTACTTTCTTTATATACAGAGGATATAGAATAGCAATTACATGTAAAGACATGTATGGTAGTTTAATTGCTACAGGAATAACAAGTGTATTTGCAATTCAAATATTTGTAAATATTGCAGTTGTAACATGTACTATGCCAGTAACTGGTATGCCACTTCCATTTTTTAGCTATGGTGGAACAGCTCTATTTATAAATTTATGTACAATGGGAATATTATTAAATATATCAAGAAATTGTAAGAATGAATAAAATATAGCAATATTTGTTTGTTAAGATGTAAAGATAAATTTTATTTTGAAGGTTCACATAGTATTAGTATTAGAGATAAAATAGCACATAAATTATGTAGTAATTTACTAATTCATAGAGAATTTTCAAGTGGTATAACATCAAGGTTAATTATAACTAAGGAAAGTATATATACTGAAAATCCTAAGATAGCAAAAATATTTAGAGGGATAGGACTGGCAGATGAATTAGGAAGTGGAGTTAGAAATATCACAAATTACTCTGAAGTATACTCTGGTGAAGAACCTATATTTGAGGAAGGAGATATTTTTAAGGCAACAGTTCCATTAGTTAAATCTATTGATAAAAATAAAATTAAAGATTCAAAATTAATTAAAAATAAAAAACTAAATTTATCATCAACAGACAATAAGGCACAAGATAAGGCACAAGATAAGGCACAAGATAA
>ERZ1643249.5003-NODE-5003-length-10820-cov-3.605852_pt1 | contig 10820 bp, 8 predicted proteins | sample MGYA00579263_ERZ1643249 | MGnify/ENA primary metagenome ERZ1643249 (study PRJEB29033, sample SAMEA4952264) | chicken gut metagenome | biome: Broiler Chicken; feature: Gastrointestinal Tract; material: Caecum | place: Ireland | collected 2018 | study: Broiler...
AGGTATTATGGTGTTTCTCTCCGTCGGTTCACTGATGCGTTATACACGTACAAATATGTTGGAAGTGCTCAATTCGGATTTTATTCGTACAGCGAGAGCAAAAGGCCTTTCTGAAAAACGTGTCATCAATTACCACGCTTTCAGAAATACGCTGATCCCGATTGTAACCATCGTCGGCGGTTCGCTGCCGGGACTTTTCTCCGGTGCTCAGATTACGGAGACTTTATTCCAGATCGAAGGTATCGGTTATACGTCTTATCAGGCGATGATCAAAGGGGATATCCCTTTCTCTATGTTTTATATGTTATTTATAGCTATACTGACGCTGCTCGGAACACTTCTGGCGGATATTATGTACGCGGTTGTCGATCCTAGAGTCAGAGTTAACTAGAGGGAGGTATGTGAAACATGAATAATCGTGATCATCATCAGAAAAGAGATGACAATCATTTGAAGATAGAAAATTCGCAGACAAATAAAGAAAATACTAATGTAACGGCGCTCGATGACGCGCGCAGAGTTAAAGTCATGTCACCGGGAATGCTTGTTATTAAACGTTTTTTGAGAAACCGTCTTGCTGTGGTCGGACTGATTATTATTGTAGCCATGTTTGTCTTTTCGTTTATCGGTGCATGGATTTCTCCGTATGGTGAAACTCAGGTTTTCAGTACAACAGAAGCTATGAGAAACGATTATGCAGGCGTTAAGATGAACGATGAATTTCAGTATCTGGACGGCCCGGATGGTACCCTGCCTGCAATTGCAAAGACGACACTTATTCTTGCAGTCACTACGGGAGAATCCGCTTTTGAGGCAAAAGATGTGACTTATAATCTGCTCCATGAAGGTAAGGATTTTTATCGTGTGGCAGATGAAACACCGGCAGGCAGCTTTACAGTAGAGGACGGTGAAGCTTCGGGCATTGCGGATGCTGCGGTATCTGAAGCATTAAATCAGGCGATCACTGACGGCGTTTCCAGCTTTGAAGTCGGTGATACATCATATTATTTCACACTGGACGGGACAAATGGATCTTTATATACTTTGTCCAATGAACTTCAGTTAGTAACTAAACATATTTTCGCAACAGTAAATGCAGACACCCAGTTGGATTACGAATTCCGTTTTAAGGCACAGAGGGCTATGAACGGTACTGCAGATACATTTGAAGCCGGCGGCAATACTTATCGTATAGACCGTGTGGAAGATGAAGAGGGCGATATTTCTGCAACCTTTTATCTCGTTGAAAATGGTACTGAAACTGAATACGCTTCAGCTTCCCGGTTCAGTATGAATGCAGTCGGTCAGGGCGTTTTCCTGACGCCGGCATTCAGAGAGGCAGCTGAAACAGCGATCAATGATGGACAGACAGAATTTGATTTTACAGAAGAAGACGGCACACAGGCAACATACTATATTGAACAGCAGGATGGGCAGTGGATGATCAAAAGAGTGACAGAGACACATGTCAACAGTTTGTATGAGAGTCCGTCATCAGCACATATTCTCGGTACAGACGGCAACGGCATGGATATGCTGACACGTCTGATGTACGGCGGACGTATTTCATTAATGGTTGGTTTCGTCGTCGTTTTTGCTGAAGTTATTATCGGTGTTGTACTGGGCGGTATCGCCGGTTATTTCGGCGGCTGGGTCGACAACTTGATCATGCGTCTTGTGGATATATTTAACTGTATTCCGGCGCTGCCGCTGTTTATCATCGTAGGTTCAATTCTGGACTATATGCAGACGGACCCGATGGTGCGCGTGTTCCTGCTCATGCTGATTTTGTCAGTTGTTCAGTGGCCGTCATTTGCCCGTCTTGTCCGCGGACAGATTCTTTCTTTAAGAGAACAGGAGTTTATGATTGCCACAGAAGCAACGGGCATCAGCGTTTACAGAAGAATTTTTATTCATTTGATTCCGAATGTTATGCCTCAGGTTATTGTTATGGCAACGATGAGTCTCGGCTCGACAATCTTATTTGAGGCGACATTGAGTTTCCTTGGCCTTGGCGTAAAATATCCGCTTGCTTCATGGGGATATATTATCAATGCGGTCAATGATGTGTATGTTCTGACCAATTACTGGTTTGTATGGATTCCGGCAGGTGTCTTGATCGTTCTGACAGTGCTTGGATTTAACTTTATCGGCGACGGTCTGCGTGATGCATTTGACCCGAAGATGAAGAGGTAGGTGAAAAGAATGGCAATATTAGGTAAAAAAGGTAAAAAAGATTCCAATTATCTTTCAGCGAAAGAGTCCAGAAGGATTTCCAGAGAAAACAGAAAGATTACGGATGCGATAGAAAAACAGAGAAACCGCAAGCATATTCCAAGGGAAGAATATGTGACAAAAATGCGGGATCCCAACAATATTGTAGAGTTTGATAATCTGCATACCTATTTCTTTACAGATATCGGTACAGTAAAATCCGTTGATGGTGTATCTTTTGATATACCGAAAGGAAAGACGGTCGGCGTCGTCGGCGAGTCCGGATGCGGAAAGTCGGTCACCAGCCTTTCTCTGATGCAGCTGGTGCAGCGTCCTCAGGGACAGGTTGTTGAAGGCGAGATTCGTTTGAATATGGGTGAGGAAGCTTACAATATTCCTAAAGTGCCGATCAGAGAAATGCAGAAAATCCGCGGCAATAAAGTGTCCATGATTTTTCAGGAACCGATGACAAGCTTAAATCCTGTATTCCGTATCGGCGCTCAGGTTGATGAGATTATTGCGCTTCATAATAAAGAGATGAGCAAAGAGGAAGTTAAGGCCAGAACCATAGAGATGCTTGAGATGGTCGGCATTGCCAACAGTGAAGGCGTTTACAATATGTATCCGCACGAACTGTCCGGCGGTATGCGCCAGCGTATTATGATCGCGATGGGGTTGGCATGCAGCCCGCAGCTGATCATTGCAGATGAACCGACAACTGCACTGGATGTTACCATTCAGGCACAGATTCTTGATCTGCTCAGAAACTTAAAGGATCAGATTAACAGCAGTATCATGCTCATTACCCATGACCTTGGCGTGATTGCCGAGATGGCTGATTATGTCGTTGTCATGTATGCCGGCAGAGTCATCGAAAAAGGAACGGTTCATGAGATTTTTAAAGATCCAAGGCACCCGTATACGATTGGTCTGATGAATTCAAAGCCGGTTGTGGGAAGAAAAGTGGATCGCCTTTACAGTATTCCGGGCAATGTTCCAAATCCTGTAGATATGCCGGATTACTGTTATTTCAGAGACAGATGTGATCAATGCACTGCAAAGTGTGACGGCGCTTATCCGGCCGAAATACGTATTTCGCCGACACACAGTGTTTCATGTTATTTATATGAAGGGGAGGTTTGATCGTTATGGCTGATAAAGATTATATTCTTGAAGTAGATAACCTGAAAAAATACTTCCCGATTAAAGGCGGTTTTCTCGGGGGAGCAAAAGGTTCCGTGAAGGCCGTGGATGGTGTTTCATTTAAAATCAAACGTGGAACAACAATGGGACTTGTCGGCGAATCCGGCTGCGGCAAATCGACGACAGGGCGCACAATTTTGCGTCTGATTGAAAAAACTGACGGTACAGTCAAGTTCAACGGTCAGGATATTTACGGGCTGAATAAAAAGGAAATGAAAGATTTGCGTACAAAGATGCAGATTATTTTTCAGGATCCTTATTCAAGTCTTTCGCCGAGACTTCCGGTCGGTGAAATCATCGGCGAGGCCGTCAGAGAACACAATATTGTAAGTAAAAAAGACTACAACGATTATCTTGACAAAGTTATGTCAGACTGCGGACTGGCGCCGTATCATAAAGATCGTTATCCGCATGAATTTTCAGGCGGCCAGCGCCAGCGTATATGCATCGCAAGAGCGTTGGCGTTAACTCCAGAGTTTATCGTTTGTGATGAACCTGTATCTGCGTTGGATGTGTCCATACAGGCGCAGATTATCAATCTGCTGAAAGATCTTCAGGAGAAAAGACATCTGACTTACCTGTTTATTTCACACGATCTTTCAGTTGTGGAACATATTTCCGACACGATTGGCGTCATGTATCTGGGTTCGATGGTAGAATATGGTTCCAAAGAATCAATTTTTGCAAACCCGAGACATCCATATACGAAAGCGCTCTTTTCAGCAATTCCGATTCCAGATCCGGACAGAAAGATGAACCGTGTTATTCTGGAAGGCAGTATTCCTTCACCGGCAAATCCGCCAAAGGGCTGCAAATTCCATACAAGATGTAAGGAATGCATGGGAATCTGTAAAGAACAGGCGCCAAAGCCTGTGGAGGTTGAAGAAGGACATTTTGTAGTCTGCCACAAATACAATACTGAGAATTGAAAGTATATATTTAAGAAAGGAGCCTGAATGTGAAAAAAAGAAGCAAAAAAGAAGCTTTTGAAGACGACGGCAGAACGGTCGCGAACATGAACGTAGAAGGTATGCCATGGTATTCTGAGGCGAAGCCTTTATTTGATAAGCCGGATTATGAGGAAAGAAGCAGTGCTCTTGATGAGATGAATCATCATGAGACGCTGAAGCTGATTGTTAATGCGGTACTTGCTGCACTTGCGATTGGCGGAGTTTTTCTCGGGGCAGTTTATTTGTTTCTCCTTTTTTGCGTTCAGGTGTGGTTTAAATAAAAATAGGATCGCCGCTTGCGTTTGAGCCGGGAAAGTTTTATAATAAAGAGAAAATATTGGCGGCTGACAGTCAGTCGTGTCGAAGAAGTGGGCGGCTGTGCTGCGGCGAAAATGAGGTGAGCAAGATGAGTTTAATTAATCAATGGGAAGATATGGTGACAGCAATCGGTGACGATATGAAAGCTCAGCAGAAATTCTGGACCGATTACTATATGATTGAAAAGGGCATTTATGAAAAGATGCTGACAGAGCCGGTTGAAGCTGTATCAGGTACAGTAAAGGAACTTGCAGACAAGTATGAGACAACTCCGGTGATGATGATCGGATTTTTAGACGGGATTAATGAAAGTATTAAAAATCCAAACCCGATCGATTCTCTGGAAGAAGATTCTCAGGTTACAGTAGATATTGATCTTGAGAAGCTTTATTATAATATGGTAGCCGCAAAGGCTGAGTGGCTTTATAATCTTCCTCAGTGGGAAAATCTTTTACCGGAAGAAAAAAGAAAAGAGCTTTACAAAGCTCAGAAAAAGTCAATGACAGTTGTTAAAGGCAAAAAGATCGGACGTAATGATCCGTGTCCATGCGGAAGCGGTAAAAAATATAAATTTTGCTGCGGCAGATAATATTGTATATAAAGGCCGGACGGCTGGGGCATATGCACTGGGCTGTCCGGCTTTTGTTCGATAAGCCCGGAGGGGCGCTAAACGCGTGCCACTGGCACGCGTTTAGCGCCGACCGAAGCGGAGCGGGATATCGCAGAGATCGGACAGGGAAGGAATCTTCCTCTATCCGATCATATAAATCAAATGCCTGCCGATGAGTCTTTACGCCATGTAAGTTTCATGATACAATAAGTAACATAGAACAAGTGGCAATGATGTCTACATGTCATGCTATAGACATAAGATTACATGAGGAGGATATGATATGATACGATGGGGAATCGTGGGAACAGGTATGATCGCCCGGCGGTTTGCTGAGGCTGTAAATAAAATGGAAGACCGGGAGATTGCTGTTTGGGGCGCGGCATCGAGAAGTTACGCAAATGCATATCGATTTTGTATTGAACATCAGGTTCCTCAGGCATATGAGAACTATGACGATATGCTGGCATCAAAAGACATTGATGCTGTTTACATTGCTGTACCGCATCCGTGGCATTGTGAATATGCAGCTAAAGCAATATGTGCGGGAAAGCATGTGCTCTGTGAAAAGCCAATGGCTATGAACAGCGAACAGGTGCAGTATTTGATTGATCTGGCGTATGATCATAATGTTTTTTTGATGGAAAATATGTGGACACGCTTCCTGCCGGTGACAAAGCAGGTCCGGCGCTGGATTGAAGAAGGAGATATCGGTGAAGTCCGTATGATGATCACCAACTACGGATTTATTGCCAGAGGATTTCCTGATTCCAGATGGTTTAATAAAGAACTTGGCGGCGGTGCGCTGCTGGATATCGGCGTTTATCCGATCAGCTATACGACGATGCTTATGGGATTCGATATTGACGATATACAGACGTGCGCGTATATAGGCGAAACCGGTGTGGATGAGCACCATAACATATGGATGCGCTATCGGGGCGGACGTTTTGTATCCAGTATTTCCTGCTCTGTTGTCGATGAATTCGGCAGTGATATGATTATCTCCGGTGAATATGGGAAAATAGAAGTTGACAGTTTTCAAAAAAGCGAGAGGGCCAGATTGTACAGAAATGGCCGGGAACCGGAAGAAATCTGCCTGCCGCACATGGTCAACGGTTTTGAATACAGTATTCGTGAGGCATGCCATTGTATTGAACTTGGAGAAATAGAAAATCCGAGACTGCCATGGGTTGTGACACTGGGCAATATGAAAATTATGGATGATATACGCCGAAAATGGGGGCTGCGGTATCCGTGTGAATAATGCACTGCGCAGAATAGTGTCGGGCGGTTACCTACATATGACAGAACTGAAAGAGGCTGGTATACAGATTCTTGATTTACAGAAGATCAGAATCTGCATATCAGCCTCTTTTTATAAATTAAATCAGTGGGCCAGCCGATGCATATCTTCAAAAAATCCCGGATAGGAAATAGATGTACATTCATCATCGGTGATGGTTGTCTCGCCTTCACTGTTCATTGCGGCTACGGTCATGGACATTGCAACGCGGTGATCTTTGAAGCTGTCGATGACAGCGCCGTGCAGCGGCTTTCCGCCGTGGATGATCAATCCGTCATCTGTCGGCGTAATATCTGCGCCCATGAGAGAAAGATTTTTGGCCATGACATCAATACGATTAGATTCTTTGACTTTCAGTTCCTGAGCATCTTTGATGATTGTTGTTCCTTTGGCAAAGCATGCTATGACGGCAATCACCGGCAGTTCATCAATAAGCGTCGGGATGATGGCGCCGCCGATAACTGTACTGTGAAGCGAACTTGTCCGCACAGTCAGATCAGCGAAGAGTTCACCGCCGGAAGTGCGTTGATTTTCAATATCGATACTGCCGCCCATAGCTTTAATAACCTTCAGCAGACCGTCGCGTGTCGGATTAATGCCAACATTTTTTACAGTAATTTCAGAATTCGGGGTGATAAGTCCGGCAGCGAGAAAATAAGCTGCCGAAGAAATATCGCCCGGAACTTGAATATCCTGAGCATATAACTGACATGCAGGAGTAATGGTCACAGATGCACGGCCATCGCTGAGCACAGCAGTATCAGAAACAGATGCACCGAAAGCTTTCAGCATAAGTTCTGAATGATTGCGGCTGAGCTGGGGTTCAACGACGGTTGTTGTCCCATCGGCATAAAGTCCGGCCAGAAGGACCGCGGATTTAACCTGAGCGGAAGCAACCGGAGAGTGATAAGTAATACCGTGCAGCGGAGCGCCGGTTATTCGCAGCGGAGCGCAGTCATTATGGTTTAAACTTTCAATTTTGGCGCCCATTTGTGACAGCGGCGTAATGATCCGCTTCATGGGGCGCTTTTGTATAGAGGCATCGCCGTTTAATATAGAAGTAAATGGCTGGGCCGATAATATACCGGATATAAGGCGGGTTGTTGTGCCGCTGTTGCCGGTATCAAGTACTTCCTCAGGCGCGCGAAGACTGTGCAGGCCATGTCCGTGAATGATGACAGTATCTTTGTGATTTTCTATGTCCACACCCATGCTGCGAAAACAGGCGATGGATGAGAGACAGTCAGCGCCTTGAAGAAATCCGGAAACTTTTGTATCTCCCTGAGCCAAAGCGCCGAGCATAATACTTCTGTGAGAAATCGATTTATCGCCCGGAACAGTCAGCTCTCCGCGCAGAGAATGACAGCGGTTTATTTTCATAGCAAAATCTCCTTTCTTAATTTCTTTCATGAACGACATAGTGAAAACGTCTTAAAAGGTCGATGGCCTTGAGCATGGCTTCATTTTCATAAAATTCAATGCGCAGCGCGCCTTCCTGAAATTCCCGGTTATGGACAATGCCGATATTTTTAATGCTGATGCCGTTGGTTGCCAGAATGGTGGCAATGGTGGCAATGGCTCCGGATTCGTCAATAATATCCACATAAATTTCATGAATTGAGGAAAGAACACTTTTAGTATGTGAAGCAGGGATATCATTGCGGTAATCCCGGGCAAGAGAAAAGTGCTCCAGCAAAAAGGCATCATCGTGGGCATCGATTGCTTCGGAAATTTCTTTCAGACTGTCGATATATGTATGCAGTATATTTTGAATCTGGGGCGCATTTTCTTCGCAGATTTGCTGCCACATGATCGGTGATGAGGAAGCAATCCGCGTAATATCTTTAAAGCCGCCGGCCGCAAGCCTGCGCATAATTTGATCAGAATTGTCGGCAAGCCGTACAAGATTCACAAGGGCATAGGCAATAATATGAGGCAAGTGGCTGATCGCCGCAGTAATCCGGTCGTGTTCCCGGTAATCCAGAGTGACCGGAATGGCGGAAATAGACAGGATCAGTGCGCGCAGCTGGTCATATTTTTCTTTAGCGACATTTTGAGATGGGGTTAAAAGATAATAAACATTTTCAATCAGACGGTCACTGGCATTTTGAAATCCGGTTTTTTCTGAACCGGCCATAGGATGACCGCCGATAAAGCAATGACTCATGCCGATAGATTCACTGGCCTGATGAATCGTCGTTTTGACGCTGCCCACATCGGTGACAATACAGTTTTCTGAAATTATCGGTTTTAAAAGCGTCAGATATTCAATATTAATACTGACCGGAGCACATAAAAATATAATATCACAGCTGCCAAATGCTTCGGATAATGTATCATGTGTTTCATTTAATGTACCGTCGGAGAGGGCGGCAATAAGATTTGAACGGCTTTGGTCACAGGCAATAATTCTGAAATCAGGCTGTACCCTGCGTATGGCTTTGGCAATGGATCCGCCGATCAGCCCGAGGCCGATAAAGCCGATAGTATATGGTTTCAATGGAAAGCCTCCTTTAATAAGATACAAGTAATCTTAGCATATCAAGTGCGTCCAAATCAAGTCATTTTGGATATACAGAGGTATACAGCGTCGGAATATATTTTAAAGAAGGAGAAAGCGACAGAGTATCTTGAAAAAATTGTTTAATTGTCATAAAACTATTGATAAATATCAGAAAATTTAGTAAAATATAAACATGGTTGGCTTTAGCAGGTAAAAGCTAAGGACGGAAACTAATCTAAAAGTATTGGAGGATATTGACATGAAGGTCTATAAAACACAAGACATTCGCAACGTTGCCATTTTAGGACACGGAGGCAGCGGCAAGACAACTTTAGTAGAGGCTATGGCGTATGCGACTGGCGTGACTTCAAGGCAGGGCAAAGTCGAAGACGGCAACACAATCAGTGATTATGATAAAGAAGAAATTAGAAGAAAATTTTCAATCAGCACATCTGTTGTTCCGATTGAGTGGGAATTCTGGAAAATCAATCTTTTAGATACACCGGGATATTTTGATTTTGTTGGTGAAACTGAAGAAGCTTTATCTGTGGCGGACGGAGCGATTATTGTTGTTTCCGGAAAAGCGGGTGTAGAAGCCGGTACAGAAAAAGCATGGGCATTATGTGAAAAGTACAACGTGCCGAGAGCAATTTTTGTAACGGACATGGAAGATGAACATGCCGACTATATGAAAATTGTTGAGGATCTGAGAGCACTTTACGGTAAAAAAATAGCGCCGTTCCATCTGCCGATCCGTGAAAACGGCAAGTTTGTTGGCGCCGTTAACCTGGTAAAGATGGAAGGACGTCGTTTCATTGCCAGCGGCAAGTGGGAAGCGATGGATATTCCGGAAGATCTGAATGATGATCTGGAACCGTGCCGTGAAGCGCTTTTAGAAGCTGTGGCAGAGACCAGCGAAGAATTGATGGATAAGTATTTCGGCGGTGAAGAATTTACGATCGATGAGATGGTTGATGCGCTGAGAGCCAATGTCAATGAAGGCAGCACAGTGCCTGTTCAGTGCGGTTCAGGCCTTCTCGGATATGGTATTATGAATTTGATCCAGACATGTGTGGAATTTATGCCGTCACCGATGAGAGATAATATTAAAGCATTTGGCAAGGATCCTCGCACGGGCAAAGAGTATAATGTGGATTATGACTCAAGACGTCCGTTCTCGGCATATGTATTTAAAACAATTGTTGACCCGTTTATCGGCAGATATTCATTGATCAAAGTTTGCTCCGGTGAGCTTAAATCTGATTCAGTGATTTATAATTATGATAAAGATACTGAAGAAAAGCTGTCCAGACTGTATGTGCTCAGAGGAAAAGAATCGATTGAAGTGCCTGAATTAAAGGCCGGCGATATCGGCGCTATTGCCAAATTGACCAATACGGCCACAGGAGATACGTTATCCTTAAAGAGCGATCCGCTTGTAATGGAAAAAGCTGAATTGAGCAAACCTTATACATATAAGCGTTATACGGCAAAGAACAAAGGCGATGAAGACAAAGTATCTCAGGCGCTGGCGAAAATGATGGAAGAAGACCAGACATTAAAAGCTTACAATGATACAGAGAATCGTCAGTCATTGCTTTACGGTATCGGAGATCAGCATTTGGATGTTGTTGTCAGCAAACTTCAGGCAAAATATAAAGTGGATATCACTTTATCAAAACCGAGAATTCCTTACAGAGAAACAATTAAGAACAA
>ERZ1643249.5005-NODE-5005-length-10819-cov-3.934597_pt1 | contig 10819 bp, 4 predicted proteins | sample MGYA00579263_ERZ1643249 | MGnify/ENA primary metagenome ERZ1643249 (study PRJEB29033, sample SAMEA4952264) | chicken gut metagenome | biome: Broiler Chicken; feature: Gastrointestinal Tract; material: Caecum | place: Ireland | collected 2018 | study: Broiler...
TTGTCTGTTGGAACAATTGGGCTTATCAAGGCCATTGACACCTTTGATTATGGCAAAAAAGTTCAACTTTCGACCTATGCTGCAAGATGCATTAATAATGAAATTTTGATGCTTATTCGTTCAAACAAAAAACACAAAAATGTTGTTTCATTAAACAGTTTGACAAGCAACAATGAAGATGACAAAGACTTGGAACTTAAAGATGTTTTGGCATCAGATGATGAAGAGATTTTTTCACAAGTGGAAAACAATTTGATTATGCAAAAAATCAAAACAATTATTGCGAGCAAACTTGACAAAAGAGAGCAGGCGGTCATTAAATTGAGATATGGCATTGACTGTGAAAAAGCATTGACACAAAAGGAAGTTGCCCAAGAACTGGGGATTTCTAGGTCTTACATTTCAAGAATTGAAAACAAAACCTTGAAAGTGATCAAAGAAGAGTTTGAAAAAGATGAACAGGGAATTGAAAAGATTGAGGAAAAGTCCGAAAAAAACAAAACTTTTTAAAAATTTTATTGAATTTGCTTGACACGATTTTTGATGCATTTTATTATTATATTAGATATATATAAATAACTAGATTACAAAATTTTGCTTTTTTTTGAGATTTAAATTGTATTTGTTTTCTTTTTATTTGATATTTCTTGCAGGGAGGGACTATGGACAAGAGTGAATTTTATGATATTGTTGGCAAACTTATTGTTCCGCTGTTCACTGGCTCTTTCCTTGCAGGAGAAACAGAGTCTTCTCAAAGAGATTTGGAAGTTGCATTGGGCAAGGGGAATTCAGTCCTTTTGAAACCATCAAAAATGGACGATTATCGTATCATTCTCAAACGTGGACAGGCTTTTAAGTCTTTTGAAGTTAACCTTATTCGTTCAATCATTCATGAGATTAGTGACATTTCAGCCATGAATATTGAAGATAAAATGTATTTAAATCAGTTGCAAAGTATGGCAATTGAAAAAGCCTTGGTTGAAAGTTTGACTGAGAACGGGAGTGAAACCGTTTTGGGAATTATCAATGGTCTGGAAAAATGGGCATCAAGAACCTATGAGGGATCAACTGTCAAACTTGGAATTATGGTCAATCTTGGGGTTAACTCTGACAGTGTCAATCCGGTGAATTATAATGAAGTTTTGAACAGTGACTTTTTTGCTCTCTTTACTGATGGGGTTTCTTCATTCATTGAATTTGACAAGAATGGAAACCTTTTGGGTTATATGAATTTGAAAAATCCTAAATCTGTTCCAACAATTTCTCCATATGTTTTTGACAGATTGGCAAGAGTGTGCAACGACAAAAGAATTGGAATTGTTTTGACAGAAAAAGGGGATATTTTGATTTTCTTCTCAAGACAACTTGTCTTTGCAAAAAGAAATGGCGATTGGTGTGTTTATTCTCATGATGAAGTTATCAGGCTTTTGCAAAACAATGTGTCATACACTGCAAAACAAATTAGGCGTGCAATATACAACACCGCGCTTGACTGTTCTTTCTCATATAAAGGTGCTTGTTTGGTTTACATCAACAAGGACAAAACACTTGATGCTTTGAATCATATTGATGCGGCAGATATAATTTCCGAAGAACATTTCAACATGAAAAAACAATTGGAACTTGCAGAAGCAGAAAAACTTTACAACATTGCCAATGCAAAAAAAATTATTGAAAAATTCAGTCTTTCATATGAAGACTTTTTGAACAAAAATCATTACACAAAAACTATGGCAATAAGGAAAATTGTTGCGGGCAAGAAATTGTTTGAACTAGACAGAAAACTCATTGAAGAGATGACTTCAGTTGACGGGGCGACAATTGTGGACTATGATGGAACAATCATTGCTGTTGGAGCGATCATCAAAATTGAAGCAGGAAGTCAAGGCGGTGGTCGTCTTGCAGCAACGACCACTATGGCAAAATATGGTGTTGCCATCAAAGTTTCACAAGATGGAATCATGCAAGGTTTCAGTGTTGACAAGCAAGGTAGAGTTAAACAGATATTTAATTTTGGGTGATTTAAACATGAAAATAAGAATTGGTGTTGCAACTGAAGAAGACGTTGATTATTTGGTGCATTTAGCAAATCAGCTTTATCATTCTGACGATGATTTGCATGAGGAATTTGGCACACTGTTGAAAGATGATGATGCAGTGGTGTTTTTGGCATGTGATCAAAACAAAAATATCATTGGGTTTGCTCAAGTTCAAATACGACATGACTATGTTGAAGGTTGCAAGACAAATGATGTTGGTTATTTGGAAGGGATTTTCTTGCAACCTGAATATAGAAGTTTTGGCATTGGAAAAATGCTTGTCGAAAAAGCGGTTAAGTGGGCAAAAGAAAAAGGTTGCACTGAATTTGCTAGCGATTGTGAACTTTCCAATGAAGAGAGTGTCAAATTTCATGAAGCCGTTGGTTTTCGTGAGGTCAACAGGATTGTTTGTTTCAAAATGGATATTTAATTTTGAAATTGACAAATATTTTTGGTTGTGTTATAATAATTAAGTCAGTCAGCCAGGTGGTCGCTGTGTGTTTGTGACGAACACAGAGAGGAAAGTCCGAGCATCAAAAGAACAGGGTGCCAGTTAACGGCTGGTGAAGGTGACTTCAAGGATAGTGCAACAGAAATAGACTTCTGGGCAAAGTGCCCAGTAAAGGTGGAAAGGTAGGGTAAGAGCCTACCGGATGATTGGTAACAATCATTGCTCTGTAAACCCCACTCGATGCAAGGTTAAGTCTTTCGCACATGTGCGTTCTTTCACGCGAAAGCAAAAATACCGCTGGAACTTGTTGGTGACAGCAAGTCTGGAAAGATGACTGCCAAATACAGAACTCGGCTTATAGACTGGCTGACAAACCACTTTTTGTGGTTTTTTTTATTTTATGACATTTTTTAAGTTGAAAATATATGTGAGAAAAATATTTTGACAATCAAAATAAATGATTAATAAAAAGTTGCTAAAATTTGTCGAATTATGTATAATAAGACTAAATTATGAAGAAGTTTTTGATGATTTTATCAATTTTTCTGTTTTCCTTTTCAATTGTGGGCGGAGGAGTTCTGCTTACATTTGATTTGCCGGCAATTGTCTCTGAAGAAAGCGGGGGGGGGAATTCTGAAGATGGTGAATTGAACTCAAACGCCTCCGGATATTGGTCGAGTTCAAGTTATTATTCATTGTCCTTTGCAGGTGGAGATGGAACTGTAAGCAATCCATATAAAATTGCCACTGCTGCTCAACTTGCAGGACTTGCATATAGATCTAATAGTTCGTCATATTATTCAACTTATAATTCCCTATATTATGAACTTGTTGCAGACATTGATTTGTCGGCTCATTATTGGGTTCCTATTGGAAGGAACTATGCTTTCACTGGAAGTTTTAATGGAAATCATCATGTTATTTCAGGCATGACTTGTAAATTAAATTCTGGGTCGGATTCATATTACACCAACAACGCTGACAGCAATGGCAAAAGCATTTCTTGTGCATTGTTTGGAACTTTTGCAGGAGATTCAACCTTTATTCAAAGTTTTGCTTTGAAAGACATGAGCATCACAACTTATTCAGGAACTGCAACATCTGGGAAATATTACAAGTTTGCTGGTGTTGTTGCAGCGGTTTTGGGACCATCAGACAGAGACAGCACTTCTTTTATCACTGGTGTCAATGTTTTTGGAACAATTAGAAGTTCCATCACAACTGGTGCGGCAGAAATTAGGCTTGGAAGTGTTGCAGCTTACATGAGAAATGGATATATTGGCAGTTGTCAAAGTTATGCCAGTCTTTACACAGCATCAGGTGGTGCGTCTGGATCTGATGATTCCGTTGCTTATTGCACTGGCGGAATTGTTGGAAGAACAGAAGATTCAATGGTCGTTGATTGTGCAATGCTTGGGTATATTGATTCATATTTGGTTACTGGCGGAGGAATTGTTGGTTGTGCAAGTTCAACAAATATTCAAACTTCTTATGCTATAAGAGGCAGTTCTTCAACTTCTTCATCAAGCAATTATTTCTGGTTTGGGACTCGTGATGCAGGTGGGATTGTTGGATGTTTGAAAGATTCTTCGACAGTGAGATCTTGTTGGGCAAGTGTGGGAATTAGAGTTAAAGGAAGTTACACAAATTATAAAGGTGCAATTGTTGGTTATTCTTTTTCTGGATGTAAAATATATTGTACACAGTATAATGCCGCACTTTTAAATTGTACAAAAACGTATAATAATTCTGCTACCACATCTGGAAATGGACATTGTTCCTCAGCAAATAGTTCATATTATAGAAGATCAAATGCATTTATTAGCAGAATGACAATGGATTCAAATGGTGTAAATTGGTACAATTGGAATATTAATGGCTATAATACTAGACATCTGAATTATGGATTTCCTGTTGTTGATAATTCTTATGCATACTGCTCTGCCTATGGAAATGAAAATACAAAAAATATTGAAATCCATTCAATAGGAACAGGTGTTGATGAAAATTATTCCTCTTCAATCAGTGAATATGGAAGTGTTTATTCTTTGATTGGTGGGGATATCAGAATTGTTGGAACAGGGAATGAGAATTGTTATTTCAGGTCATTGTCAAATCGTGATGGAGAGTTAGAAACAGCGACGGCGAATTATAACCAATACGCTGCATATACAACATGTTCTACATATTCAACATCTTATAGTTTGAATTCTGTTTATTATATGATTTTTGCGGCACCGACTACTGATTATTGGCAAAATAGTTATGCTTCTTCTTTTGCGGGTGGAAGCGGAACTTCTTCTTCTCCATATTTGATTTCAAATGGTGCACAACTGGCAAGAATGGCATATTTGGTTAATGGTTCAAGCTATTCAAGTTATAATGCTGATTATTTTCGTTTGACAACGGATATTGATTTGTCTGGAAAAATTTGGACACCAATTGGACTTGTTCACAATTTTGCTGGTAATTTTGATGGAAATGGATATACAATCAATGGATTGACTTGCACGATGTATAGCAGTGACGACCCTATTTATGGTTTTGATGCATATAGCTCTTCATATTTTGGCATGGGACTTTTTGGATATTTGTATGGTGCTGATGTTTATGATTTTGTTTTGACTAATGTGGATATTGGTAACAACACTGAATATGGCAATATGATTTCATCGCCATCAAGTTATTTGTGCGTTGGTGGAGTTTGTGCTTATGCACGAGGATCTTCGTCAACGAGTAAAACTGTCATTTCACAAGTTGGTGTTTTTGGAAGTGTAAATTGTGCTTTTTATGATTTTAATTCCATTCAATATATTGGTGGAATAGTTGGAAGAATGTATTATTACACCACATTAGAAAAAAGTTTCAACTATGCTTCAGTTACATCTGGTTACACAGAGGGTAGCACATCATATGGATACGTTGGAGGCTTGGTTGGCTATGCTTATGGAAGTTCGTCAAGCAGAAATGTGATTACGGATTGTTATAACTGTGGGTCTGTTTCAAATTATGGATATCGAGTTGGTGGAATTGCTGGATACACTTATAATACAAACATAATTAGATGCTATAATGATGCCAGTGTTCGTTCTTTCTATTATGGTGGAGGACTTGTGGGTTATGCAAATTCATCTACTTACATTTACAATTCTTTCACTGAGGGTGCAGTTTCAAGGCTTATAGCAACTGCTTATGGCGAAATGGTATATAATGATTCCACAACATTAAGAGGTGGAGTATTGGGTTATTCAACTGGGACTTCAGTCACATTGAGTTATGTGTCATACAGAAGCTCAGACAATTCAAGGATGGTTGGAACTGGAAGTTATACGTCTGGAACAGGTGGAGTTTCAACCTATAATGCTGACAGCATCGTGCAATCAACAGGCAGAACGATGTATAAGTCTGGTTCATATCCGTGGAGTGTTTCATCAACACTCAGCACATCTTCAAGTTATACTTGGATCATTCCATCATCATCTTATGGTTATCTAAACAACAGATATCCAATTCTTTCTTGGTCTGTTAGATCAAGGTCAACATCTTCAGAATTTTCAGAATGTGGAACAACGACAATAGCACTCAGGGGAGCGGGTGCAAGTGCGACAACTGCATCAAGTTCTCGTTATGCAATTTTGGGAATGGGCTTGACAATAAGTGCAAGTGCTCCATCAAATCCTTATGGAGTTTTTGCCGGCATTTGTGAGCAAACCTTATCTTCAAATTTTGCTTCAACCGCACAAACTTATTCAACATATTGCAAGGGTGGTGTTTCAAAGTATATAGGTGTTTACAAAACGACATCAACAGATCAAATATATATCAAAGTTGTTGCCTACACACCTTATGACAAAGCCGTTAATATGCCAACAAGCACAACAACTGCGGGAAGTGTCAAACTTACGAAATATACAACTGGTGATCCTTGGAACACATCACAAAGTTCAACTTCTGAGACTTATTCAATTTCAAATACGATCTATAAATTCAGAACGGCGACATTCACAGCAAAAGTGACAAACAGTGCATGGAAATTTAAAGGTTGGTATGCAACCCCAAATTCAACGATCACAAGTTCAGACATCGAAGGGGCTGCTGGTGGTGTTTCTCTTCTTTATTCAACAAATTTGAGTGTTTCATGGGAACCTGTAATGCAAACAATGTATGTTTATGCAGTGTTTGAGCCTAATTCCACGACAGGATATTTTGATGGTGCATGGGTTTCAACAAACAACGGAAGCTCTTATTCAAGAAAAACAACCTCTGGTTCACCATATTCATATGTAAGTAGTGTCTTGCCAATATATTCAAATATCAACAATTCAACAAAGACAACAAAATATAGTTACAACTCAACGTCAACTCAAACAATTCCATATGTAATCAATAAGAGTTTTTCTCTTACTGCAAGTCCTGGAAGTTATTACATTTTTAATGGCTGGTATTACTATTCTTCTCCAATTACATCAAGCAACATTTCAAGTGCAACATTGTTGACAACAAGCACATCATATTCTTCAAATTCACCGCCACTATCGGGAAAGTATTTCTTTGCAAAATTCACGAGAAAAGTCGTCAATGTGAATTTCTATCTTCGAACATCATTTGATGGAATGACTTATGATGCAGTGAATCCAAGCAGTACCGATGGCAGTGTTTGTGTTGAACCTAAGATTGCATATTACAACACAAGCAATACTTATACAACTTTGAATATGAAAGATGCGGTTACTGGAAGCATTTCTGTTCAAGCGGGCACCATTGTGACAATCACCCCAAATCCTGGTGGAAACTTTGTTTTTAAAGGTTTTACAACTTCAAGTGGCGGACCTTCGACCTCGACTTCAACACCAGCAACAACATTCACTGCTGGCAGTTCTAATGTGACATATTATTTGTATTTCTGCCAAAATTCCGGCAACAAGCTTAAATATGACAGCACCGATAAATATTGGTATTTTGAAGATGGTGAATTTCCACAAAGTTATGTAGGGACAAGCATGAACAACACACTGACAAACAATATGTCAAATATGACAAGTGCTGGAAGCATCAAATACAACAATGGAAACAGCAATGTTTCAATTCCAATCTATTCTTACAGTGGCAAGAAGTATGCAAGGCTTCAGGCGACCAGCACACAGATACTTAAGATGAGTGATGGAACAAGTTACACCTTCAACAGTGGAACATATTATTGGTTTGAAGTGGAGCCTATCAGGTGGAGAGTGAGCGACTATGGAGTGTCGAGCGCATCATATCCAAGTGGCTGGAGTGCTTATGGGTCTTATAACCAATCTTTCACCGTTGTAAGTGAGAAAGTCCTTGGCTTTGGTGCTGTGACAGCAGGAAATACGACGGAGAACTGGAGTTTTACAGCAAGTGATATGTTTAAGAATGTCAATGATGCCTATAATGTTATTGGACTTGATTACAATTCAAATTATTTAGATTTAAATGTTTTCAATCAGACAATAAATGGTGTCACAGTTTCATATAATTCAGAGACGAATCGTTTGACTCTCAATGGAACATTGACTTCAAGTGCAACTCTGGATACTTTGCCGGTCACATTCAATGAAGGTGAGGCAATCAGAATTTCAAGAAAATTGATCAGTGGTTCTGCAACAGGTGGTGGCTGTTTTGTGCTAGACGTCAAGAAATCTGATGGTTCCAATGTTTCGACAAGATGTTATGCGGACTTCTCACATAGTGCCACTGGAGAGCTTGCCAAAACAATAAAAATAAACAATTCTGCAGAAAGTGAAGGACATCATTTGTCGTTCTGGCTTTGGACAGGAAATGATACGGCACCAACTTTCAACAATGCTGTCTATGAGATTACATTTGAGAAATATGAGATTTTTGACAAATTTGGGGATAAAGGACAACAAGATAAAGTATCTCAAGAAAATCTAAATTCTAATGGTTTGCGTGTTGCATCAATTGAAGAATTATCTTACCTTTCTGACAAAACTGCAGAAGCTAGTGATTTGGTTTGCTTCTTGCAAGGTGTAAACAGTGGCAAAGTGAGTTACTGGACAAGAAATCTTGGTGCTGGACTTAACAATGGCCAAGTTATAACAAAAGCAGGCATCGAAAAATCAATGTGGTTGAACACTCCGCTTGGTATTCGATTTGCTTTGACGATGAAAGACGGTGTCAGAACTTAAAATAGGAGAATTATTCTCCTATTTTTTATTCCTTTTTTGTCTAAAAATTTTTTGTGGGTCAATAATCTGAACATGAGAAAAAGTGAATACATTCAAAAAGCAAAAAACGTAATTTTGAACCGAGTGCGCTTTCATGCACCAATCGTTTATGATGATAAGATTGATAAGACAGTTTTGTTTGTTAACGGAATTGATGTTGAAAAACCAGTCTTCAAGTTTGACAAACAACTTAATAACAGACTTTTGAAAGCATTTTCTTTGGCTCAACAGGAAGAAGAATTTAATCTTTTGCTTTCAACTTCAAGTCTTGAAAATGTCAAACAATCAAAATTGAAAACCATGAAAAACACAATTGTTTACAGTGCACAAAACAGCCCTGTTTCTTTTGTTGAAATGGTGAATAAACTTAACATCAACTATCAATCTTCTTCGAACTATAATTTGGTTTACAAAGACAAGTTTTTCAAAGTTAATGATGAAATTTTAAATCCGTCATATAAAGAATTTGTTTTGAGACAAAACCTTGTCATTGACGGCGTTTGGGTGGAATATCATGAATTTGTTTTGAATGGTGACAACTTTTTTGTCAAATTTACTAACAAATCGGACAAAGAGAAAAAGATGCGACTGGAACTTAATATACCTTTGAAAAAAGGATATTATTATTTCAAAAAAAAGAACAAATGCATTGTTGTTGAGAATTTGCTTACAAAAGAAAAATTGTTTTTGAATTACATTGGAAAGAACTGTGAATTTTCGTTTTCAAATGTAGATGGGCTTGAGAACTCTGTTTTTTGTTGCATTAATGTCAAAATGAATTTGAAAATTGCCAGCAAGCAGCAGAAATTTGTCTTTTTCAATTTGGGTGACAGTGAATTTTGTTTGAAAAACCTTTCTCAAATTCAGACATTCAAAGACATGGCAATCAAGAAATGCTGCGAAATTTTCAATGTCAGAGTAAAGACAAAAGAGCCAAAGTTTGATAACTATTTCAACACCACTTTGCCAAGACAAATTTGGGTTAATTGGCTTAACAACGAGATAGACATGGAATTGGAAGAAAAATATGTTTCGTTAAAGAAGTTGTTTGTGAAGGGGCAAGAAAATTTTTCTTTTGTTCCATTCAAAAAAATAGGGGTTAAAGAAATTGGAATCTTCAATGGAGAGTATTACAAAAAAATTCTTGTGGTTTCTTCCAGCGAAAGATTTTTGAGAGTTGGAAAAACTTTTTTCTATAACATCAATGGGATCACAAATCATTCGCTTCGTAATTCTGAACCAATTATGTTGTCTTTTGGGGAAGGAAATTAGTTATTTATCAATAAATTATTTAAATTTTTTTAAATTGTTTTGACAAGTGCGATTCCTTTTTGTTAATATATTTCTGTCATGAGCATGGAGCAAAGAATTCCTCTTGCAGAAAGAATGCGTGCAACAAATTTTGATGAATTTGTTGGGCAAGAGCATATTGTCGGAAAAAACAAATTGTTGTATAGGGCGATATCAACAGGTTCTGTTGGTAGTTGCATTTTTTATGGCCCACCAGGAACCGGAAAAACAACGCTTGCAGGAATTATTGCCAAGATGCTTCATGCAAACATAGAAAAATTGAATGCCGTTTCAAGTGGTGTTGCTGATGCCAAAGCGGTCATTGAAAAAGCTCGTTCACTCAAACAAATGTTTGGACAAGACACATATCTTTTGCTTGATGAGTGTCACAGGTGGAGCAAAGCTCAAAGCGATTGTGTTTTGCAAGCCATTGAGGAAGGGGACATCTATTTCATAGGTTCAACCACTGAAAACCCATACACAAGCATGACAAGAGCGATTGTTTCAAGATGCAGTGTTTTTGAATTTAAAAAGGTTTCTGAAAAAGATGTTGAAAAGGTTTTGAGAAGAGCAATCTCGGACAAAGAGAAGGGGCTTGGAAATTTCAAAACTCAAATTGACGATGATGCTTTGAAGTTTTTGGCTTTTGCGTGCAATGGAGATGTCAGAACTGCTTTAAACAGTTTGGAACTTGCAGTCTTGTCAACAAAGATTGGAAAAGACAAAATCATTCATATTGACAAAGAAACGATGGCGGAATGTTTGAACAGGCGACCTTTGTCCATTGATGAAGATATGTATTATGATTATTTGTCCGCTTTTTGCAA
>ERZ1643249.5006-NODE-5006-length-10817-cov-4.255807_pt1 | contig 10817 bp, 8 predicted proteins | sample MGYA00579263_ERZ1643249 | MGnify/ENA primary metagenome ERZ1643249 (study PRJEB29033, sample SAMEA4952264) | chicken gut metagenome | biome: Broiler Chicken; feature: Gastrointestinal Tract; material: Caecum | place: Ireland | collected 2018 | study: Broiler...
GTTCTTATACCTCGTTTCTCAAAATTGCGTTTTCTAATCGGTTCCACTCCCGCATCCGTCCGGCGCGGGACCGGGCTCCCCCTTCAGAGGCGTGACACGCGCCCGGCGGTTCAAGGGATCCCGGCTGTCGTAATCGAAGAGCGCCCAGGCCCCCGGACGGTCCTTCCAAACCGCTTCTTCCAAACTGCCGAAGGTCTCCAGAAACCTCCAAAACTCCCGGATAAACCACTCCAGATGGCGGCTCCTTCCCCTCTCCTCCCACTTCCGGCGCAGCTCGCGGGATGGCGGCGGCCCAAGGGCGAAGGATGGACGGGCCTTGGCATTTTCCCTGCTGTAAATGTCAAAGGTCAGCGCCTGCCGCAGAATCTCCTCCTCCGGTCTCCGGCGACAGACGCCGGCAAACTGCCGACTGGAAGCAAATTCCAGCAAAATCTCACACCGGCGCGCCCGGCTGTGGCTCATGTCAAAGTAGCCCCGCTCCCGGTAAAAATCGCCCATGGCGTCGTACAGGAGAAAGGCGTCCTCCGAGGCTCTTCCCAGAAGCTCCACGGAAGCCGGAAACTGTCCGCTGTTGTAGTACACCTCCACCATCTCCTCCACCTGCTTCAGCCGGATGACTTCCCGGTAGGAAAGCCAGCGGGTGGACAGCACCTCATAGGGCGGAAGACTGCCCGACAGCAGGTCGTAGGACTTTCGATTCTCATAGATGTAAGAGCCCTTCAGCACCTTCAGAAAACCAAGCTGCAGTTGATCGGGCCGCAGTTCATAGATCTCGTTGAAGGACCGGTGGAAACTCTCAAAATCCTCCTCCGGAAGTCCGGCGATCAGATCCAGGTGCTGATGGATATTGCGCCCACGGCGGATCTGCGCGCAGGCCGCCTTTACCCTGGTCAGATCCATATGGCGATGGATCTGCGCGATGGTACGCTCATTGACGGACTGGACGCCGATCTCCAGCTGCACCAGCCCCGGCCGCAGTGTCCCGAGAAATGCCAGTTCCTCCTCTGTCAGAAGATCCGCCGAAATCTCAAAATGGAAATTGGTCACGCCCCGGTCGCGCTCACGGATAAAGCGCCAGATCTCCATGGCGTGCCTGTGGTTGCAGTTGAAGGTGCGGTCCACAAATTTGACCTGGGGCACCCTGTGGTCGATAAAAAACTGCAGTTCCCTCTTTACCAGATCCGTGCTCCGGAACCGCAGGCATTTGTCCACCGATGAGAGACAGTAACTGCAGGAAAAGGGGCATCCCCTGCTGCTCTCATAGTAGATGATGCGGTTAGAAAAATGCTCCAGATCCTCATAGGGAAAGGGAATGTCGTCCATCGCCATCGGTTCCCGCTCCCCGGTGCGCACCAGCTCTCGTCCTGCCCTTATATCCGTGCCTTTCCCGGTCATCTCTTTTTCGGCCATCCCGTCTCCGGCAGCCGTTTCCGCCGCAAACTCCTGCCGTCGAAAGACCAGGCCCCTGATATCCTCCAGGTTTTTTCCCTCCGGATGCTCATAGAACGCCATCAGCTCGCAGAAGGTCTCCTCCCCCTCGCCCACCATCACGCCGGTCACTTCGGGATGTGACAGGAGAAAATTCTCCGTCTCAAAGGACACCTCCGGCCCGCCCAGCCAGATAGGCGTTTGGGGCAGCAGCCGGGCGAGATCCCGGATCAGTCCCTCAATATAAGTAATATTCCAGATGTAGCAGGAAAAACACAGAATCTCCGGCTGTTCCAGGTAAATTTCCTCCAGCACATGACCAGCCGGCTGATTGACGGTAAACTCCCGCACATCCACAGAAAGGCCCCGCTTTTTCGCGCAGGCCCGGAGGGAATAAACCGCCAGATTGGAATGAATATATTTCGCGTTGACCGCCGTCAAAAGTATTTTCATGATCAGAACCAGTGCAGAACCGCCCGGAGCAGAATCTCCACACCCGCGATCCACAGAAGAACAGCGCCGCCGTAGTACAGATACGACTTATTGTCGAAACCGAAGTGGTAACCGGCGTAAACGCCGCCCACCGTAACCAGGACCGAACAGATCAGGATAACCAGAAGCATGACCCACACGGTAACGCCCACAAGGCCGCAGGCACATCCGGCAGCCAGCGTACAGAAGCTGGTCACGGTAATGATGCCCACATACTTGCGCACATTCAGATCATCCTGTCTCCGCTCGTGGATCAGCTCCTTTTTGAGCCCCTTGACCAGCAGTTTGATGCCGATAGCCGTAAAAACAATAATCGAAATGATATAGCCCCACTCCTGGGCCCTTTCCAGAATACCGCTCTTTACCAGATGATAGCAGACAAAATAGCCCGCAAAATAGAAAATCATCTGCAACAGCGCAACCAGGGCGCACGCGATGATCAATGTCTTACGCTTTACCACCGCAAGCATTGCCCCCTCGATCTCCATAGCGGCAAATATATCCAGACTGATGCCCGCGACAATCAGTATATTTTCCAACAAATTCATGGCAGCCTCCCAAACTGTATCCAACAGCCATAGTTCAGTATAGGAGAATTTTGATTTCTTTTACATATGCAAAAGATACTCCCTGTATGATTTTTCTATACATTTTTCCGAAAATGTATAACAGTCGGTCCCTCTCAGTTTATTTCCCGCAGCAGACTGGCCAGCGGTTTCTCCAGCAGCATCAGATAGATCTCCGTCAGCTCCGCAGCCGAAGCCGTCATCCCGCCCCTCGCCCAGGACACCGCCACATAGCACAGCGACTGGGCATAATAGTCGGAAATCCGCTCCGGCGTAAGCCAGGAGAAGGGCGCGGCGCTCTTCAGCTTCTCCTCATCCACATAGTTCACCACCAGCTGCGTCACGTTCTTTTTGAGAATCTCCGGAAAAGAATTCTGCCCCTCCAGCTTCGCGGCCTGCACATAGAAGTCCCGCTCCCGCTCCATGGTGGTTACCATGAACGCGATACCCTCCCGCATCATGCCGTTGTCCAGCAGCGGACGGGCCGGGCCGATGAGCTCATTTTCCACAATCCACTCCAACAGCTCATACTTGTCCTGAAAATGATTGTAAAAGGTCGGGCGGATCACGCCCGCCCGATCCGTTATCTCCTTTATGGTAATCTTGTCAATGGGTCTTGTCGCCGCCAGTTCCTTCAGGCTCTCCGCCAGTACCAGATCAATGGCGTTTTTTCCCTGATTTGTCATACATACACCTGTCTTCTACTCGTCAAACTCCACTGTCACAAAATAGCCCTTGGGGGTCTCCCGAACGTCCACCACCTTGCCTTCCCGGGATTTCAGCCGCTCCGTGGACTTGTAATTGCCCGACATGGCATAGGCGTGGCCCAATGTGTAAAAATAGGAGTTGGGCAGCTTGTACTCCGCCACCGGCAGGGTCTGCCCCACTTCCAGCAGCCCTGTCCGCTCCATCTTGAATTCCATCTGTCTCACCGTGACGCCTCCTGTTCTTCTCTGATATCAGTCTTCCACATCTTCCTCGCGAAGGATATCGGCATCCAGCACATTCTTCTCGGCCCGATGCACCCGGGAGACAATCAGCATATCCGTCACGCCATCGTAAATCAACATCAAGCCGATCAGCACCATGGTCAGCTTCGCTATGCCGAAAGCGTTACAGATGCAGATCACACCGAAAAGGATGCTGACAGCTCCCAGCACGGCGGCCACCTTCCATCGGGGCGCCTCGTACTGCCGCAGCTCCGCCGCCATTACCACATCCTGGATCCCGTGCACCAGCAGAAACACGCCGATGACAATGGGAATGATCGAGGCGATGATGGTCGGGCTGAGGAACAGCCAGAGCCCCACCAGAAACAGAATCCCGGACCCGATCACGCTCCAGAGACTGACCGGACGGGCCGTTATGCGTCCGAGAAAAAGCACTGCCCCGGCAATCATAACCGCCGCCGCGAGAATCCTGGAAAAGAATATCGTAATCTGCCCCGGCCACACCACAAACAGCACGCCCAGCAGCACCGCCAGCACAGCGGTAAAGGTCACATCAATCCTGAGATTCTTCCATTTTTCCTTCATTCTTCACACCCGCCTTTCCTTTTTCCCCGGCCTTTTCACTTCCCGGCCTTTCTCTTCCCAGCCTTTCTCTGCCCGGCCTTTTTCTGTCACTTCGCTTTATCCTGCTATTGTAACCGCCTGGGCCCGTTCTGTCAATTTTTCACAAAAATGACGGTGCCCCTGTTGGCGGGAAGATCCACCGAAAGGCGGCCATTTTCCATAGATACCTGCGGACAGGCAGCCAGATTGCCGTGATCGGAAGCGTCCTTTGCTCCCGCCGTGCGGTAAATCTCGTCGTGAAGGGCCGCCAGGTCCCGGATGCGGCTGGGCAGATCCGGAATCAGGCAAAACTCCTCCAGGTCCTTCTTCGCGTTGACATGACCGTACATTTTCCGAAAACCGTCGTCGATCTCCGCTGTCAGCGCGATGGCCTGATTGACCTTATCCAGAATCTCCGGCGTGCGGTCCTCAGGTTCCTTTTCCTGCTCCCGGGGCAAATCCTCCGCCAGAAGATCTACGGCCACAGATGCAGCGAAAGGCACCGGGATCTCCAGATGAGCCGGAGCGTCGTCGTTGTTTAAGGCCACAATCACACCGCTGTTGTCAAAAAGCCGCCCGAAGGCAAACTGCCGGTTGGTCAGAAGCAGCTCCTGGTACCGCCCATCGGTCAGCTCCCGGTACTCCTTTTTCAGCCGTCCCAGCTTCCGGCAGAGTTTCGTGACCTCATTGGTCTCCATGGCATCGCCAAAATCAGACAGATGCAGGCAGGGCCGCAGACTCCAGTCCGATCCCTGCTCCTTTCTTCCCTCCACGCAGAACTCGGACCCGTAATAGATGGAAGGAATCCCCGGAACCGTGTACAGAAGCAGCGTCACGTCAAAGAGATGCTCTTTATTGTTCAGCTTGGTGGCGATCCGCTCCACATCGTGATTGTCCACGAAGGTGTAGAGGCGGATGCCCCGGCAGATGTCATTGAGACGCTTGATGGAATGGGCGATCTCAAAGTAGTTGTGATCGTTGTGGCCAGAGTAGAGCCCCTTGTGCAGCTCGTAGTTGGTTACCGAGTGAAGCATGTCGTTGTTGGCCCAGCGGCTGTAATCCCCGTGAATGACCTCCCCCATCAGCCAGAACTCCGGCTTCAAAGAATCGGTCAGATGCCGCAGTTCCCGCATGAAATCAAAATCCAGCACGTCCGCCGCGTCCAGACGGATCCCGTCAATGTCAAACTCCTGCACCCAGAAGCGCACCGTGTCAAAGTGATAATTCTTGACTTCGGGATTGCGCAGGTTCAGCTTCGCCAGCAGGTTGTAGCCGCCCCAGTTGTCGTAGGAGAAACCGTCGTTGTACTCGTTGTTCCCCCAGAAATTCACGTTGCAGTACCAGTCCCTGTAGCGGGAGTTTTCCCGGTTTGCCTTCAGGTCCTGAAAGGCGAAGAAGCTGCGCCCGGTGTGGTTGAACACGCCGTCCACGATCACTTTCAGGCCGATCTCGTGGCAGTGAGCCACCCACTTCTTGAAATCTTCATTTGTGCCCAGGCGCCGGTCTACCATCCGGTAATCCCTGGTCTCGTAGCCATGCCCCTCCGACTCAAACAACGGCCCGATGTAAATGGCTGTGCACTCCAGATCTCTGGCGTGATCCGCCCAGGCAGTCAGCTGGTCAAAATGCTCCTCCGGTTCCCCTTTATTTTCTCTCGCGCATCCGCACAACCCCAGCGGATAAATATGATAAAATACTGCGCTGTCATACCATGCCATAATGTTTCTCCTCCTTCTACTACTCTGCGGCGTCCTCTTCGGCGCCTCCTCTTCGGTACCTTCCCTATGGCGCCTCCTCGGAAATACTTTTTCCATTTTGTACTCCGTATATGTCTTATTTTACCATTTTTCCGCAGGAGCGTCACGGTTTTTCTGACCGGATGGCAGTACGCTGGCGATGCCTCACGGATAACGCGCCCTACGAATGATGACGCAGGGGCACGGCAGCACGGAATCACGAGAAAAATGTCATCCCCTCAGCCGGTTTTTCTGTTTTCAGGCGGACTTTTTTCCTTTTTTTCTTTCCTCCCACTCTTCTTTTCGCCGTATTTACGCAAAATTTCTCTGCCCTTTATGGAATTTTTCCTTTCAGAGGCGGAAATTTACTGATTTTTTCCGAAACGCCCTTGCATAGACCGCCAAAAATGTCAGCCCCCAAACCCGATATTTCGTTTACAGGCTGAAAATTTGCCGTCAGCCCTAATCATCCGATGAAAATTTACCGTTAAGTCTAACTACCCATGATGATTTTCCCAAAAAACGCCCCGACCCGCGAAAAGATTCGCAAATCTCTCCGCGGGCCGGAATATATCTCCGTCATTTTCAGCCTATGCCTTTTCCGTCTCTCCTTTGTCGTTTCAGGCTTATTGTTTCAGACCAGTCGTCTCAGGCTTTTTCCTGCTCTCCCATGGAGGCCATCATGTCGTCCCACGCCAGGGAGCTCATGAGATATTTCAGCACATCCATGGCGCAGCGCTGCACATCGCCCAGAGGCAGATGGCGGCCGCGCTTGATACCGTGGTAGGTCACAGTCTTTGTTCCGTCGGCGTTCTCTGTCACGGTGGCGCTTCCCTCTTCCACGCGCTTTTTCGCCCGCTCGCCGAGCTCCGTTCCCGCTGCCACCGTCACGGTGTAGCTGTCCTTACCGCCGGCCTGGGGCAGAAAAGCTCCCCAGTTTTCCACGGCCTGGCGCATCATTCCGCCGTAGGCCATATTTACAATCTCATCCACCGAGCCGTCCTCGGTAAACACCGGATCTGTGCCGTAGAGCGCGCTCTCGAAGTACTCCACCTGCAGACCGCCCATAATCAGATCGTTGCCGGCGTGCATATCGCTGGGCTTGTAGGACTGGGAACCCCAGTCAGTCATGAACAGGCCCTCAAATCCCCACTCGCCCCGGACAATGTGCTCCAGCAGTTCCTTGTTCTCCGAAGAGTGGCGGCCGTTGATGCAGTTGTAGGAGGTCATGATCGTGCCCGGCTGCGACTCCCGCACCGCAATCTCAAATCCCTTCAAATAAATCTCCCGCAGCGCCCGCTGGGATACGGAGGAGTTGGATGTGGCCCGGTCAAGCTCCTGATCGTTGCAGGCGAAATGCTTGATGGAAACCTTGCAGCCCCTGTGGCTCTGTACGCCCTTCGTGAAGGCCGCGGCACATTTTCCGGAAACCAGGGGATCCTCCGAATAGTACTCGAAGCATCTGCCGCAGAGGGGATCCCGGTGGATGTTCATGCCCGGCCCCAGAACCACGGTCTGATGATAAGCGGTCATCTCAATGCCGAAGCCGTCTCCCACTTTTTCCAGGATGTCCAGATTCCAGGTCTGAGCCAGCGGAATACCCACAGGCCATCCCGCTGTCGGGAAGCCGATAATGTGCAGTCCCGCAGGGCCGTCGGTCATGTAGGAGTTGGGAATGCCCAGAGTCTCCACATACTGGCCGGTGGTCTGTCCGGAGGATGTGGGCGCCTTGGTAAAGGAAACCTTTTTCTTCATGCGGTTCTCCACCGGATGGGGCGTCTCGTTGGCGATCCCCGTCACCAGGCGAAGCAGCACACCGGTATCCAGAGAGGCGACAAACTCCTCCAGCGTTACCTTCCCCTCCTTCACGTCCAGAAGCGTCGCGTCAGGCACTGCGCGCACTTTCACGATCTCCTCCGGGCAGGGATAGGGCAGCTTGTATGGGTTCTCGGTAATATAAGAAGTATAATCGCTTCCCTCCGGCACATAGGTCACGGTCTTGTCCGCCGTCTTCGGCCGCAGGTCTTTTGTGTGGAAGGAATCCGCCGCCAGAAGAATCACAGGCGTCCTGAGGGAATCATACTCATAGGTAATGGCCGGTGCCTTTATGATATCCAGCTCGCGGTCGCAGGCCACCAGATTGCTTACCTGCTGCGTTACCACTTCCCCGGACAGGCGCAATACCGCTTCCACCTCCGTGTCGCGGCTGTTTTTGCCCACGCGCACCAGATAATCTCCGGCCTCCATCACATAGGCAGCCCGCTCCTCGTCAAAGGAAGCCAGACTCTCTGTGGGGATCGCAATCTCCACCTTCTCGGAATCTCCCGGCCCCAGCTCCCCTGTCTTGGCAAATCCCCGCAGCTCCTGATAAGGCTGGGGCAGTTTTCCGCCCTGGGGCGCGGAAATGTAAACCTGCACAACCTCCTTGCCGGCCACCTCGCCCGTGTTGGTTACCCTGACATGGACCCGGATTTCCTCGGTGCCGGCAGTGATTTCCACCGTCTCCAGCTCAAACTCCGTATAGCTGAGCCCGTAGCCGAAGGGATAGAAGGGCTCGATGCCGAAGCTGTCAAAATAGCGGTAGCCCACATAGATGTCCTCGTTGTAGTTTTCCTGCTGGGTGTCTCCGTCGTTGGCGGAAAAGGTGGCGGAAGCGGGGTAATCCTCATACTTTTTCGCCCAGGTATCCGTCAGGCGTCCGGAGGGACACACCTTTCCGGAAATGATGTCACAGAGCGCCCGGCCGGCTTCCATGCCGAGAAGTCCCATGTAAATCACGCCGTCGATACCATCGATCTCCTCCGTAAAACGGGGATCCATCACTGTGGTGTTGAACACCACGATTGTCTGATCGAAGGCCGCGGCGATCTTTTCGAGATTTGCCCGCTCCATGTCGGACAGCAGGAAATCGCCCTTTTCATTCTTCCGGTCAAAGCCTTCGCCGGTATTCCGTCGGATCACATAAATCGCGACGGACGCCTCTCTTGCCTCCTCAATCTCTTCGTCGGTAACCTCCGGCTCATCGATCAGAATGGTAATGCCACTCCAGTAACGGTCGATCACATTGATGTCCGCCTCGTCATTGGCCTTCTTGCCGGCAGCTGCGAACTTGTCCAGCCACTTTCTGGAGGTAATCGTATATCCCCCCTCTGTCAGCCCCTGCTCCACGTTGATCACGTAGGGCGGGAACACCGATCCGCTTCCCGTCCCGCAGACGATGGTGTCCACCGCGCCGGCGCCGAAGAGAGCGATTTTCTCCTCCGCTATCGGGAGCACCCCGTCATTTTTCAGAAGGACGATCCCCTCGTCCGCTCCCTGTCGGCATACCGCCGCGGAATCCGCTCCCGGAAGAGGGCCGTAATTGCCCTCGATCATCATTTTCATCATCTGTTCCTGATCCATAAAAACCTCCTCATGATATTCTATTTTCCGTATTTTATTATAGTATGTTCCCGCCCGGGCAAAATATCGTTTTCTGATATCTTCACTGTCACTAAATGTTATTCTGTGTTAAAATGGAATCATGAAAACGGAGAAAAAACAAAAACCGATCTTTATACTTTCCAGAAAACTGCATGGGCCCACCCAGCCCGACTATCTTTATCTGTACCTTGCCGGAACCGGCGGCGGGGACGTCTGTATCCACGAGAGCCGTCTCTGTCTCGCTCCCGGCGACATTCTGCTCTTTTCCGGCGCTCTCGCGCTGAAAACAGAGGACAGCGCAAGCGATTCCCGGACCGATTCCCGGCTTCTGGGCTTTCTGTCCGAGCGGGCGGACGAGCACATCGGGCCGCTGCTCTTTGAGCAAAACGATATTTCCCGCTTTCTGTTTCGGAACAGTTACGTCTATCACTACGAGGACTATCTGGTCATCTCCGCCAAAGACGATCCGGTCCCCCGCGAAATCATCGACGCCAGGGAAACGGAGCTGGCAGCGCAGCGGCCCTACCGGACCGATATGCTCAACCATCTGTTCTGCATCCTGATGACGCACCTTGTGCGGGAGCACGGCGAACACTGCCAGCGGGAGATCCCGGCCCCGATCTCGGAGGAGGGCTACCGGATTTTCACGGATATCATAAACAGCGATTTCCGGCTGACGCTCTCCGACATCGCCTCCAGCTGTCACATCGCTCCCTCCTACGCTTCCCGTTATGTCCGGCAGCACACCGGCCTCTCCTTCTCCGCCCTGCTCTCCGGCGCCCGGGACTACGTAGCCTGCCTGATGCTTACCACCACCCCCAAAAGCATCCGCTCCATCGCCGCTCAGGTGGGATATGACACCCCGGAAAACTTTGTCCGGGCCTTCAAGAAAAAGCACGGCGTCACGCCCTCCGAGTACCGCAGCCGCGGCAGAGATGCCCGCTGACGGAGAACCGCCCGCCGGTCTTGCGCGCTATTTTACCAAATACTGCCGGCTCCGCCACTTGCGCACGCAGGGAAAATGTGCTATTTTTTTAGACTGGCCGTTATGGGAAACGTGTTTTCCCCGCTGACACAGTGAACGACACGGTAAAGGGCACTGCAGCCGGCAACGCAAAAAAGAATACACAGACAAAACAGAAAGGCGCAAATATCATGCAGCAGCAAAATCCTCTGGGATATCAGAGTATCCCTTCCCTGTTAAAAAGTTTCGCGATCCCCAGCATCATCGCCATGCTGGTTGGTTCCCTCTATAATATTGTAGATCAGGTCTTCATCGGACAGGGCGTCGGCTATCTGGGAAACGCCGCCACCAACGTCTCCTATCCTCTGACCACCATCTGTCTGGCCATCTCCCTTCTCATCGGCATCGGAAGCGCCTCCCGCTTTTCCCTCTATCTGGGATCGGGCCGGCAGGAGGACGCGGCAAAGGTTGCCGGAAACGGCATCTGCATGATGGTGGTCTTCGGCGTGGTCTACGCTGTCCTGGTAGAGCTGTTTCTCACACCCCTTCTGACGGCCTTCGGCGCGACGGCCGCCGTTATGCCTTACGCCGCCACCTACTCCAGAATCATCGCCCTGGGCATGCCCTTCCAGATCATTACCACCGGCATGAGCAA
>ERZ1643249.5007-NODE-5007-length-10816-cov-40.952142_pt1 | contig 10816 bp, 10 predicted proteins | sample MGYA00579263_ERZ1643249 | MGnify/ENA primary metagenome ERZ1643249 (study PRJEB29033, sample SAMEA4952264) | chicken gut metagenome | biome: Broiler Chicken; feature: Gastrointestinal Tract; material: Caecum | place: Ireland | collected 2018 | study: Broiler...
CCGCGACCGACGCCTCCACGCCCACCTGTGTTTTGGCAAGTTTGTGTCCGCAGTTTGGGCGTGGTGTTTTCCGCAGGGTGGGCGGCGGGTTTTCCGCAGGATGATCAGCATCCTTGGGATCGCACGCCGCCTTGTTCTTGTCTGTTACCGGTTATTTGGTCATGAGGGCGTGCCGGCTGCGGTAGCTGTCGCCCTCGAAGCGGATGAGTCGTCCGTGGTGGACGGTGCGGTCGATGACCGCGGCGGCCATGTTGGGGTCGCCGAACACGCGGGTCCATCCGCTGAACTCGATGTTGGTGGTGTAGATGATGCTCCTTGTCTCGTAGCTGTCCGCGATGATCTGGAAGAGCAGGCGGCTGCCTTCCTCGTCGATGGGGATGTAGCCGAGCTCGTCGAGGATGATGAGCCTGGCCTTGCCGATCATGGCGAGCTCCCGGTCGAGCCGGTTGTCCTGTTTGGCTCGTCTCAGACGCATGACCAGGCTGGACGTAGTGAAGAACCTCACCGGTATCCCGTTCCTGCAGGCGGCCCGTCCGAGGGCGATGGCGAGGTGCGTCTTGCCGGTGCCGACGGGCCCGTAGAGCACGAGGTCCTCGTGCCGGTCGATGAACCCGAGGCTTTCGAGTTGGGTTCTGCCCCAGTCCGCGGGCATCGTGAGGTTGTTCCAGTCATAATCGTCGAGGGTCTTGTCGGCCGGGAACCCGGCGGCCTTCAGCAGTCTGACGCGTTTGGCGGCCTCCCGGCTGGCGATCTCGGCCTGGAACCATCGTTCGATGAAGTCGAGCTGGGCGGGCGTGGCCTCGGCCAGCGTCTCGGCCAGCACGCTCCTGGTGAGGGTCAGATGCTTGCTCAAGGCCATGATGTGCTCGCTCTTGGCGATGGTGTCGGCCCGGCGGCGCTTGGTCTCCGGGATTCTGGGTTCGGGTCTCGTGCTCATTCGTCCTCTTTTCCTGGATGGTTGAACCTGTCGTACTTGTTCAGGTCGGGCAGGTCGTCCCCGTAGTCGATGTCGCCGTCGGCGATGCGCTTGGCCAGGGGCACCATCTCCTGCGCGTCAAGTCTCCATCCCAGGTCGATGGCGTGCGACACGGCCTGCATCGTGGGTCCGAACCCGGCCGCCTCGCAGGCGCGCGCGATTGCTTGGAGACTCGTTTTAAGGGTTCCGTCGTCGGCCCGGTCGAGGTATTCCCTTATGTCGTCGGGCACGTCGGGGCGGATGGAGCAGTCATGCCACGCGCGTGGCTTGGCGGCGAGCAGCGGGAACACCTTGGCCGGGTCCTGTATCGTGCGCGGCGAACGCGCGTAGACGCGTCCGAGCTCGGCGACCGTGCGGCCGGCCTGGTCCTTGACGGTGATCGTCGTGGCGCGGATGGCCACGTCCACACGCCGGCCGTGCATGCCGGGGCCGATCTGGTACCGGTTGGAGTCGATTTCGATGACGCCGTACTTGTCGGCCTTCCTCGTCTCCCAGCGCACCGCGTCGAACCTGCACGACGGCAGGGGACGCAGCGCCTTGAGGTCGTCGGCGAACAGGTCGTCGATCGGATCCAGGGTCCGGTAGTGGATCGACTTGCCCAGTTCGTCGCATTTGGCGAGCATGAGACGGGTGAGCTGCTCATGGGTCTCCGCGCCCAAAGGCGGGACCATGAGATTGCGGCGAAGGAATCCGACCGCGTTCTCCACGCTGCCCTTCTCATGCCCCGAATACGGGTTGCAGAACCTCACGTCGAGCCGGCAGTGGCTGATGAACGCCTCGAACACGGACGCGAGCGTCACCTCGCCTCTGGCGTCTCGGTGTCCGGCGCCGGATGCGTTGTCGATCACGAGCGTGTGCGGGACGCCGCCGACATGCTTGAACACGGTCATGAGCCCCACGGCGGATGCATTCCGCGTTCTCCGCCGGCAGGCTGACCGCATAGCGTTTGTTCGAATGGGGGAACGTGACGACCAGACAGTGGTCGTCGACCCATTCGCCCGCCAGACGCGCACGCGCCAGCCCGAAACTCCGTCTGCGCCGTGCCGGGCGTCCATTCCAGCTCCACGTACCCGTCGCCGGGCTCCCGGTTCACGCGCTTCCACTCGCGCACGTAACGCAGCACCGTGGAATACGATCCCCCGAACTCATACTCGGCGACCAGCCGGTCATACACGCGTCTGGCGGTATGCCGCTGCTTGCGCGGCATCAACCGGTCCGCCTCCAGCCATTCGTCGACCAAGGGCTTGTATTCGTCCAGCATCGAGGGGACCCTCCGGCGCTGGGGCTGTTTGGGCGAGCAATCCTCCATCCCCGCGTACTTGGCGACCGTTCCCCGGTCGATCCCGAGCCTCCGGGCTATCTCCGCATGGGGAATGCCTTGTGCGTCGAGCCGCCTGATATCTTGCTGTCTGGGCATGGGTATCGTCACTGTCCTTTCCTTCCCGCGGCCGGCTGCCACCGGCCGTCAAGTTGCCTATGGGTTGCAACCTCCGGGAATACCACAGGCGGGACGATCCCACGCCCCCTCACCCGATCAGGGGACGATGACCATCATGCGGAAAACCAGCCGCCCACACCGCGGGAAAAACCATGACCACACCACCGAAAAAACATTGAACACAAACACACGCTCATCCCGGACGACGAACACGTCTCGGACGAGGACACGGACGGAAACGACGACGCAACGGGCGGCGAACCCGGATACGGCACCGGCATCGCGTGGAACGAACTGCACACCCCAAGCGATACCCCGACCCCACGGACTGACCACACCTAAAACAACACATTTAGGGCCTATAGGTCTATATCTCTAATTTAGGTGTCAATGTCATATATTGGCATGGAGTTTATATTAATCAGATACAATGATATTGAACGAAGGAGTGTTGTGCAAAATGAGTTTGTTATATCATTACACAAGTTTGGAAACGTTGGCACTGATTTTAAAAAATAAAACGATTCGTTTTAATACTTTGTCCGCAGTCGATGATTTAGAAGAGGCGAAAACCAAAGATATGGGGTCCTTCGGTCAATATGCATACGTGAGTTGTTGGACAAAGAGCGCTGAAGAATCAATTCCGTTGTGGAAGATGTATACCTCTGATATGACCGGAGTTCGAATAGCTTTGCCTGAATATCCGTTTGTGCGTCATCATTACACAGAAGGGAATTTCTATTTTATAAAAGATGTTGATACCTATATCAATTATCAACAGGTGTTTGAAGACGATAAAGTGAGTATTGTCGCCACGGATCCGCACCTAGAGGAGATTCAATACACAAATGATGAGAATGACTTGTTTCCAGTCATTAAGCATGAATCTTATCCGGGTATCGTCGATGATTTTTTAAACAATTGTGCTTCCGAGGGAAGCTTCTCCTATGATTTACAAAAGTTGGGGAAATATAAGAGAAACATTTGGAGTTTTCAGGAAGAAGTACGATATATAATTATGGCAATGCCAATGGGTATGAAAGAAAAACTGAGCTTTGACGGTAATGCGAATAAAGAACTTATTAGACGTCTTAATTGTTTGGAACTGACGTGCACTGATATGTATTTGGAACTAGATAATGATGCATTGTCAAGCTTGCAGGTTACTTTGGGTCCTAAGATGAATGAGTCGCAAACGCTTTTATTGCAATCTTTGTTGCATGAATATTGTCCTAATGCAAAGGTCAGAGAAAGCTCGTTAAAAAATAAAATAAGGTGATGTTTGCATGCGGGACGCTGGAATGATAAAGATTGAGTTTCGACATCTGAAAAGACGCTAGAATCTATGTTTTTTGAAATACGGGATTTCACATCTGAAAAAGTAAACGCTCCGTCATATTCATCACCACCGGTCTAGGAGTGTCCCAACGAATCAGCGAGGTGCAGCCAACATGCTGGACCTAAGACTACGCGCGGCAATTATTAAGTCCGGCTCCTACTTAGATCAACATCTAGGCGGTGTCGGGAATGCGTTTTTCGTGTATCCTCAAGGGCGTGTTGAAAGGTTGCGTTTAGGAATTCCGCGTTGCGTGATTTGGCAATGCGCCGATTGATGACCGTGATGTTTTTCACGGTGAATCACGGGCCCTGTTCCATTTCGCAAGCATGAAAAAAGCTGCGCTCATGTGTCGAACCAGCGCAGTACCCGTCCACATTGGCGTTCTAGACCTTGCTGGATGCGCTTCGTGAGTTCCCACCGTTGCCGCATGGAATCCTCGCTGGGGTCCAGCTCGCCAACTGCTCGAAGTTCGGCTTCGGCGGTGGCTCGGAATGTGTGGGGCATTTCCTCAGCGTAGTGGCGTAAGACAAAGCGTATGAATTCACCGTTCGACGCTGCGCGTGCTCGATGAATCTCGCTTGCGAAGCGGTCCAGTGCCGAAGCTCGATGCGTGCGTAATTGTATTCGCTCCCGATGCTCATGACGAGCTTACGCTGTTTGCGCTGCGTGTCGTATGGAAACATGGAGGTGACGTCATAAAGCGGTGCCAGTGTGGGCGCTGCGCCGACGGGTTCCAGTATGGCGTAGTTTTTTTGCGTAGGCATCCGTGCCGGCTAGCAGAAAGTTGATGATGAGGGCGACGTAGAACATGTGGGTATCGTCCTTCGAGAAGCGCGCGTCATAGAGGAAGTGAGATATCTCCAATGCGCTGGGACCGTTATCCATTGATCGTGCTGATTATCTAGACATACGCCATGTAACCAAGGACATACCAGAATCGCGGAGGTCTCAAATCACGGAGGTCTCCATATGCTGCTTGCCGGTGTTTGCCCTTGACCGGGCAACGGGAGACCGTCCCGGCTATCGCGGCAGCAGAAGCGTCAGAGGGACGCGAGGATGCGTCATTGCGTAGGAAGCCGGCCGACGATGTCGTCGATCGCGCTCTGGTCGGTGACGCCGATGGCCTTGAACATTTGGCAGTACTGGTCCGGCAACGCGATTGCCATTCGCTGCAACAGCTCATAGAACTGATGTCGGAACACTATGTATGACTCTTGGTCAAGCAGGTATGACAAGTCATTGACCAGCTGGAACACGGACTCGTTGAGGCGTTCGTTGGCATGGGCGCAATAGCAGCGTTCATCATGTGCGCATAGGTTTCTGAAGAACACCAATCGGCCATAGATGGTATTGAGTCGTTTGATGGTGATTTTGCGGGGCGTGTCGTGCGTATCCGCATATAAGTCCGTAAAGCTCTCGGCCACCGCCAAACGTACCTGCGGCGCCGAGATCTGGAAGAACCATGCGATTTGGCCAAGCGACAGATCGTTGGCCAGCACCCATAACGGAACCTGCCCATTGTGGTCGTTGAGGCAATGCCGGATATACGCCTTTCCGGCGTGCCTGCCATTATGTTCGGTCCTGTTGGATTCAAGAATGCGACGGAACACCTTATCGATGAGCTTGCACGCGCTGGAATACGATTGGGAATCGTAGTTATGCGGGTTCAGATACGGATTGGACTCTGAGGGGTAAGCTTTGGTGAATTCATGCGAGCATATGGCTTTCAACGTCGCTTCGGCCGGCGTGATGCCTTGGAATAGGAGAGACCGCAATTCGCGATCAAACCGGAACAGGGCATAAAGGTCATCGAATCGCGTGCCCTCTATATATCGGTCGTCACCCACTCGTTGCGAAGCTCGTCGGTCAAGAAACTGGTCCTTGTATCCGTTGACGATGGCATAGTATCCTTCGCGTTGCAGCGCATGCTTTGCTTCCGGGCCGACCGACATGCCGCGGGACGTCAGCAGCTGAATCTGCTCGTCGATCGTTCTATATGGCTTGTGCAACTGCATGACGACAATCCCCCAAGTCGAAAAGCATCGGGGCCGTCCCCGCTTTGCAGAACGGAGAGAGGCCCCGACGAACTGAACGTAGTTCAGCTTAGTTCGCACCGTACAGGCTACCGTATCCGCGTGGTAGACGCAACTTTCCGATCCACTCGTGTGACACGCCTCCACTCATCGTCGAATCGACCTATATGCCTAAAACAAATGGCTTCGGTTTCCCGAAGCCATCGACGTAGAGTGCTCCGGCCTGCACCGAAGCTACAAAGGACAGGTTAGCAAAACGTGTGCGTATTGCAAAAGAGTACTACTTACCGACTGACGAAATGGATGCCGAGGCTGCCTTGGCTTCGGTTTGTATATGGACGATGCAGGTGATGATGTGGGTAACACAACACGTCTATATCGTTGGAACCGGTGTTTGTCGAAGTGGTTCTCGAACATAGGGAGTGAAGGAAGTGGGATTGGCCGGAGAAGAAATTCAGGAGATGCTCTAATGGGTTGTGACGTTATGAGCGCGAGAATCGTTTACCACTATGAGAATGGCGTATGGTGGGCCGAATCCGATGAATATGCCCGGATTCTGCGCTGCGGGTGATTCATTTAACGAGACTCGCATGAACGTAAGAGATGGTATATTTTTCCATTTCGATGATGGAAGGTCTCGTATACGCGCATGTGAGTGTGAATACATCTGTCATCCGGGAACATACCGGACGTTATTATCAATTATTGCTGATGATTGTATGATGATTCATTCAGATATACATTCAGCATGAAGCGTGTAATTATTTGCGCTAGGGTCGATTGTCATTTTGTAAACAGGGATATCCTTCTCGAGGGCGATATTTGTAATTATCTTTTGGCTGATTTCGTTGCACTTGCGACCTAAATAGATTGCGTGTGGTTTATAGTTGATTTTTACATATTGCGCGTTCGACATTGAAGTACAATCCGTGTCAAAGAAAAGTCTCCACTCCTTCTCGGGGGCCCAATCGGTCGACTTATACAAAGCAATTTTCTTCGACATGAACAAATCGGGACAAGGCAGGAAGGAGCTGAACCAGCCATCAGGGTTATTTAATCCCGCAGAGTAAAGTAAATACGATTGATATAAATAAGTAACATATGCTGTTGCGTCTATTCTTGACTGTCCATAATGCACGGGGAATAAGGTGCATAATATGTTAGCGCTTTTACATGGGTAATTTAGATCATTATTGGTTTGAGTGATTATGTTTTGTTTAAAATCATACTCTAGGGCAAAGCCGGTAGCGTTTGATGCGTAAATTCCCCACATCATGTCAGACTCTATTTGTTCTGTAAAACAAGCAATTTTCGTCGAACTCTGAATCATACTTGATATATCTTGCGTGATTTCGTTGATGTTTTCATTAAGTGTTTTATGTAGTCGCTCTGATAATAAAGCTATGTCTTGAGAGGGCAAATTTTGAAGATAATGAAGGCCTTCCCTAATATTTGGGATATGAGATTCGATGGAGGCGGGAACATTGTTCATATTCGAAATATGCTGTAAAGCGTGTAATATGCCGGATGAATCAAAAAAAGAGTCAATCCATTCATTCATGGCTTCTTTATTGAAATATGGGCGAGCATCAAAATCATCATTCATGAGTTGTGCACTGGCAAACCATATTTCATCCTTGTCGAGAGCTTTAAGACTCTTCTCTGTAAAAGGTCTGAACCGATATAGATATGGAGGAATATTGCTGTTGATGAAGGAGGCTATCCCTGAATACTGGCTTGCTCGTTCTGTTTCTGAGAGTTTCTCTGGGATAATCGTTTGGTTTAATATCTTCTCATATTCATCATCGTCAAGCATATGCAAAATTATACAAGTTTCTTGTCTAGAAGAATCTTTTTAACAAACGGCTCAAATCGTATGCGCGCCTTGGCTATCGATTGATGCCCGGTTCGTCATCCGGCCCGAGTCGCGGGCTTGCCGCAACTATCGCCCCCAATGCTTCGATGGTGCTTGCTGACGGCTACGAGCAACGATTGCGTGACGACATCAATGCAAGTCGTAGCGCGATAACATTGTCCGGCGGTGATTTCGACGGCATCGGTCAAGACGGTGAAGAAGACCTTGCTGGATGCAATGCATCGCGGAGTCGCCGTCAACGTTGACGTCCGATTGCACGAAGGCGCCTCTGAACCGTCGCGTAAGCGGATTCTGGCAGCGTGTCAACAGCTGTGCGATGTCGGATGCTGTGTCGGGACCGTCGAATGGTGCATGGACTTTGCGGTGCTCGGCCGTCTCGTATGGTACGGCGGCATCCCATTGCTGGGATACGGTCCACGATTCGCTGATGAATGCTCGTTGCGGGTCGTCGATCCAAGGCTCGCGAAGATGCTTGTGGATAATCAGGCGCAAGGTACGAAGCCGCTGGTGTTGTAGGTCATCGTTTTAGTTGGTGAACTGGAAAACAAGTCACGACTGTGCTGTGGAGTGTCGGCGAAGCATGCTGGCGCAGGAACATCTACGGGCTGAGCTGGAATAGTCAGACTGACGTTTCATGATGCACGCGCTACCATCGACATAGGCATTCGGATGACGACGGGATGATTCATGAATGAAGACGCTGAATTCAATACCAAGGTCGAAACCACTGTACGTGAGTTGTTGACCAATGTGAACAGGGTGCCGTTTCTGTTTGTCGGATCCGGTATATCGAGACGATATATGGGGACTGAAAACTGGGAGGGGCTGCTCAAGTGGGTATGTGAAACGGCTGGTACGCCGATGAAGCAGTTTTACATCTACAAGCAGCAGGCGCTTGCTGAATGCGGAGAAGAGAGTAACGAGCTGTACCCGCGCATCGCATCGTTGATGGAGCGTGATTTCATTCACGCTCTTGACAATGATGCGCTGGCTGAGTGGGGGCGTAGTCATGTAGAAGCCTTGGAAAACGGCGTTCCTGCGATGAAAATCTATATAGCCGATCACTTGTTGGATTTCAAACCTGCCAGTGATGATACCGAACTGCTGGAACTGAAAAAAGCGTCGCGCCATGTGGCTGGTGTAATCACCACAAACTATGACCGTCTCATGGAAGAATACGTATTCCCCGGTTATCAGACATACTGCAGACAGGATGATTTGCTTTTTTCGCAATTGATGGGAATCGGTGAGGTATACAAGATTCATGGATCGGTGGATGATCCGGCTTCCATGATTCTTGACGAGAATGACTACAAGCAATTGAAGGAGCGGCAGCAATATCTTTTGTCGAAAATTCTTACCATTTTTGGTGAATATCCGATTATATTCCTCGGTTATTCATTAAAGGATCAGGATATTCGCGACATTATTACGGCAATAGCATCTTGCGCTGGCGAGCGGCGAATGCTGGAGATGGCTGAAAGATTCATATTCGTGGATTATTCTCCGGGTCAAAGCATACAGACGACGAATTATGACGTCAATGGCAAAATCGTGAAGATGACATCCATCAGCACGCGGGATTTCATGCCGATTTACAAAGCTATTGCCAATACGAATATGAAATATGCGCCAAGAGTGCTTCGTCAGATTACCAGACAACTCTACGAGGCGGCGTATTCGGGCGGAGATGCTCAAAGTGTTGTGTTCTCCAACCTCGAGAGTATGGACGAGTTGCCGCAGGATGCAGAAATCGTTGTCGGTGTTGGAATCAAAGGTTATGGCAGGCTGGTCGCGAGTGAGGACCTATACGAAGATGTGTTGTTCGGCAATAAAAATCTGTCCGTGAATCTTGTAATAGAGGAATATCTGGAACGGTATATTCCGCAGGGCGGCGTTCCGATGTACTACTATTTGTCCCGATACGGTGATGGTCCTCTTGGTGAAAAGACACGTGAGGAGATCAAAAGCAAAATGTGTTTTGATGACTATTTGAGTAAGACGCAGAAGGCAAGACGCGGAAAATGGAGAAACGAACAGCGATTAAGCGAGTGGAGCATAGAATCTTTGGAAAGAGAATTCGATGATAATGCCTATAAGAATATTTTCCTACTCAGGCAGGACGAAATCGAAATCGACGGTCTTGAACAGATGGTGAAAAAAGTTGCCCGCGGAATGTTGGAGGATAAGAAAAAACTGGATTCAGATATCCGCAAGGATATCAGAATCTATGACTTTCTAAAGTGGCTCTTCCGGTTTTCGTGTGTGTTGGGTTCATGGTTGTGAGATTTGTTCCTGTATGGTTTGTCTGAATCCTCCGGCGTGCAGGAGGCTTCGGGTGATGTAGTTGTTGAGGTTGGTGAAGCCGAGGGCGATGCCGCGCAGGTGTTCGAGCCTGCCGTTGACGGCCTCGGTGGGCCCGTTGCTGGAGAACTCGTGGTCGAAGTAGGCCAGGACGTCCGGCAGGCGGCGTTTGAGGGTGCGCGCCAGGGTCATCAGTTCGCCGGGCGCGTTGGCGGGGCGTGCGTTGATGCTGTCGACGAGCTCGTGCATCATGCCGCGCGCCTTGCGTCGGTCGGGTTCGGCGTAGCAGGCGATGATCTTCTGGTAGGCGCCCCACATGACCTCCAGGGGCTTGTTGCGTTCGTCGCCGAACAGGCGGCCGAGCGTGGAGCGTTGCCGGTCGGTGAGGGTGGCGCGGGTCTTGAGCAGGATTCGTCGGGCCTTGTAGAGCGGGTCGTGTTTCGTGCCGCGCCTGCCGGTGGCTTCCTGTTGGAGGCGCTGCCTGCATCGGGTGAGCCTGTCGCCGGCGAGCCTGACGACGTGGAACGGGTCGAGGACCTCCCTGGCGTGCGGCACGACCCTCCTGACCGCCTCCTTGTACCCGGCGAACGCGTCCATCGCCACGACCCGCACGTTCCTTCTGAACCCCTCGGACCGGGAGGCGAGCCATCCGGCGAACACCGCGCCGCTCCTGCCCTCGACCACGTCCAGGAGACGGGCGGGCCGGCCGTCGGAGCGCGGGGTCAGGTCCACGACCACGGTCACGTACCTGGAGCCCCGGGGCGTGTGCCGCCACACGTGCTCGTCCACGCCGATCTGTTTTTGTTCAATTGTTTGTTGAGGTTTTAGTCATGTAGTTTTTTCGGGTTTA
>ERZ1643249.5008-NODE-5008-length-10813-cov-3.559305_pt1 | contig 10813 bp, 6 predicted proteins | sample MGYA00579263_ERZ1643249 | MGnify/ENA primary metagenome ERZ1643249 (study PRJEB29033, sample SAMEA4952264) | chicken gut metagenome | biome: Broiler Chicken; feature: Gastrointestinal Tract; material: Caecum | place: Ireland | collected 2018 | study: Broiler...
AACGATATAACAAACGAACAGCATGAACTCTATATGGCGGATAAAATTCATCCGACAAAAGCGGGCTACCTTGAATGGTGGACGCCGAAAATGGAACAGTACATTTACGACTATATCAAGGTGCGCTTGCGATAGAAAGGACACAAAGACGCTTGTTTCGTATTCCACAGAACATGTTTAGTTTTTTCTTTCGTCTTTGCGCGAAGCGTATTTCTTGTACTCAATGGGCGTACGCCCCATCAATAATTTGAAAATACGATTAAAGGAACGAATATTTTGAAAACCGCATTGCAATGCAATATCGCTCATTTTTTCTTTTTTTGTCGATATGAGCACGGATGCGCGTTCGCAACGATACTGGTTTACCAATGTTTTAAAGCTAATACCGAACACCTCGTGAAAATATCGGGAGAGATAAGAGTAGTCGTAATTAAGATATTGTGCGATGTCGTTGAGCGTAATATTTTCGGTATAATTTTTTTCGATATAAGCAAGGCAAGCGCTGAATAACGATTCGCTTTTCATGTTGGTACGGGTAAGCGTGATTTGTTTCATATAATCAGCGCAGATTGCGTAGAGCATTCCTTTCGATGTCAGGGCATCGGGAACGGGATGCTTTATTATTCTGTCGTTCGGCACATAGTCGCCGAAGATACAGTTCAGGACGTAGTCGCGTGTTTTCGGCGAAAGCACAAAAAATGGCGAGTTGGGCACCATCTTTTCTATGGCTGTGGCAAACGTGTGTACCTGAGAAAGAGGGAAAGAAACGATCAGAATCACGGCGTTTTGGCTGTCTTTTGAAGAATGGATTTGATAAGGTTGTAGCAGGAGCGATTGACCTTCCTCGATAGAATATTCTTTTTGCCCGACTACAAATGTTGTAGAGCCCGAATACAGGTAAACGAATTCACAGCTTTTGTGCATGTGAAGCTCAAAGTTTGTATCCCGAAAAATATTTATTTTATAAACTTCCGCTCCGACCGAGTTGTATTCCTGATGAAATAATGTTGGCATAACACACCTGAAAAAGTAAAATTCTGTCTATAATTATACAAATATATTCTTGAATTGTCAAGGAAAGAGGATAAGATATAAGTGTAAATATTTTAAAATCTTTGCGTTTGGAGTTTTTTATGAGAGTTTTACCCGCATACCCGTTATTTGTAAAAGATCCGAACTTTTCTCTTTGGAGCAGGACGGATTGCTTAAACGAAAGTCATCCCCAAAGCTGGTTCGGGGAGGATAAGCCTATTTACGGTTTTGCCTGTGTGAACGGCGTCAATTATTGTTTTCTCGGCGAGTATGACTGTTTTCTTCCGGGAAACTTTAAAAAGGCAAAACAGATTTCCGTGCGCGTTACCGCATATACCACGGAATACGAGTTTGCATTGGACGAAGTGCGCCTAGCGGTGCGCTTTGTTTCCCCGCTTCCGCTTGACGATTTAGACTTATTGTCCAATCCCGTATGTTACATGGAGTATGAAGCGGAAGGGGCGGATGAAGTAACGGTCTCGCTTTTTGTTGACCGCCATGTTGCATTTAATCGGGCGAGCGGCTGCAATCAGGCGGTTCGCGGGTGCGTGATTCCCACCTCGTTCGGCGAGAGCGCACTCATGGGGTTGAGCAGGCAACTTCTTTTGTCTAATTGCGATGATAGAATCGGCGCCGATTGGGGATATTATTATTTGAGCGGAGAGCGGGCGTATATCTTGGATAGGCAGGATATTTTTCGCTTTCTTGCCGACGGTTGCAGGGAATGTGAAATTACCTGTAAAGGCGCAGAGCAATTTATGGGCGCCGTCTGTACCGGAAAGCAAGGAATTATTTCTATCGCGTACGACGAGATCGCATCGATCGACTATTTCGGCACGCTGAAAAAAGGTTGGTATTTGGAAGAACATACCATCAACGAGGCGATCGAATCCGTTTGGAAAAATTATCGCGCGATCGACGAGAAACTCAACCGTCTGGACGGCGAGCTGAAAAAGCGTGCAGCGCGGTTCGGCGAGGATTATTACGATATCCTTGTGGCTTCGCTCCGACAGAGCATTGCGGGGCATAAACTCATTAAGGGACAAAAGGGGGAGGCGATCTTTCTTTCTAAGGAAAACGGGTCGAACGGTTGTATCGGAACGGTAGACGTTTCGTATCCGTCGATGCCGCTCTATTTGCTCTATAATACCGAGCTTGTAAAAGGCATGATGCGCCCCGTGCTGAAATTTGCCCAAATGCCCGTATGGTCTTACGATTTCGCTCCGCACGACGTGGGAACCTATCCCGTATGTTGCGGGCAGGTTTACGGACTGAACCGCAGGGAATCGCACTATCATGCCACTTACGCCAAGAATGATTTTCTGCAAAACCATTTACCGCTCTACCGGTTTCCCGCAGAATTTGAAGCATACGATTTCGACCGTCAGATGCCCGTGGAAGAATGTGCAAACATGCTCATCATGTTTGCGGCATGTTATCATTACGATAACGATATCGAATTTTTCAAGGAATACGACTCACTTGGCGAAAAATGGGTGAAGTATCTCGTTTCTTATGGGCTAAAGCCTGAAAATCAGCTGTGTACCGATGATTTTGCGGGGCATTTGAAAAACAACGTCAATCTTGCCATCAAGGCGACGGTGGGGATTGCCTGTTACGCAATGTTGAAAAAAGCCGAGGGCGATGAAAAGTCGTACGGAGAATTCCGCAGGATAGCGGAAAATTTTGCGGCCGAGATCCTTGCGTTCGGGCAGAAGATAAATTGCTCGGCTTGGGATTATTCCCGCAGGAGCTCCTCGAACGGGAAGTGGATTATTATCTTGACAAAATGAATCAGTACGGCACGCCGCTCGATTCCCGTTGCGGATACACCAAAAGCGATTGGCAGATGTGGTGCGCCGCGCTCACCGATCATGAAGAGAAACGTCGTCGCTTTGTAAAGAGCTTAAAATCGTTTCTGACGACGTCGCCCGTCCGCATTCCTTTCGGCGATTGGTTTGAATCGGAGGACGGAAAAACGCACCATTTCGTGGCAAGGACCGTACAGGGCGGTTGTTTTATTCTTTTGTTGCTCGATAATATGTAAATAAATGGAGGTTTTTATATGAAAGGGGTTAAAAAGTTTTTATTATTGGCAATGGCGGCGACGATGGCATTCTCTTTCTGTGCCTGCAGTAGCGGCGGACCGAGTAGTGACGTGAATATCGATGACGACGGAAATGTGACGGGAACTTCCAACGTACTCTTTTGGGGCTGGGGGGAAGAATACGAGATTGCCATTTTCAACGATCTTATCGATCAGTTTGAAGACATGTATCCGAATATCGACGTAGAGTTTGTTACAAAACCTTCGGGTGATTATAACAGCGCATTGATAACGGGATTGTCCGGACGTTCGGGACCCGACGTCTTTTACTGTAACGAACGTCAGTTAAAGAGTTACGTTGCACAAAATTTATTGGAACCGCTCGATTCGTATCTTGAAAAAAGTACGGCGGTAAAAGAAGAGGAAATGTGGGACGGTGCGCTTACGCGATACAGGGTGGACTCCGCTACTTGGGCGAGCACCGACACCGCGCCTCTATATGCTTTGCCGAAAGCCGTTTCTCCTACCGTTATTTACTATAATAAGGCGGCGCTGGATGCGGTAAACGTTGACGTGATAAGCGCGCACCATACGCCTGATGGTGAGGAGGTCGCGCCGGCTTATGCGGGTGAAAAAGATTTAGAGGATTATAATACCGAACACAACACCCATTATCCCGCCAAAGGATTTTTCCTCTTGGACGCAAACGGAGACGAGATTCCGATCACGCTCGGAAAAGGGACGAATGCCGTTAAAGATGCGGTTGCCGTTGCGAAAAACGCCGCGAAACGTATCTTCAATAACCGCATTCCGATGACGTGGGACGAGAGTGTTGTGCTGGCGGGGCTCATGACAAAGAGCTACAATACTTCGAGCATTACCGACTACGGCTATTTTACCGAGTGGTGGTTTTCTTACGGGTGGAGCGTCGGCGGTGACTGCCTCGAATGGAACGAAAGCGAAAATTGCTGGAAGTTCACGTTAGGCGACAAAGAGAAAAAATGGCTCTATAACGGCGAATTCTACCGTGAAGCGAAACTTCCCGCAGGCGCCAAAGAAAACGGCGCCGTTCAAATGAAGAATTCGCAGTTTGATGCTTTCCGCCATTTCGTTCAATTAAGCATGAGCAATACAAAAGACGTCGACGGCGAAGGGAACTACGGTTATCAGGTTACGCCCGGTCCGACCACGGTCGGCTCGGACGACGCAAAAGCTTCCTATTTTGCTTCGGGAAAGCTTGCGATGTTGGTGGACGCGCGCTTTGCTACCGTTACCATCGGGAATAAGGTCGGCGACGATTTTGAATGGGACGTTGCGCCGCTTCCGAAATCCCCCGACGGCATCGAGGCGGGACATAGCAACAGTACGGGTATTGCGATTCGGGCAAAATCCAAGGTGAAGAATGCAGCGTGGCTGCTTGCCGAATTTATCGCCGGCAGAGTCGGGCAGGAAGCACAGTCAAAAACAGGCTTCTGTATTCCCAATCAAATCGATTTGGCGTATAAAGAGGGCGTCTTCCTCGGCGATCAAGGTCCCGAAAATTCCCGTGTCTTTATCAATGCCGCGTATTACCAAAAGCCGGGCGATTGGATGTACCTGGCGGATCAGGCATGGATTTCTCCTTGGTCAAACCTGTTGAACGGTGACGTAAGAAACGGAAAGGTTACCGTAACGGAATTTTTTAATCGCGTTCAAGCTTCTACGGATAATCTGTTAAAGGGTTACAGCAAGCAGACAAATTAGGAGAATGTTATGTCGGCAAAAATTGTGAAAAAAATCAAGTGGAAAGAAGAAATTCTCGGAACCACATTTGCGGCTATTCCGGTATTTGGTTTTTTGCTCTTTCATATCGTGCCGATCGCCATGGCAATATACATGAGCTTTTGCGAGGTCTCCGGCTATGATATTACGACCGCCACATATGTTGGTTTTGATAATTTCATATATCTGTTCACCGATCAAAACAGCGACTTTTGGCTGTCTGTAAAAAATACGTTATATGCGCTTTTAAGTTTACCGCTCTCTCTTTGCGGATCCATTCTCGTTGCGGCATTGCTCAACAAAAACAAATGGATGACAAAAACCTTACGTATTATTTACTTCCTTCCTTATGCCTGTTCCGTCGTTGCGATCACGGCGATGTGGAGATGGATTTTCGATTATAACTACGGCATTCTCAACAGCGTCTTCGTTTCCCTTGGCTTGGGCAGGATAGGATGGCTCACGGAAAGTACGATGTTTATGCCCAGCATGCTGATCATGAACGTATGGTCGGGTATGGGTTACGGAATCATTCTTTTGAGCGCCGCGCTAACCAATTTACCCAAAAGCATTCAGGAAGCCGCCATTTTAGACGGAGCGGGTCCTGTGAGGGCGTTCTTTTCCGTGGTTTTACCCTGTATCAGCCCGACGATCTTCTTCTTGGTGTCCATCGGTCTCATAAACGGCTTGCAGGCGTTCCCCGCCTTTCAGGTTATGGCTGCGGACGGTGGACCGAATAAGGCGGGATTGACTTCGGTATTCTTTATCTATCGGGCGATCAATTCCAATATATTTATCGAAGGAATGGGGGTTGCATGTGCGGCAACAATGGTTTTGACGCTCTTTATCGCAGGCATTGTAGTTACGAATTTCAAATTGCAGAAACTGTGGGTGCATTATGATTGAAGAAGCAAAGATGAATTTCAAATCGGTCGATGCGAAACCGCATAAGAATAAATATGTGTTTCCTGTAATTTGCCTTATTCTTTTGCTGTTTTATGCCTTGGCAATTTTAATTCCTTTTTATATCATGTTTATCACGGCTTTAAAGACGACGAAGGAATCGATGAATCCGCAATTTACGTGGTGGCCGCAACAAGGTTTCAGCTTGGAAGGGTTTCGGCGCGTTTTGGTAGACGATATGGCGGGCGGCGGCGGAAAGGGCAGTACGATCCTGCGCGGATTCGGCAATACGATGCTGATTATTATTCCGCGTGTTGCGGTATGGGTCTTTGTGTCTGCACTTGCGGCGTTCGCGTATGCCAAAATGCGTTTTAAGTCAAAAAAAGTGCTATACGGAATCTTGCTTTCCACAATGTTTGTGCCGGGTACGGTTTTAATGATACCAAGCTTTATCATGTGGGATAGTCTTTATTTTACCGATACGTTTGTTCCGCTGATTCTGCCGGCGTGCTTTGGCGGGCCTGCCTGCGTATTCTTTTTAAGACAGTTTTTTACGGGGATTCCGGACGAGCTGTTGGAGGCGGGGAGAATCGACGGTATGGGGGAGTTCAGGTTGTTTCTCAACATTATGTTGCCCTTATCCATGCCTGCCGTCATTGCTCAAATTGTGTTGGGCTTCGTGAACGGCTATAACGAATATCTTGGTCCGCTCATGTATTTGCAGAGCCCCGAGCGGTATACTCTGCAGCTTGCACTGCGTTATTATACGTCAACCTACGCAAACGATTATCAGGCTATCATGGCAGGAGCGTTTGTTGCACTCGTGCCCACGATTCTTCTCTATGTTGTTGCGCAGAAGTTCTTTATAGAGGGAATTGCGATGAGCGGCTTAAAAGGATAAAAAAGAAAACCGATTTAAATCGATTTAATATGAAAGGAGGAGGATCATGAAAAAAATTTTAAAAGGATTGGGCATTTGTTTGGCGGTGGCTGCGTCGCTTTCCGTTGTCGCATGCAAAGAGACTCCGGATCCGACTGCCGACACCGAGGCGTCATTGGCATATTACGATCAACTGAATAGCGAACAGGATTATAACCATAGCCTTTTCTATCAGAATGATATGCTCTTCGATGCGGCGGATATTTCGGTGTTGTATATCGACGAAGGAGAGGAAAGCGGTTATTTCTACGCTTATGCTACGAGCGACAGCATCGGCGCTTACGGTTTCCTTGCATGGAGAAGCAAGGACCTCGTGAATTGGCAGTCTATGGGTCTGGCGTTTGAGCCGCAACCCGGAACTTGGGGAACGCGGCTGTATTGGGCGCCGGAAGTGATCTATAACAACGGTAAATACTATATGTATTATACGGCGGCGGATAATCTTGCCTTTAACGCAACCGGAAAAGAGAATATCGGGCTTGCGGTTGCCGATAGCCCTGCTGGACCTTTCGTGCAGTGGACAGGTACCACGCAGGACGGTCGTACCGTCGGCATGAACGACGTTTTTCTTGATTTGACGCAGTTCTCCAACCACAAGGATTGGAAGACGGCTGACCGCCGTGCTATCGACGCGGCTCCGTTTCTTGACGACGATGGGAAGCTTTATTTGTATTTTGTAGCTGTTGGCGGTGGTGAGAACAGCATTTGGGGGCTAGAAATGAAGGATTGGTTCAGCCCCGATTATTCCACCCTGAAATACTTGGCGAAGCCCAGATATTACACGCCGGGCGGTCAGCCTATGCCTGCGGAAATTACGGGAAATGACGTGAACGAGGGACCTTTCATGGTGAAGCATGACGGGAAATACTACCTCACGTACAATCCCAACGGATACCGTTTCGCCGAATATGCGGTAAGTCAAGCGATTTCCGATGAACCTCTCGGTGAGTTTGTCAAGGTCGACGCGGATAAGGGCGGCAGAGTCATTTGCTATAAAGGAACTTCGGACGAAGAATATAACTACGATTATGTTGCCGGAACGGGACATGGAAGTATGGTCAACGTGAACGGAGATCTTTTGTATTTTTATCATGCCTATAAAAATCGTGAAACGCTGTCTCTTAACGAAGGCGCCCCGCTCGGTGCGGTAAAGGGAAGAGGTCTTTGCGTCGATCGCGTGTTCTTTGTCGATAACGGCGAGCAAGATGTCCTGTATGCGAACGGACCATCCTATTCGTTGCAGCCTTTGCCCGAAGTGTTGTCGGGTTATAGCAACGTTGCGAAAACCGCAACGGTTACGGCGACGAATGTAAAGAACGGAAGCAGTGCCGAATATTTGAATGATTATCTTTTTAAGAGCCACGATCTGGATTTTATAAAAGAATTTGAAGCGGACGGACAGGAAACGACGATTACGCTGAAATGGGATGCACCGCAAGCAGTGCGTACCGTAATGGTGTATAACGCTTTCAACTATCTCAATAGCTTCGATGCGGTGGAGAGTATTAAAATTAAAACGAAAGTGGAACAGAACGGGTCGGTCGTTTTCGACGGATACGCGACCGTTTCCGATCTCGGTTTCGATATGGAAAAGCATGCTTGGGTAGATGCCAACGACGCAACGGAAGGACAAATGCGTCCGGGCGGCGCTTCCATTGCCGAATTTGACGAACTCGTTACAGACGAAATTATCATTACGGTAAAGGGCGGAAAGGAAAATGCCGACGGCGTTGTGCAAAATCTGATGATCGGGGATATCGTGGTGCTCGGTAAACCGGCAGGTGATCAAAAGAATACGACGGGAACAGTCGACTCCTCCGGGAAATTTATTTTCAACGATTATTCTTATACAAATCCCGAATTCAACAAGAGATATTATCCTGCGGGCGAGGGAATCGATGCATACGATGGATACAATTTTAAGGATTATGAAAACGGCGTCATTATTCAGGAGGGCGGCGCAAGACAGGATTTGTATTTTAACAATCTGACGGGCACGCAATATTATCTCGAAGCGACCTTTACGCTCGATCGCACCGTCAACAACGACCCCGCGCCCAAAATCGGATTAATCGGCGCCTCCAACAGCGATAACAAGCTTGCGTTGATGCTCGACCCCGGGCCTACGTTTGCGAAGCGAACGATTCTTACGACGGAATACCCGCAGGGCGCAAATACCTGGTTGTGGCCCGGAAATAACGATTACAAGGGGATTACGTATGCTGTGAACGATTGCTTACGGCAGGATGAGGACGGGAATCAAACGATTACAATGAGCGTCGTGCGCGACGGATCGGATTTCTATTTCTTCATCAACGGAGTGAAATTCGGAAAGCTTTCGAATATTACTTCCATCGGCGCCGATAAAGCTGCATGTCCCGGCTTTATCACGATGAATTTGCACGCTTCTATTTCCGATATTAAAACGAGTACCGATTCGGATGAGATCGCTGCGTATATTGCGAAGCATTCCGCAAAATTCATCGCTCCCGAAAAGACGACATATACGATAGGCGAAGAGCTTGATTTATCCGGCGGCGGTATTTCCGTGATCGGCGACAACGGCGCGATCTCCTCGACGATTGCTCTCGACAGCGCCGATGTGGAGATTATCGGCGACACTTCCGCCGCAGGAGAACGGACCGTTAAAGTTATTTACAACGGCGCGGAATATTCTTATACGATTACGGTTTTGAAGAGCATTTCCGAAATCACGGAGGTTGACGCGCTTGCGCCTACGAGGATCGGCGAGGAACTCGACCTTAAAAATAAGTTTGCAACCGTAACTTATGGTGACCAAACGACGGGCAAGGTTGCGCTTACCGAGGAAATGATTACGGGTTACGATAAATGGAAAAACGGAGAACAAACGCTTACCGTAACCATATCGGGAAAAACGAAGAACATCGTGCATACGGTAGTAGGTAAACTCGGTAATTCACAGTTCGGTGCAACCGCAACGGAAGGCTTCGATCTTTCGAATGATACGAACGATGCAAACGCCTCGGTAACCAATGCTTCCGCTCCTCCTCAAAGAGTGTTCTTCTCGGAGGTGAAGAATGCGAATTATATTCTGAAGATCAAGATTACGCTCGACGAACGTAAGAATAACGACAATGCACCCAGAATCGGCGTGCTCATGGCGACGACGAACGCCGTTTCCAGCGGCTTCGGCGTTCAGGCGGCTGCCGTTGCTCTCGTGCCGGGCATAGGAGAACCGCTTCAGCATGCTTCCTTCGGTTCGTTCATAACGGGCTGGAACTGGACGGAGACGGGCGGTTACGGCTTCGATTATCCAGCAGGTCAGGATAAGAATGTAGTGTCGCTGACAATCGTTAAAGCAGGGCAGGATTTTTACGTGCAGATCAACGGCGGCGAAACCGTTAAGAAAACGTATCCGGCTTTCGAAGGCGAAGCGACGCCCGGCTTGTTCACGATGAATTACAGCGGTACGTGGAGCAAATATTCTTATTCCGTAGGCAAAACGGCGGTAGATGAATGGTTGAAGGCAAACTATACGGAAGACCCCTCCGATACGACGGGGAAGGCCATGACGATAGACGGCGATCTTGAGGATTGGATGGCTGCCAACACAACCAGGGAGTTTAATTTACAGGGCACGGGCGACTATGCGGGCAAGCACTTTACCGTTTACGGAAAATATGTGGTAGGCGACGGCGTGTACGTTGCGGCAGTCGTCGTTCACAGCGTTTGGCACACTCACGATTCGGCGAATCTGGCGTCTACATTGAGCACGGCGGTGCAAATTTTCAACAATGCACAGCAGAGTTATATATCGGGCGACTACGATCAGGCAAGCGGGAATGTCACGGCTTACGGGAACAATATGCTGTCGCAATATAAAATCAAGACGGTCCAGGACGAAACGACGAAGCTGTATACCACGGTGTTTGAATACTATATGGCGGAAGCCGATTTGCAGTCGGTTCCCAACGTGGTAAATACCCAAGCCGGATACGTTCGCATGGGTTGGGCGTTCTGTGCAAACGACGGAACCAACAGAGATCCGTTCTCTTCCGTTCATCCGGACGGCAGATGGCTGGAAAATAACAGACTTCCCGGTCAACTTGCAAACCAGTATTATATTTACTCGGACGGCGTATACGCTT
>ERZ1643249.5013-NODE-5013-length-10802-cov-6.852982_pt1 | contig 10802 bp, 5 predicted proteins | sample MGYA00579263_ERZ1643249 | MGnify/ENA primary metagenome ERZ1643249 (study PRJEB29033, sample SAMEA4952264) | chicken gut metagenome | biome: Broiler Chicken; feature: Gastrointestinal Tract; material: Caecum | place: Ireland | collected 2018 | study: Broiler...
AAGTAACCAATGGCCTGGAAGGGAGGCTTGAGACTATGTGCAATTACAGCAAAGGTGTCTATGATGACGGTATGGAAAAGGGTATGGAACAAGGTATGGCAAAAGGCATTGACACTGGTATTGCCGGTGCTGTCGATATCCTCAAACGTATGGGGATGGCCACCAGCAAAATCGTTGAGCAGCTGATGCTTCAGTATGGTCTCAGCAAGGAAGACGCTACTAGGTACGCTCAGCAGGCCGAGCCGCAGTGAGCGATCGCAGCATGGAGGACGGGAATTCGTACTACTGCGACGCAGAGCAAAATAGGAATTAACTTTTTAATGGCGAGGGGAACCGCGCCATTTTGTGTATTGGGAAGCCAAAAAGTGATATGGTGAAACCACCCAAAAATTTGCCGATAAGTTGGTGAATGGGTCAATGCGGAAACGTTCCTTCGTATGATATAATAGTTTAATAGCAAGAATTCTGATTATTAGCTGCTTGGATTAGATTACATTTTTATTCGGATTACGGAAGTAGTCAGAATATCAGTGGAGGGTAAAAAGAAAACTGAAAGAGGCAGATTAATAGCAAGCGTTGTGCATAATTCACATAGGTCAATATTGGGCCTCGACTATGAATTATTCTGAAGAGCGTAGAAATTATTTTGAATCGATGAGGTATAAGTGCTAATGGCTTTCAGTGATTTGGATAGGCTATTTATTATAGGGAATGGATTTGATCTTGCGCATGGGTTAAAGACGTCCTATGAAAATTTTAGGCAGTATCTGCTCAACGTTGAGAATATACAAACTCCGGGGGAAAATTTTTGCCCGAATGATATTTTGCAACTTATATCCAGATGTGCGGGAACGGCGAGATGGTGTGATATTGAAACGGATCTTGGATATGTGTCAGGACAGGTAAAAAAGTATGTTGATGAAACTAAAGATTATGATGTACAGAGACTACAAGGAGCGTTGCTTGGAGGTATACTTGAAGATATACCAAAATATGTTTCATCATGGATAGCAGCTGTGGACTGCAAACAAGCAAAACCAATGTTAAGTTTCAAAAAATTGATTGACAAAGATAAAGATTATTTTTTGACGTTTAACTATACAGATACCTTGGAAAGGTTATACGAAGCCAAAAAAGTTTGTCACATACATGGTAAGTATGGAGAAAGAATTGTTTTTGGACATGGTGAGGAACTAACATATGGAAGAGAGTTTCACTTGAGAGAAGATTTAGAATGTGGACTTGTGGAGGCATACTTAGATCTACAAAAAGATCCCAATAAAAATATGGAGAAACACCGCGAATTTATTGATGCGATTGGCAAATTACAAGCAGTATATTCTTACGGCTTTTCTTTTTCAAAACCAGATAGACCGTACATTTCTCGGATATGTAAGAAAACTACAACGAATACAACATGGCATTTAAGTAACTATGAAAGTACATTAAGAAAAAAAGAATATCAAGAAATTATCGGCTCATGTGGATTCGCTGGTTCGTTCTGTGAGTTTTCTCTGTAAAGGAGAGGAATAGCGATATTGCTCAGGTGGCGCTGGATGGCGCATATGTTTTGTGAGACTGTTTCGAGTTGGACCTGATGACAAACATATTTCTGAGCAGCGTATCCGCCAGCAAGACGCCGAGCTGAACCGAAAAAAGCAGGCCGCAGAGAAGAAGATCCAGGCGGCCCAGCACAAGCAGCAGCGGAACGAGGAAGAAGGCGTCCGCTGCCTGGATGGGTAAGAGTGCGTTCTCCGAAGCGACCCTTGCCCGCCTGATCCAGCAGGCCGAAGCTGAGGTACAGCAGGCGAAAAACGAATACACCGCGCTACAGAAGGACAATTCCAGTAATACCACGATTTGGCAATTTCGCAAATACTACGATGAGTTCCTCGGCAGGGCCAACGAGTTTGACTTGGCATCTATCCCGCGAAAGCGCACCATTCTGGCAGAGCTGCTGGAAAATGTGGAAGTAGGTAAGGGGTATCGGATCGGGATCGTGGTGAGGGGGAGTTATCAACAATTCTTAAAAAGAGAACAGGAACTGGACGGACAAAGCTGCTAACAGTGCCTCGCAAACAGTAGATAACTACTTATTATCTTTGCTCTATTATGTTTATATTGATACAAAATTTAGTTCATACAAAAGTAAAATCAAGATCGAAGAGAAAAAAATATATGCAATAAAAGGAAATATTAAAGCTTTTTGAATTTCGCGAATTGCTTAGAGAAAAAATGCCCATGATACGATTGAATGATACGATTGAAATGGTTGACAGGATGATTTTTGATGTGCTATTATAATTTTAACTATGTTTTTTGAGGGTTTTCCGCTTGCCGAAGACAGTGGGTTATCATAATTCCTACCGAGGTGAACAAAATGAGAAAAGTGAGAGGTGCAGAGAACGCCTGACGGGTGAAGAACTAGTCAGGGGTTCTCTGCTTTTTTGGGTTGTAAGTAAGCTAAAGTTACCGACTAGGCGTGGATGATCTGCCCAACAACAGCATAGTCTGGATAAAAGCGGTTAATGTACAGACGCTACGAATGGAGGTTCATATGGAAAAACAGCGTGATGCTGTGCAGTTGGAAAATCAGATCGGCAAACCGATAATGGCTATGAAGATTTTCCGTACAGCACAAACAGCAGTAGAAAAAGAATTGATAAAAGAATTCTTTCGGTTTGTAGGATGCTTGGTTATAGATACGCCAATGACTTTGAATGAAATAAAAAGTTATGAGTTTAGTAATCAAGAAAAAGAAAAGACACAAACGATCTTTTTATTTCTTAGCGAAGAATTACCGGATGAATTTGATCAAATCTCTTTAACTGGTAAGCTTTGGGTGACATTTAATATTAACAAAAGGTTGTTTGCAATTAATCAAGCAAACGAACGGTTGAGTTTAGAAAAATGTATTTCTGTAGAAAATTTTGAAAAAAGAGCATTAGACCTATTAATAGATAATATATGGCAGTATGATTCGACAAATAAAGAAAGTCTGAAGAAAATTAACGATATATATTGGAAACACCATTTGTTCGCTTATTTGCAGATAAAAAGGACTTATCGTGTTGTGAATATGGGAGAAGTATTAGCGCTTGGCGCGAGGCATTATGATATCCCGGACGATAATTTCATTTTAAATATGGTAAGTGAACTTGCTACAGCATCGAGAGAAAGCAAGGAAAATGTATATCCGACTAGTGTGTATTCCATATATGCATATGTGAATGGTGAACGAAAAATACGCGAAATTTGTAATTGCTTGGATCAAAATTCTCATCTGCGTAGCAAGATAAGTGCCAATATACCTTCAGTTACGAGTTTATTGCAAGAGTTGCATCACATATATAAAATATCTCCAAGATATATGGCAATGTATTATTTGGCCGCATACCTTTGCCAAAGTGATTCTCAGCACACATTAAATGCGTATGAATACTTCTTGGATGCACGCCGAGTTGAAACAAATGGAATGGATGAGTTTTCTGCATTTGGAGTTTACCAGTTGGGACGGTATACAAGAAAAATTCAGAACAATCCAGACTGCGCTTTTGAGTATTATGCTAAAGCAGCTGGAACAAATAATCGATGCTATCAAGCAGTATTTCAAATGGCTTGCTACTATGTTCATAAAAAGGAATACGAGAAAGCCAGAAAAATGTTTCTTGCTGTGATAGATATCATTGGAACAGGTCTGGAACTTGTTGATCTCCCATATAGTGATAAAGAAATGCCAAATCTTAATGATTGGAAATATTTATCACTGAAAGAAACGCAATATGTTTTTAAAGCTTATATTTGGTTAGCCAAACTGGCGCTATTTAGTTCTGGAGAATCTGCAATAGGTGTTTTTGTTCGAGGTGCTTTGTCTGCGGCAATTGCATATATGTATTGTCCGATGCTAGAAAAATCTTGTGATGAAGATGTTTTGAAGACAGTGCGAATTTATCATCGAAGAGGAATGCCTGTAAAAGCACTATTTATTGTATTAAGAGATATGGTTGGAAATTCCTCAGCAAATGTGGATTTGAGAATCGTAATTGAAACAATAAATGAACGTCTGGAATTAAATCAAATATAATAATTCTGATGAACTGACGTATATTTTTGATGGCAAGGACGTGCAATCATGAGAAAAAATGATTACTCAGAAAAAGAAATTAATGGTATCGTTCTCAAATACGAGGATTTGATGGAAGATGGCTATGTTCTGGAAACAGATGATAATGTGACATTTTCAGAACAGTATAAGCAGGCGACAAGGTTCGTTTGCGAAATTGTCAATCAATCTACGCACGAAAAGGATACGTATGAAAAGCCGTGTCGACAACCATGTAATGAGTATCAGAAACATTGCAATAATGTGATTGCGTTTATGGGAAATCGAGGAACGGGAAAAACATCTACGATGCTTTCCTTTTTATGCGCGCTAAAGAATTATCCTGAAAATAAAAGTACGCAAATATTTCCTTGCCAATCTATTAATTTTGAACCGTCAGAAAAATATAAAATTCAACATGCGAGGTTTGTTGCTCTCAACTGCATTGATGCCGGTGCACTTAGTTCCTGTGATGACATTATAGAAATAATTTTAGCAAGAATGTTGAATGTGTTGAGAAATAGCGTTAGTACACCATGTTATCACAGTGGGATTGCACCAGGGCAGCAAGAACAACTTAGAGAACTATACCAAAAGTTTGATTCGTTATTTAGAAATTTGCGTTATTTAAAGAGCGGAAAACTTAATTCCATTCCAGAAGGAGAGTCTGCGTTACGGACATTACAAAATCTTTCAAGTAGTCAGTCTGTTATTCGAGAGTTTTCATGTCTCGTGGAGAAGTATTTGGATTTTTTTGATCGCACCCAGTCTGAAAATCAATGTAACAAGATGAATATGAGCTTTTTGGTTATATCATTAGACGATATTGATCAATGTGGGGGCTTTGATAAAGATTCTTCTGCCGGATTGGACGTTTATACGTTATTAGAGAAGATTTATGATTATTTGATGATTCCTCGCGTGGTAGTGCTAGTAACATCAACTGAGCAACTTTTGAGGCATGGCTGCTTAACACACCTTGAAATAAAATATCGACTTAATGAAAAAAATATTTCTTGCCGGACATTTGCCACTGAAAAGAACGAGCAGCTACAGCAATTGACAACACAGTTTATTGCAAAGGTGCTACCGACATATCATCATATTAATATGCCAGAATTCCAAAATTCGCTTTGGTCTGGAACAGACGGATTTAATAAAATATATATATCTATTACTAAAAACCAGGCAGAGGAGTTGGTTGGTGAAGGAACGACTCTAAACACGAAAGATTTTGCGCTTAAACTTATAGCTAAGAGGACCGGCGTATTTTACGATGCAAAAGGCATTAAAGTACATTTTTTTGAACAAAGAAATCTCCGAAATGTTCATGATTTTCTTAAGGTTTTGGAAAGCATGGATTCCGAGACAATTAACGCGGATAAAGTGGTTAGTAATAGAAAAGCGCTTATAGAATATATTTCAGGTACCTTTTATTTAGATAAACTACGTAATGACTGGGAAGTTTCGTTTTTTGAGAGGTTACTCCGGGAGCCTATAGATCGACGTGGGCAACGCATCTTAAATGAAATTTGTCAGAGAAAGGCTCTGCAAGAAAAGCAAATCATGGATCAGGAATCCATTGTGGCAGAAACTCGTTACGGATATGGTGAACTTTTATATAAGCTTTATCAATCTACAAGGCAAAATATATTCTCTAAAGAATTGGTTCATTGTATTTTGGCATTATATTCCGTTGAATTAAGTCAACTCTATTCTAGCTGTATTTGTGGTCATAAGCATGATGAAACTAGGTTATATAATATTGCGCATAAGGAATTGCTCAGAACGATAGGAACCTCGGTTGCAGGTAAATGGGCAAATAAAATGTTGCCTGTTATCTATTTTCAACGTATAGACGCTGTTAGTAATCAATTGGGCGCGGTACAGACACAAGGATGTTGGGCAAAAAATTTAAATGATATAAGAAGCACAATCTTTTTTGATACGCAGAAACCTGTGGATATGATGACCCTGAAACAATCGATTCGTGAAATTGTACCAGCCATTGAAATGTGTTGGATGTTTTTTTCCAATAAACGTCAAATTAATGCTTTGCATCCATTCTACTTTTTCTTTGAAAAAGCAGAATCACCCAATCGAATTAATATTGTGGCATTGGAAAAAAATGCAGACATTAGCTGTGGAATGTCGGCTTGTTTTAATGTATTAAATTTTTGCGTTAATTCATTCGACTATGAAGATTTTTTTAATGAAATTGATGGCCTTATATTAGATGCCTTTTCGCGGTACGTTGAGAAAAATGTGATTTATAAAGACAGCAATCAGAATCTCGTTGGAGATTACGATCTAGCAAAATTGATTGATGAGGCTTCTTTAAAAGATGAGTATATAACCTGGAGCGAAAAATATGGTCCACTTGCGATTCCGCTTCATCAATTTGATATGACATATAATATTTTTAAACGATTGGCGGATGCAACGCAGAATAAAATGCCGTACGAAGCGGACAGTAAAACAATGGTTGAATATTGCGTTAAGCTCTATAACAATTTGTATGATAAATTGCGAGAGCAGTCTGAATATTATAAAAATATTATTGCACAAATGCCGGATGTTATTCCTTTTGAGAAAGTATTTGCAGCCTGTCCGTTTGTGAAGTATATAAGAATGATTGATTATAATCAGAATTCAAAGCAGGGCAGCAATTTAGGCGTGCAGTTGCAGAGATTTTTGGAAAAGGTCGCAATGTTGAGCAGTAGTGGAAGAACAAATCTTCAGAGTGGTTAATTATGTCAAACTCTAGTGTTAATAACTTAGTCTCCATCACAAAAACATTGTTTACGCAGGTTGATTCGCAGGATGTGGTATGGAATAGATTGTTCTTTGACAATATATCCTATGAAACCGCCGCAGGTTATATGATTCATGATGAAGAACAGTATCAACATTATAGCAGCCTTGAGTGTAAGCAGATGGCGGAGGCTATTGGCGATATCGTATGTGATTGGGATGAATACAGAATTAAAGCTGTAAAGAGAGGAAAACTTAATGTTTTCTCCATTTTAGCTAGAACGACAGATTTACTTCTAAAAAAAGAAAAAACAGTAGTCTGTCAGTATAATAAGCTAATTCCTTGGCGTTCATTAGTAAAAGCAATCGGTGAAGAACTGCCGGTTGCTGCCATGTATGCCCAAGTAGATATCGCTATGGGTAACACTTTGCGTAACGATTTCAGATGGGATTTTGTAATTGGACATAACAATCAGCAACTCAATTCATTAGTGAGGCGTGGTATCTCAGACCATCATTTTCACTTGTTTGCATCCCTGCCTTATTTTCAAGTCTCCTGGATTAACTTAATGAATACAATTTGTGATAACGTATATGAGAATCGACTTTGTGAAATTGAGCGGCAAAATGAGATTCCGTTGGAGCAAGATTACATTGACTCGATCCTTCAAAATGGAACAGATGTTGGAGTGGGCGGAGGAAAGAGGTTTATTATTCATAGACTTCAAGCTGCTGTAATTCGTTTCTATCTTTGCGTACGATTAGGTGGATATGCTGGAAATTGGAGTTATAACTTCTACTCGTATAATTATGTGATTACTTTACTTCGAGATGAAGAAAGATTGTTACTTTCTGGACCGGATTTGCAAAAAGAGATAACGAGTTGGAATATACACCAAAATCGGGATTACGCATTATCGCTTTTTGGCTTTTTTCCAAAGAGCGGGGATGACTTGCAGAACATTTTCTGTGGAGAAAGATGGTTGCAATACAATGTGTTGCGAGATATCTACACAGAGCCCCAAAGACGAATTTTAAGCAGAGAAGAGCATAATCTGTTTTATGCCTATCTTTGCTTAAAAAATGAACTGAGAAAACAAATGGTTCAAGTCAACGAAAGAGTCGGGTTTGATAATTTTCAAGTGTTCGAACAAAGAAAAGGCTTCTTTTTCCCGCCCAACTCCGAGTCAGAAAAGTTAAGCGTTCAACTCGCGGTGCGTGAACCACTCAGAACTAAAAATTATCTTGAAGAAATAGAGGTGAGAATTTCTCCCGCTACTACACCTTACGCAATCTATAAACGCATAAAGCAAATAGATGAAGCAATATGTGGATTACAATTAGATAGTGCCAATTTAGGCGAAAGAAGTAATCGTGAAGATTACCGGGAACGCTATTATTATGTGATGCATTTTATTAAGCGACCGGATCACGTGACGGAATCATTGCGCTTTAGTGATCTTGTAAAAGAAAGCATTAATCAAGCCGGAGAATGTAGACATTATCAGTTGAGAAATAGTCTAAGAATACAAGGAAATGCTTTACTTGCCTTACGCGAACAATATCCTGTGGTAGCCTCACGCATACATGGCATCGACGCAGCTTCGCAAGAAATTGGATGTAGACCGGAAGTTTTTGCAACTTTATTCAGAGAACTTGGGGACCATACAGAAACTCAAGCAGAGGTGCAAGATAAACAACTTCCAATATTGCATAAAACTTACCATGCTGGTGAGGACTTTCTAGATGTAATTGATGGTTTACGGGCGATTGATGAAGCAATTTATTTTCTGAATTTGGATTGTGGAGATCGTATAGGCCATGCTATAGCTCTTGGAATTAATTCTGAAGAATGGTATGAGGGCAAAAGATATCAAGTTTCGATTACTGTGCAAGATTACATTGATAATTTGGCATGGATGTATCATGCAATGCTCCATTATAAAATTGATGAGTATCCTTCCCTTAAAGCGTATTTAGAAGAACAGTTTAATCATTATTTTAGAGAGGTGTACCTGAATTATTTAGATGAGGAAAAACTGAATATCATTATGGAACGTGCTGAAGCACGCTATAAAACATATGAAAGTATGCGTGGTTACCGTCGTCACACTTGTAAGTTTGATATACAAATTTACTATAAGGCATGGTGCTTGCGTGGCGATGAGCCGGAACTGTATAAAAATGGATTTTATAATCCAATAGATGTTCCACTCGACAATCGAGATTACCACTATACGAATTGGTTATTTCCAAAGGATTTCGAACAACGATTTATTCCTGAATGCGCTATACTGTATTATGGTTATCATTATAGTGCGCAAATTAAAGCGGCGGGCAGAAGACGTATCTCTGTTCCAATTAGAAAAGATTATGCAAAAGTCTGTACAAAAATACAAGAGTGCATGAGGAATCGAATTGCAAATTATGGCATCGGTATCGAAACAAATCCGTCCTCAAACGTTCTAATTAGTACGTTTAGAGAGTACAACAAGCACCCGATATATCGATTTTACAATAAACATCTAGTTCCCGACTTGGAGCAAAGAAAATGTGCTCAACTCAATGTGTCCATAAACACAGATGATAATGGGGTATTCTTTACTAGTTTGGAAAACGAATACGCGCTTATGGCTAGGGCAATGGAACTAGTTTGTGATGAAGAAGGCCGATCTATATATCAAAAGTCGGACATATATGACTGGTTGGATGAAATCCGGCGGATGGGAAACGAACAGGGATTTTAGCAAAAGAGAGAAGTGTGTTGCCGTGAAGTTAGAGTTCATAAAGAAGCTCACATGTAGAATAAAGGGAATTTGCGCTTCTATTATTGACAATTTGAGCCATGATGATTTTGATAAATTTCGAAGGGAAAGTAAGGAAAATGCTAGGAAATTAAATAGAGAAATCCTTGAGCAATGGAAAATAAAATGGAAAGCTAATACAAATAGCAATACTTACGACGCTCATTGTCTAGATATCGTTACTACAAGCTATAATTTCTCTCTTGCAGAGGCAACTCACCATAAAGGTAAAAACTTCATCGAAAAAGCTAAAGTCATAAAAAGATTTAGGCGGAGTATCATAGCTTTGACTATGGCTGTTATTGTTTTTGTGATGTTGTCTTTTTTAACAACTAAGGATGGGAACCCTTTATCTGTGTGGAAGGTGTCAATAACTTTGCCTATCAAAGTAGAGGTGTCCAATTTTATTTCCGTAGTGGTTATTATGGGGCTTCTTTTAGCAGCGTGGTTATATGCATCAATTAAGGAAATCGAAGTGGCTAAGTACCAAGAGACGTGGACAAGGCATGTGAATTCTCTCCATATGATGCAAACAGAAATGGTAAAGTACTGTAAGCGTATACCCCCATATGATAACACAGATTCAAATATTATAAATGATCTGTTTATGCTAAGAATTTTGGATGTGTTAGACGATAACAATAAAAAGTTTGTAGAAAATATGGAAAATAAAGAAGCTCAACTATCTGAACTTCCAACTAAAATGATTATCAAGCCATAATGTTGAAACGTCTGTAAAAAGGTGAAAGATATTCAAAAGAGAGAAGTAGGTATTTTGGGGATTGTGGTATTGAAGGCTTAATGATGTATCTTACATGGATACAGTATTATCTATTAGGGAGAGCAACTGACTCTTAATCAGTGGGTCCTGGGTTCGAGTCCCCGATGGTGCACCAAAAAGACCTTTACAGAAATGTAAGGGCCTTTTTTATTGCTCACTGTCTGCACGGGAAAGAAAGGACAGATGGTTGTGGCATCAATCCTTTTTCTTTTGCAAATTTTCTAAAATCTTTATCGTCAAGGATGCGGTAGCATAGATGCAGCCGCTGACCAGGGATAATAAAAGGATGACCTGATCAAAAGACATATGGACATCACCTCCTGCCGGATGGAATGGCAGTGCAGACAGTGACCGCAAAATA
>ERZ1643249.5015-NODE-5015-length-10795-cov-7.603259_pt1 | contig 10795 bp, 12 predicted proteins | sample MGYA00579263_ERZ1643249 | MGnify/ENA primary metagenome ERZ1643249 (study PRJEB29033, sample SAMEA4952264) | chicken gut metagenome | biome: Broiler Chicken; feature: Gastrointestinal Tract; material: Caecum | place: Ireland | collected 2018 | study: Broiler...
GGGCGAATCACATCCTTGCCGCCCATGTACATCCGCAGCGGCTCCGGGATGCGGACCGAACCGTCGTCGTTGAGGTTGTTCTCCAAAAATGCAATCAGCATGCGCGGCGGCGCAACGACGGTGTTGTTGAGGGTGTGCGGCAGATAGGTCTGCTTGGTCTCCTTGTTCTTGACGCGGATACCAAGGCGCCTTGCCTGCGCGTCGCCCAGGTTGGAGCAGCTGCCCACCTCAAAGTATTTCTGCTGGCGCGGGCTCCACGCCTCGACGTCCAGGCTCTTGACCTTCAGGTCCGCCAGGTCTCCCGAGCAGCACTCCAGGGTGCGCACCGGGATGTCCAGCGAGCGGAAGAAGTCGACGGTGTTCTGCCACAGCTTTTTAAACCAGTCCATGCTCTCCTCCGGCTTGCAGACGACAATCATCTCCTGCTTCTCAAACTGGTGGATGCGGTAGACGCCGCGCTCCTCGATGCCGTGCGCGCCGACCTCTTTTCTAAAGCACGGGGAATAGCTGGTCAGCGTCTGCGGCAGCTGGGACTCGTCGAGGATGGTGTCGATGAATTTGCCGATCATCGAGTGCTCGCTGGTACCGATCAGGTACAGGTCCTCGCCCTCGATCTTGTACATCATGTTCTCCATCTCGTCAAAGCTCATGACGCCGTTGACGACGCTGGAGCGGATCATGAACGGCGGGATGTAGTAGGTGAATCCCCGGTCGATCATAAAATCTCTGGCGTAGGACAGGATGGCCGACTGCAGTCTGGCGATGTCGCCGCACAGGTAGTAGAAGCCGGTGCCGCTGGTCTTTCTGGCGCTGTCCAGATCGATGCCGTGCAGCCGCTCCATGATGTCGACATGGTATGGAATCTCAAACGGCGGCACAACCGGCTCGCCAAAGCGCTCGATCTCCACGTTTTCGCTGTCGTCCTTGCCGATCGGGACCGACTCGTCGATGATGTTCGGAATGACCATCATCCGCTTTTTGATCTCCTCGGTCAGCTCGCCTTCCTTGACCTCCAGCTCCTCCAGCTCCTGGGCCATGGCGGTGACCTGCGCCTTTACCTGCTCGGCCTCCTCCTTCTGGCCCTTGGCCATCAGGCCGCCGATCTGCTTGGAGAGGGTGTTGCGCTGGCCGCGCAGATAGTCGCCGCGGGATTTTGCGTCGCGGAACTGTTTGTCCAGCTCCAGCACCTCATCGACCAGGACCAGCTTTTCGTCCTGAAATTTCTTTTTGATGTTTTCCTTTACAAGGTCCGGGTTGGAGCGGACCAGTCTGATATCCAGCATGGTGATATCCTCCTTGACAAAATTGTTTTGATAGCCGTTCCACTCTGCCGGGCGGGATCAAACAAAAAAATCCTCCCGCCCAAAAACATGGGACGAAAGGAACTTTTCCGTGTTGCCACCCAAATTGCGCCCTCCCAAACAGGAAAGCGCCACTCGTTGCCGGCGCTTTATGGGGCGCCTCCCCCCGGCTTTCACCGGACGCTCTGGAAGTGGAAATCGGCTCTCTGCCTGCCGGCTCACACCTGCCGCCGGCTCTCTGCAAGGCTTATCTTGAGACGACCTTTTCCGTCATCGCGCGCTTTTTCTATTTCAAGGTTATTATATACCCTTCCCCGAGGATTTGTAAAGGGGATTTTGGGAGAAACTCTCCTCTTTTTTGTTTTCCCAAAAGCGCAAGGGGTAAAAACTTCTCCGTCACAAGTCTTTTCTTGCACATTAGATTCCTTTTTTAAGCCACAAAAGGGAGGGGCCCCTTTGCCCCTCCCGCAAACATTATTTCACTAGAATCTGACTGTCGGCGGCAGCGCCGCTGTCGCTGCTGCGAATCCAGCCGTCCTTGACAGTAAAGGTGGTCCTGCTGACCTCCTGCTCATAGGTAAAGCCGTTCTCGTCCCGCACCCGCATGACAAAGCTGACGACGTCCCCCTCTTTGAGTCCGCCCAGCGTACCCTGCCAGGTGTTGGGGTACTCGGTGTTGTTCGAGCTGTAGACCTTGAGCACCGAACCGTCGGGCTGCACCTCTTTCTGTACGGAGGTTTCCTGCTGCTCCGACTCTGTCTGTTCATCGCTCTGGCCAAGCTGCCGTGTCTCCACCTCGTCGCCGTTGAGGTAGAGACTAATGCTGGCTCCGGTCATCTCAGGGCCGTTTGATGCGCCGCCCGCGTCATAGCTGGTCATCAGGCTGACCTTGGCATAGGCAGTGTAATCGATGGAGGATTTGTTCGCTGAACCGACCTCAAAGCTCTCAAAGCCGCCCTCCATCTGGGGGTGCAGCAGCTTTAATCCCCAGACCGCGCTCTGATCCTGCAGCTTTTCCTGGCGGATGGCGGTGCCGTCCTGCATCTCGACGGTCAGCGAGACATAGTCCACCAGCGGGATGGTCATCTGCGCCTCGTACACGCCGGACTCCACCCGCTCGGCGTCCACGCTGCGCTCCTCAAAGCCCTCGGTGTCGAACACCATGTCGTAGCCCTGATCTTTGGCCGAATGGCCGGTGCAGCGCAGCCGCACCTGGGTCTGATCGTCAAACTCTTTCGGCATGATGCGCACCGTCATCTCCATCGTCTGGTTCTGCTGGCTGCACTCGCCCCAGATCACCTTGTAGTCCGAGACGATGCTGGCGCTCTTTTCTGCGGTCTGGGTGATGGTGGTGATGGCGGAATTGAGGGTGGAGTTGATGTCGCTGTCGATGCTGGTGACCGAATGCTGCACCGCGCTCAGGTTGTCCTCCAGCTTTCTCACCCGCGCTAAAGTCACCGCGGAAAAGCTGACCGAGGAGATCGCGATCAGGCAGAGGAAAACGACCGCCGCTGTCTTCCATTTTTTATTCATGCATGGTTCCTCCTTCTATCGTAAAAGGCGGCGGCGCTGCGGCCGTCGGTCCTGTCTGTTTCAAAAAGGAAATTGTCCTTCCTACCAAAAGTATACCGGATTTTGACAGCGATTGCAAGTTCCATTTGCCTGTTATAAATTTCCATAGTATAATGGTTTTGTAAACTTTTTAAGCTCGTAAAAGGAGGTCTTTCGATGAGCGACACCCGCCAGGAATTTTTGCACAACAGCGGAGCCAACATTTTTTATTCCGAATACTTCCCTGCAGACCCGCAGGCCCCCACCCTCATCCTGCTGCACGGCAACGGGGAGGATCACACCTATTTTGTCAAGCAGATCCCTGCCTTTTCCCCGCACTTCCGTCTGGTGCTGATGGACACCCGCGGACAGGGGCAGTCCACCGGCGGGGACGGAGAGCTCAACTTCTCGGTCTTTGCCGCCGACCTGCTGGCCCTGATGGACCATTTGCAGATTGCAAAGGCGCACCTGCTGGGCTTTTCGGACGGGGGCAATCTGGCGCTGACCTTCGCCCTTGCCCATCCCGAGCGGGTGCAGTCGCTGATCCTCAACGGCGCAAACCTTGAGCCCGGCGGCGTCAAGCTCTCCACCCAGCTGCCCATCGTGCTGGGATACGGCTGCTGCCGCCTGCTTTCCCCTTTCTCGCACAAGGCCCGGCAAAACGGCGCGGTGCTGGGGCTGATGGTCAACCATCCGCACATCCCGCCGCAGGCGCTTGCCGCCCTGACCATGCCGGCACTGGTGATTGTCGGCGAACGGGACATGATCCGCGACCGCCACAGCCAGCTCATCGCACGCTCACTGCCAAACGCGCAGTTTGTGCGCATCCCCGGCGGCGACCATTTCTGCGCAGCCAAGTGTCCGGAGGTCTTTAACCATGCGGTCCTCTCCTTTTTGCAAAATCTTCCCGCATAAAAGTTCCCTCCCTTTAGGGATAGCCCGCCTGTTTTCCGCATAAGATTGCGGAGAAAGGGGGCTTTTTTATGAAAATTTTCACCCTGCGCGCCAGGACCCTTCTCCCACTGGCGGCTGTCGGGGGCACGTTGCTGCTGGGGCTTGCGGCAGTTTTTCTTGTGCCGCCGGTACAGTCCGCCTTTTCCTCCACCTCCGGGCGGCAGCTTCCCATCTATTCGGTGCAGACCGATGAGAAGAAGGCTGCGCTCGGCATCAACTGCGCCTGGGACGACGCCGACATCCTGCCCATGATCTCCACCCTGCAGGAGTACGACGTCAAAGCCACCTTCTTCCTGCTGGGGGAGTGGGCCGCCAAATACCCTGCCGCCGCCCGGACCATCGCGCTGGCCGGGCAGGAGATCGGCAGCCACGCCAACACCCACCGCGACCTGGACACCTTGAGCGAGGAGGAAATCCTGCAGGAGATCGCCTCCTCCTGCCAGAACATCGAGGAGGCCTGCGGGGTCAGGCCGGTTCTGCTGCGCCCGCCGTCCGGCAGCTACAATGATACGGTCATCCAGTGCATCCACCGCTCCGGCTGCATCCCCATCCAGTGGAATCTGGACACACTGGACTGGCAGGGACTTAGTGCCGAAGAAATCGCCGCGCGGGTTTCCCGCCAGCTGCAGCCCGGCAGCATCCTGCTGCTGCACGCCGGCGCAGAATATTCCGCCGAAGCGCTGCCACTGATTTTGCAGACCGCCCGGCAGATGGGCTACCAGCTTGTACCGGTCGGGGAGCTCATCGACCCGGACAGCGACACGGTCGACCACACCGGCATGCAGCTTGCCGCCCCCGCATCCTAGTATACTGATTTTGTCTTTTATTAAACTAATTGCTGCAAAATTTAATTAAAAAGGCAATTCCATCCTATTTTATTCACCTGAAGGAATTTTAATATTTGTAAAACAATAAATTACGACATTATACACAGCCCATTCATCTTTTTGCTGTATGGTATAGGTACGGTGCGGGAGGGCCGTACCGTATCATACAGAAGGGAGTTTTTTCGATGAAAAATCTTTTTGCCGTATTGCTTGCATCGCTGATGCTGTTTTCTTTTGCCGCCTGTTCTTCCGAGACTGACAGCAGCTCCGATACAAACCAGAGCAATGTAGAGACGGTCACAACCGATGAGGAATCCGGCTCTGACTCCACCGAGGAGACAACCGACGCGACCGATTCCGAGACCGCTGCCGACGCGACCGATGAAACCGGCACCGACGCGACTGACGAGACCGGCAGCGATGAGACCGGCTCCGATGCAAGCGACGAGACCGGCAGCGATGAGACCGGCTCCGACCAAACCGATGAAACAGGCAGCAGCGAGACCGGCTCCGCAACCAATACCGGTGTCTATACCGGCACAGCCGATCCCGCCGAGGAGCAGACCATCACCGGCACCATCCTCGACGCGACAATGAGCACCGTGACCATCCAGACCGAGGATGGCGAGGAGCTTTCCTTCTCCATCCCAGACGACGCGGATGAGACGGAGGTGGACGGCATGACCGTCGGAGACACACTGGAGATTACTTACACCGGCACCATCGACGGCACCGACACCTCGGGCGCCACCGTTGTCAAGCTGGTTCAGACCAGCGCGCAGTAGTTTTTTCTGCAATCTTCCTTATCTTTTCGACATACACTCTTCCAGAGGGAAGGCGGGGTTTTTCCCCGCCTTCCCTCTTTTGCGCATAAAATTCCCTCTCTCTGTCCATGCTGACAGAAAAACAAAAGGGGGCCTTTTGCCGATGTTTTCTTCCATGCGCCTGCGCGCTTTTCTGATGGCGTTCACCTCCGCCTTTCTCTGCTTCATCGTCTTTTGGATGGCGGTGCTGCTGCTCAATCCCACCGCCATTTCCTCCTCCCGCCAGCAGGAGGAGGTGCCTTTGGAGCAGGGCGGCTCGCTTTATCTGCCCACCAAATCCGACTGCATGACCCTGCTGCTGTGCGAGGAGGGGGAGCATCCCTCCCTCTTTTTCCTGCTGCGCTTTGACCCGGTGGAGGGGTGCATCCCCATCTTCGCCTTCCCGCAGCAGCTGGTGCTCACCCACAAGCAGGTTGCCGAACCGGCCGAAAAAATCTTTGCCGCCCACGGCATCGAGGGCATCCGGCAGGCGCTGCAGGAGAGCTGGAAGCTCCCGGTCGACCGCTACCTGATGCTCTCCAAAGAGGCCGCTGTGGAGCTGCTGCTGCAGTTTGGCCCCACCGCCCTCACCCTGTCCGAGCAGGTCGAGCTGACCGTCGGCGGCATCGGCATCACGCTGGAAAAGGGGGTGCAGCTGCTGGACGGGCAGCGGCTGTGGGAGCTGCTGCGCAAGGAGGTTCCTGCCGACACCCTGCTGCAGTGCGAGCTGCTGCCCGAGCTGATGGCGCTGTGCATCAACCAGCACCTGGAATATCTGCAGCAGGATTACTCCTCCAGCCTTTTTTCCGCCGCCGTCAACACCGGAACCAGCGACCTGATCTTTTCCGACTACGACGCCCGCAAGCAGGCCGCCTCCTTCCTCTCCCAACTCTCCGAGGAGCCGGCGCAGCCGCTGACGGCGGAGTTTGTGCGCAACCCCGACGCCACCCTCTCCCTCTCCGACGACAGTTTGCAAAAGGTTCTGGCCGCCTTTGGCGCGCAGGCCGCCCCGACACAAAGCTCTTGACAAGCGGCGCAAATTGGGTATGATGAATAGTGGAAGGTTTTTACAAAGGAGGATTTTTCCATGAGTCAACTTCACCCGATCCCCGTTTCTGAATTGCAGCAAAACGTCTTCACCGCCATCGGCAAGGAGTGGATGCTGATCACCGCCGAGACCGAAAAGGACGGTAAAGCGACAGCCAACACCATGACCGCCAGCTGGGGCGGGCTGGGCCGCCTGTGGAACAAGGACGTGGCCTTTGCCTTTATTCGCCCGCAGCGCTACACCAAGGAATTTGTCGACAACGCCGACACCTTCTCCCTGTGTTTTTTTGGCGGGGAAAAGATGCAGGAGCTGGGATACCTTGGCACCGTCTCCGGACGGGACGAGGACAAGATCGCCAAATCCGGTCTGACCCTCACCCACATCGACGGTGTTCCCTGCTTTGAGGAAGCCACCACCGTGCTGCTCTGCCGCAAAATGTATGTCCAGACGCTGCGCGAGGACTGCTTTACCGACCGCGCGGTGATGGAGAACAGCTACCCGCAGCGCGACTTCCACGACCTCTATGTCGCCGAAATTATGAAGGTGCTGGTCAAGTAAATTTCCCATCGAAAACACAGACGGCTGCCGGAAACCCATTCGGCGGCGCTTTGCAAAAAAAATGCTGAAAAGGCGATCGCTCCCCTTTTCAGCATTTTTGCCTTCTTTCCTTTTCTCTTTTTGCGCGCTTTCTTTTGAGCAGCCAGAGCGGCAGCACCACCACCGCCACTGAAAAGGCCGCCATCAGCAGCAGCGCGCTTTGATAGTCAACCTTTGCCGCCGCCAGCTGCCAGGAGCTGCCCGCCGCCGCGCCGATGCCGATCAGCACCGTGTCCCAAACCGCCGTCCCGATGGCGGTCAGCAGCAAAAACGGCAGCATCGGCATCCGGGCGGTGCCCGCCGGGATGGAGATCAGGCTGCGCACCATCGGCACACACCGGCAGAGCAGCACCGCAATCTTTCCCCGCTTGCAAAACCACCGCTCGGCGTCCTCAATCTCCTCGGGCTGAAAGCCGAGATGGGAGAGCTTTTCCACCGGCAGCACCCGGCCCAGGCCGTACAGCACCACCGCCCCCAACAGAGAACCGAGCGTCGCCGAGAGGATGGCCTGAAAGCGGGTCAGCTCGCTGCAGGTGGTCAAAAATCCCGCGCAGGTCAGCACCACCTCCGAGGGAATGGGCGGGAAGATATTCTCCGCCGCCATCAACAGCAGGATGATCAAAAATCCCCACTGCCCCGCCGACTGCATGACCTGTACAATCCACTGTTCCATAACGACCCTCCCCGCACCTTCGCTTTCTTCTGACCTGGTATCCATTCTTCTTCACAACACCTTATGCGATAGGAGTTCCTTTTATGAATCAACAACAGTACCGGGCGCTCACCGGCTGGGCGCGGCAGAACCCCGCCCGCCAGCAGGTGATGACCGGCCTTTGCCGCCTGCTGCCCTACTCCCTGTTCTTTTTTTACGCCGCCGCTTCCCTGTGCCTCATCGCCCATTTTGCCCGCACCGGGACGATGAATCTGCTCCAGTTTTCGTTTTGGGCGGTGCCTGCCGCGGGGCTCATTCTGGTCAGCCTGATCCGCAAGGCGCTCAATCTGCCACGCCCCAGCGAGCTGTTCGACTTCGACCCGCTGCTCTCGCACGAAAACGGCTGCTCCTGCCCCAGCCGCCACACCGCTTCCTCCTTCCTGATTGCGTGCGCGCTGTTCTGGCTGACCTATCTGGGGCTGTTCCCGCTCCCGCTGTCCATCCTGGCACTGTGCTGCGCTGTCCTCACCGCCATCTCCCGCGTGATTGCGGGGGTCCATTTTCCCCGCGACGTGCTGGCGGGGATGCTGTTTGGCATCCTGTTCTCGGCCGTTGGGTACGGGGCGGTTTTCGGGCTTTTTTCAATGCTGCTGCCTTTGGGCTAAGGGAAAGGAGCAGGCCGGTGACAGGCCTGCTCCTGTTCTTTTTGATTCTCTCAGCACCATTTTTCACAGACTCATAAATCCCTGCACCGTACAGACAACCGCTGCCACCATCATTGTCAGGAAGGAAAGGGTAAAGATTGACGCGAACCACAGCGGGATGAGCGACAGCAGCATCTGTACCGGCGCAAATTTCCCCGGGGAGAGCATATAAACACCTGTCCTGTTGTCGCGGTAGAGGGTGTGCATTGTGCCCGGCGCATAGTGTCTGGGATTTCGAGACTGGCGGCAGAGCCAGTACACCGTTCCCTGCAGGGTTTCGCAGCAAAAGAGCGGGTAATCGTCATGGCTCTCGCTGTCCGAATACACGATGCAGCCCATGCACTGGGCAGGGACTTCTTCCAGCCGCCCAAGCATCTTCCGCACCAGCCACCCAATCGGCTTTACCAGCGGCCGGAGCCCCATCGGCATCAAAAAGAGAACAGCCACCAGGCTAAACAGGAAAAAGAAATAGGTCACCGCCAAAAAGGTCATGGTGCTGGCGAGGTTTTGCTGCTCCATGGTGAAACCGTTTAGCTGTGCCAGGAAATCCCATCCCTGCGCCGCAACCACCGCACCTACCGTGACAAACACCGCCCCCGAGAGCAGCTGCAGCGTCCACCACGGCCGCACCTCCCGGCAAAAGATCCACTCATCCGTATCCGGACGGTAGAAAATCTTCAGCCACTCACCGGTGCGGGGCGCGTCCAGCGCCTTGTCAAAGGATTTTTTCACCGTATAGCTCGTTCCCCTGCAGGCAAAGGCCATCGTAACGGCCGCGCTGCTGTTTTGGCTTTCGATATCCCCCTGCTCATCCCGGACAATCCTGTAGTCTGCCCTGCTCACCTGGGCGCGGCAGCGGCAGGCACCGATCCAGTAAAGTCTTTTCTTGATGCGGCGTGCCGCGAGGACAAAAAAGGCCACCCCCAGCGCCACCACCGCCAATCCGATCAAATGAATCAAAACCTGCGCCCCCTTTCTTTACCTTTATTCTAACACACCTTTTCCGCATTGGCTACTGCGCCATTTAAAAGGACTGGTAAAATTCTGGTAAGATCAATCCTCCTTTTGGGTCGCAGATTGATAATTTTTCGTCAAATTATAGTCTATTTGTTTGTTTTTTCACAATGAATTTGTGCAAAAACACTTGACAACTTGCCCCCGCTCGTATATAATGTGGGTGGAAAAAAGATTTGATAAAACGTTTTGCCATTCTTCATTCCAACCGAATATGATAAAAAAAGAAAGTCTGTTTCAGGGCGAGGTGAAATTCCTCACTGGCGGTGATGGGCGGTCAGCCACAGGTCCGCGACCCGGTTTTCCCCAACGGGAACCGGCAGACTGGGTGAGAATCCCAGACCAACGGTAAAGTCCGGTATAAAGAAACGGCGCGTATTCTGCACGTTCTCCTCCTGAAATTCCTTTCGGGAGGATTTTTTATACCTTTCCCCAAAACTGACAGACCTTCTCGATCAAACTTCCCGGCTGCTGCCGGCATTGAGAAAGGGATGTATTCTATGACAAACACCAACACACTTCCACAAAACAACCAGCTCCCGCGCCTGTCCAGGACCCGGATGGTCACGCTGATCGGCGTCTTTGCGGCCATCTCCACCATCCTGATGTACATCGAGCTGCCCATTCCCTTCATGCCGCCGTTTTTAAAGATTGACCTGAGCGGCGTGCCGATCCTGATTATGGGCTTCATGTACGGGCCGCTGCCCGCCATCTATGTCACCTGCATCAAGGACATCATCCACATGTTCTCCAGCCAGACCGGCTGTGTGGGCGAGCTGGCGGACATCATCATCCTCTCCTGCTTTGCGGTTGTCTCCTCGGCGCTCTACCGCCGCAACCCCACCACCAAGGGCGTTGCGCTTTCGGTTTCCGCTGTCGCTGTCACCATCACCGTTGTCGGCGCGCTGGCAAACCGCTTCATGCTGATTCCATTTTATTCGCAGATCATGCCTCTGCAGGCCATCATTGATGCCTGCCATGCGGTCAACCCGATGATCGACAGCATCAACGCCTATGTCATCTTCGGTGCGGCGCCCTTTAACCTGATCAAGGGCCTGATCCTCTCCGTCTTCACCCTTCTCCTCTACAAAAAGATGGCCGGTTTCATCCGTTCCCGCGTCGCTTAACCTACCTTTTCTTTACTAGAAAGAAAAGGTAGGACCAAAAGAAAAGTGTTTTGCTCGAATGGGAGAAGGAGTTAAAAAATAGCTTTTCTCTCCTTCCTACCTTTTCTTTACTAAAAAGAAAAGGTAGGACCAAAAGAAAAGATCATGGCTCGACTGGAAGCTGAAGCTAAAAAGCAGCCTTTCTCTCCTTCCCCCCTTTTCTTTACTAAAAAGAAAA
>ERZ1643249.5020-NODE-5020-length-10784-cov-9.746015_pt1 | contig 10784 bp, 7 predicted proteins | sample MGYA00579263_ERZ1643249 | MGnify/ENA primary metagenome ERZ1643249 (study PRJEB29033, sample SAMEA4952264) | chicken gut metagenome | biome: Broiler Chicken; feature: Gastrointestinal Tract; material: Caecum | place: Ireland | collected 2018 | study: Broiler...
AAGGAGATGGAGGAGGATTAACTTTTTCTGTTCGGATTAATGTTTATGGGTTAGCAGGAGAGAAGTATGTACCTGAGACAACCAAGACAATTCTTGCTGCCAACCCAGTACAAGAAGAAAAGACCAATATGTTTAACTATGCCAGCAATGGAAGCTTTATTAGTTCCTTTACTTCATCTGGACCAACCTATGGAAACGAACCAAGCCAAGTTACTAATGGTTTATTTGAAGCCGAAGACGAAGATGGAACAAGTTATTATTTTCGAGGAGCCATAACTACGAACAATGTTCAATTTGGCGAATATACAAGTGATTATTATGTATATAATAATGGATATAGTTACTACTATCAAAACTTAGAAAGCTGTGAAGAAGATGGAAATAGTACTTGTACTCCCGTGAAGTTAGCTTCGGCTGGAGATAAGATGTACTGGAAGATCGTAAGAGTAAATGGAGATGGCAGTTTAAGACTTATTTATAATGGAATAAGTGCTACTCCTGATAATAGTGATTTAGCTCATTCTTGTGCTATAGGAAGCACTCTTTATAATTCAGAGTTTAATGATCCGAAATATAGTGGTTATACTTATGATAATGGGACGGATAGTCTTTTTAAAAGAGAAGTTGATACATGGTATGCGAACACCTTAGGCAAGAGTAATTATGATAGAATGGTAACAAGTGGTCGATTCTGTAGTGATAGTAGTGGCTATCAAGATGGAAGCACTTTTGGAGGAGGTAATATATTTGCAAGTATGATAAGATTAGGACAAAGTATGACAAATTTTGCTAGTCCTAATGCTCCGACTTTAAAGTGTCCTGCCACAAGTGAAAGTTATGGGGGATGCTATCGATTAAAAGCAGGTTTGATTACATCCGATGAATTAGTGTTAGCTGGCGAGAATTATAATGTAGAGGGAAACAGCTATTTAAGTCCTGGAAAAAATGGTAATGGGTATGGGACGATGACTCCAGTTATGTATAATACACACTACTCTTTTCCTAATGTATGGTATATGCAAAAAAATTTATACTATTCTTCTGTATCAACTTTAAATATTTTCATAAGACCTATTATCAATGTAACTGTAGATGGTGATTTTACTTCAGGTGACGGAAGTGTAAAAAGTCCTTATGTCATAGAGGGATAAGAGGAAAGATCGATCTAGTGGTTGGATTGATCTTTTTTGTTTGTTCCTTTGATTTTGTGATAGAAAAATTTAAGGAGTAGGAGTACTAGGAGGATTAAAATGGGGATTTTTAGTTTTTTTACGAATTGATTGAGGATTACCCAATTGTTTCCAAGGGCATAACCCACATAAACAAAGGCAAAGGTCCAAGGGATGGATCCTAGGGTGGTGTAAAGTAAAAAGGGGAGAAAGGGTACTTTACTAATTCCCATGGGGAGGGAAATAAGGGTTCTTAGAATGGGAAAGTTTCTTCCTAAGAAGGCGGCTAGGGATCCGTATTTTTCAAACCAGCGATCACACTTTTCAATATCTTCTTCTTTCATAAAGAAAAACTTGCCATAGGTTCGGATAAATGGTCTTCCTCCAAAATAACCAAAGGCATAAATTAAAATGGCACAGAAGACACTACCGATTAGTCCGATGAAAAAAGTAGGCCAAAATTGAAAGATTCCTTGTCCTGCTAGTATTCCTCCTGTCGCTAGAATTAATTCACTTGGAATAATAATAATTACTGCTTCGAATACCATGCCAAGAAACATACCAAAATAACCAAAGTTCGTCATTAGTGAGGTAATATAATGATCCATTTGTATCACCTAATAAAGGATATGAAGAAAAGAGGAAACTATTCATGGACGAAGACTGTACTTTTTGTTATACTTAACATAGGTAAGGATTGTGATGGTGTTGGTTGGAGGATTGAGCGTATGAACGAACAAACGAAGCGAAAGAAAACAAAATTAGAAGTTTTTTCCCTTGTTTTAGGGTGGTTCTTTTTTCTCCTTGCAGTAGTAGGGATTGTTTCTGATCTTGGGCGTTTGCTGGATTGGAATCGGCGAAAAGAAAATTACAGATTAGAGTATGCGGACCTAAGTTCTGGCAATTTGAGTTATGAGTTTGAAGGAAAAAGAGTTTTGGTAGAAAGTATTACGGATTTAAAGGGGAATTCTCTTGATTTGAATATGGATGATGGGGAAACGGTTGCTTTATATTGTAGTAACGAAAATCCTTCTCATTGTGTCTATTTCAAGCAAAATTCAAGGGGTGTTTCTTCTTTGCTTTTCGATGTTTTTTTTCTTATTCTTGGTTTGAGTTGCATTTTTTATCGCCCTAAGAAAAAGAATAATCAATTTACGGTTCTTTCTATTGTTTTTTCCGTCACTTTGATTTTGGGGATCGTTGTTCTTCTTTATCAAGGGAAGCGGTGGTTAACCTATTTAGAATATAAACAGCAAGAAAATAAAGTAGAGGCGGTTATTTATTCGGAACTTTATCATAGGCCAAAGTATTCTAATGACAATGTCTATGGTTCTAGTATTCGCAGGTATCATTGTGCTCCCATCGCTTCTTATTCTGTAAATGGAAAAGAATATCGTTATATTCATCCGATTTTTCTTGATGTTGAGTTTTCTCAGATCAGGGGGGAGAAGATTACTCTTTATTATGATAAGAAGGATCCGAGTAAGGCAATATGGCTTGATCGTTATGGGAACTTTATGATCGTGGCTGGTTTGGTGCTTGTTCTTTTCTCTCTTCTTTTCCTTTTCTTAATTAGAAGGGCGCAAAGAAAGAGAAAACAGATAGAGGAAGTAGGGAAAGGATAGAAAAAATGAAGAAAGGTTGGATTCTATTTTTGGTAGGGATCGCTTTTGTTTCTTCTGGTCTTTTTCTACTTTATCAAGATGAGGAAGCCTTAAAACAAGAAAAAAGAAGACAAGAAGTGGCTCTAGAAGAGAAAAGACAAGCGATCAAAGAAAGTTATGGCTTTAAAGTAAAGACGATCAAAGAAAGTAGTCTTTATCAAAAAGAGGGAGAAGAATATCAAAAAATAGGTACCGTAGGAGAGGGTGTGTCTTTTTCTTTAGAAGATTTGGTGGATGATTCTGGTTATTTTCAAATCAAAGATACTCCTTATTATTTCTACTATGAAGAGGTTCGTCCTAGTGAGGAGATAGAAGAAGAAAAACGTTATTTGAATTATATTCCTTTTTCTCTTCTAATTCATACAAAGAAAGGAGCTTCTTATTATCAAGAGGATGGAACCTTTCTTTTTACGCTTCTTTCCGGGATCAAAGCTAGAGTAATTGAGCAGGATGATGATTTTTATTTCTTTTCTTATTTTGATAGGCTTGTTAAAGTAGCGAAGAATGAGGTGGAAGAAGTGGAAGGAGTGGAAGGAGAGGATCCGATTGCGTTAAGCATTCCTGTTTTAAATTATCATTTTATTTATCTTGATGGGGATACTTCGTGTCAAGAGAGTATTTGTCATAGTGAAGAACAAATTCGCAGTCATTTTTCTTATTTGAAAGATATAGGGGCTTTTACGATTACTACCAAGGAATTAGAAAAATTTATCAAAGGCCAAATTCAACTGCCTCAACCTTCTATTTTAATTACCATTGATGATGGGGCAAGAGCCGAAAATTTCCTTCCTTTTTTAGAAGAATATGGACTCCATGCTACGTTATTTTTAGTTACTTCGTGGTATCCAAAGGACATGTTCGCTTCCCCTTATTTGGAGCTTGCCAGTCATACCCATAATCTTCATACCGTAGGTGTTTGTCCTGGTGGGCAGGGCAGTGAGATTCGTTGTTTAGGGGAAGAAGAGATTCAAGAGGATTTAAAATTAAGTCGAGAAACTTTAGAAAATACCACGGCTTTTTGCTATCCTTTCTATGAATATAATGATTATGCAATCGCCCAGGTGAAAAAAGCGGGTTTTACTATTGGTTTTATTGGAGGAAGTAGTAATGTGACAACTTCTACAAACCCATATCTTATTCCAAGATATCCTATTCAAAGTACTACCGGTATTTCTTTTTTAGAAAATCTTTTCAAAGAATAAAAATAATGATATATTATTTACAAGATAGGGGTGTAATAGAATGAAAATAACGCTTTATTTAAAAGATAAAATTATAGTGTTTAAATTACCAAAAGAAATTTCAGGAAGTTTCTCTTTTGATGTTGATAAAGAAGAAGAAAGTAAACTAATTAATGTAGAGGCAAGGGAAAATGGTTGGGTATTATATGAAACAAAGGATGTTAAAGTTTTTGCAGATAATACTTTTGTAAAAGAAGTGCCTTTAATTTCCAATCATTTTTATATTTTACAGCGAGATCAAAAGAATTATTTGATCCATGCTAGCGAGCTTGGTAAGTCCTCTTTTGTCCCTTATCGCTATCAAAAAGATTTAAATCTAGCAATTGGTTTTAAGGATGCAGCCCTTTCTTTTGCTTGTCCCTATTTGAATTTTTCCCTTAAAATATCTTATAAAAATGGAAGATTGACTTTAGAAAAGCCAGAAAATGCTCTCGTTTATATCAATAAGCATAGTATTTTTGCTTCTTTCTATTTTCTTTCGAATGGAGATGAACTAGAGATCTTTGGCCTTCGCCTAATCTTTTTAACTAATTTGGTATTAATTGAAAGCCGTTGTGATGTTACATTAAATAGTGAAATGGCTCATCTTCAAAAAGACAAATTTCCTCCTCTTGAAAAAAGCGAAAACTTAGAAGTTAAAGATGTTGATCTATATAACCCTGATGACTACTTTTCCAAATCTCCTAGAATTAGACGTTTGATTGAAACTAAAAAAATAAAACTAAGTAATCCCCCAAGAGATGCTGATGCTAATCAATTACCATTAATCTTAGTGATCGGCCCTATGTTTACGATGGGTATGGTATCTTTCATCATGTTGTTGAATACCGTAATACGAATTACCAATAAAGAAACCACTTTAGCAGATTCTTGGCCTCAATTAGTGATAAGTGGTTCTATGATGATATCCATGCTTCTTTGGCCTCTTATAACCCAACTTTACAACAAACGGATGCGAAAAAAGAAACAGCAAGAAACGATTGAAAAATATACGGCCTATTTGGAAGAAAAAAAGGATGAATTAAGACAAGAGAAAAATTTACAACGAGAAATTTTAATGGAAAATTTGATCCCTGTATCCGAATGCTTGCAGATAATTAAATCAAGAGGAGTTAATTTTTGGGATAAAAGAATGGATCAAAGCGACTTTTTAACCGCTCGTCTTGGCGTGGGCAATGAACTTCTTGATGTAGAGATCGAATATCCTGATGAAGACTTTACCGTTGAAGAAAATGAATTAAGAAAAAAAGCCGATGCTCTAGTAGCAGAGTTCAAGTATATTGAAAACGTTCCAATTGGTTATTCTTTTTACGAAAACAAAGCGACGGCAATTATGGGCATTACCCATAAAATCCATTATTTTCTAGAAAACATCTTATTGCAACTTATGACCTTTTATAGTTATGAGGATTTAAAAATCGTTTTATTTACCAAAGAAGAAAACCAAGATCAATGGGCTTATTTAAGATATTTAAATCATACTTTCTCAAATGCCAAGGATTTTCGCTTTTTTGCTAGCAATCAAGAAGATGCAAAAATAGTAACTGAATATTTAAACAATGAATTTAATCAAAGAATAAATCTTGTAGGGAAAGTAAATAGTTTTGCTCCTTATTATTTGATTGTGGTAGAAGATTATGATATGATCAAACATTATGATTTAATTAAAAACATTACGGAAACGGATGATAATGTTGGTTTTAGTGTTATTTTCTTGGAAAATCATTTGAATAAACTTCCTAGCAAATGTAATAATTTTATTACCATTAATGAAACAAATTCTGGTATCATGAAAAATTCTTATGAAAAACAGGAAACCTTATCTTTTGTAGATGAGATCAATTACAATATTAATATGATGCAAGTGGTAAAGATATTATCAAATATTCCAATTGAATTTTCCGAAGGAGTACATAATTTACCAGATAGTATTAGTTTTTTAGAAATGGAAAAAGTAGGGAAAGTAGAACAGTTAAATATTTTAAACAGGTGGAATTCAAATGATTCTACTACGAGTCTTAAAGCGGAAGTAGGAGTCGATCAAGAAGGAGAGCTAATGTATTTGGATTTGCATGAAAAGTATCATGGCCCACATGGCTTGATCGCTGGTATGACAGGTTCTGGAAAATCAGAATTTATTATCACTTATATTCTTTCCATGGCGATTAATTATAGTCCTGATGATGTTGCTTTTATTTTGATTGATTACAAAGGTGGTGGACTTGCTTTTGCCTTTGAAAACAAAACAACAGGAGTTATTCTTCCTCATTTAGCGGGAACGATCACCAATTTGGATAAAGCGGAAATGAATCGAACTTTAGTTAGTATTGATAGCGAGATTAAAAGACGACAACAGCTTTTTAATTCGGCAAGAGATGCGTTAGGGGAAAGTACAATGGATATTTATAAATATCAAAGATTCTTTAAAGAAGGAAGATTAGAAGCACCAGTTCCTCACCTTTTTATTATCTGTGATGAGTTTGCCGAATTAAAAACACAGCAGCCAGACTTTATGGACAATTTAATAAGTGTAGCGCGCATTGGACGTAGTCTTGGAGTGCATTTAATTCTTGCTACTCAAAAACCAAGTGGTGTTGTAAACGATCAAATTTGGTCTAATACGAAATTTCGTGTTTGTCTTAAAGTACAAGATGAATCCGATAGCAAAGAAATGTTAAAACGAAACGATGCTGCAATGTTAAAGCAAGTCGGAAGATTTTATTTACAAGTGGGGTATGATGAATATTTTGCTCTAGGGCAATCTGCCTGGTGTGGAGCGAAGTATTATCCTTCAGAAAAAATCGTTAAGCAAGTAGATAAAAGTGTAAATTTTATTAATGATTATGGTAACTTTATCAAAAGCATTCAAGCAAATAATGGCATAAAGATTCAAGCTCAGGGAGAACAATTAGCAGCCATATTAAATTCCGTCATTGAAATTGCCAAGAAAGGGAATAAAAAAGCTAGAAAATTATGGCTTGATAATATTCCGAGTATCATTTTAGCAACGGATCTAGAGAAAAAATACCAGATAGAATATACTTCTTCGATAAAGGCTTTAATTGGAGAATATGATGCTCCAGAAAAACAAGCTCAAGGCCTCGTAGAATATTCTTTAATAGAGGATGGAAATGCTCTTGTTTATGGAAACGATGGAACAGAGCGGGAAATGTTTTTAACTATTTTCCTCTATACTCTAACGAAAAATTATTCTTCTTCTCAAGTCCAGTTTTATATGATCGATTATGGTTCAGAATCCCTTCGGCGTTTTCTTGCATTACCTCATGTAGGAGGAATGGTTTTTTCAGGAGAAGAAGAAAAATATAACAACTTATTAAAAATGTTACGAGAAGAAATTGAATCAAGAAAAAAATTATTTGTAGATTATGGTGGAGAATATCGGCAATATATGAAAACCGGCCAAGAGTCTTTACCTTTAAAAGTAGTAATTTTAAATAATTATGATTCTATTTATGAAAATATCCCCACCTTATACGAAGAGTTGCCCGATTTAATTCGTGATTCTGAACGTTATGGAATCATCTTTGTCATAACGGCCAATGCAATTAATTCCGTTCATTCCAAGATTTCTTCCAATTGTCATAAAGTTTTCGCTTATAAATTAAAAGATTTTGGTGATTATATGGCCATCTTTGGAAAAAAACCAAGATCAGCTCCTCCCGAAAAGCTTGGCCGAGGCCTTGTGGAAACAGATGGTATCCATGAATTTCAAACAGCTCAAATCATAAAAGAAACCGAAACGCTTTCCTTAAATGATTATTTAATGGACTTTATCAAAGAACAACGGCAAAAAAATACGATCAAAGCGAAAAGAATTCCGACTTTACCCGAACATATTCAACTACAAGATGTCCAAGAGGAAATTGATAATATGCATAGTGTTCCCGTAGGAATTAGTAAAAAAGATTTAGAGCTTTTAGAGATGGATTTTCTTGCTAACATTGGAAATATTATTTCATCGAACAAATTAGTAAATACCGAAAACTTTGTAAGAAGTTTATTAACAGTATTTTCTAAGACTCCAAATACTTTAGTAGTTTGTTTTGATCCCTTTCAAAAATTAATGTTAAGTCAAGATGAGTATCCGAATTATTATAACGATCATTTGGAAGAGGTTTTAGATAAGATGACCGAATATATTAATAATTTGATCGCTATCAACCAACCCTTTGAAGGCGCCATTATAATTTATGGCTTTCAACGTTTTATTACAAAGTTAAGTGACAAAAAGAAGTTGGAATCATTCATTAAAGCATTAAAAGATTATGAAAAAATAAGTTTAATTATAGTAGAGGAAGCATCTAAAATAAAGCAATTTGTTTTTGAACCTTGGTTTAATGGTACCTTTAGTGTCAATGATGGTATTTGGATTGGAAAAGGAATGGCGGATCAATCTTTATTCCATTTGACTACCGTAACAAGAGAAATGATGCAGGAATTAAAAAATGATATGGGTTACTTTATTAGCGAAAGTAGTGCTACTCTTTGTAAATGGATTGATTTTGTAACAAAGGATGAGGAGGAAAAAGATGAAGAATAAAGTTTTAATTAAATTGATCATCCCAACAATAGATGATTCCTTTGATGTTTTTATTCCGGTTAATGAACTTATTTGGAAAGTTAAGGTTCTAATGTTAAAAGCGGCATTCTCTTTAGAAGATGTAGAAATTAAAAATGAATTAAGTTATATTTTGATGAATCGAGATAGCGGCCGAATTTATCATAATAATGAAATTATAATTAATACCGATATTCGTAATGGAAGTGAACTCTTAGCTTTACCAAATAAGGAATAAAGAGGAGAAAAGAAGAAATAAAAAATAAAGGGCAAAATGCAAAGAAACTTATCCAAAAACATTTCGATAAGAAGTAATTGTTAAAATGTCTATTTTTTAGATAAAGCTAACGTACTCAATGCGTAGGCTCTAACTGAAATAGTATAGAAGATAAGCAAGAAAGGCGTGGCTTTATTCTTTTCTTAACTTTAAAAATAAAGCAGTAAAAAGCTGCAGGATAAAATCGTAATTACTAGAAAATAAAGGCATTTGCCTTTTTTTGCAGTTGTCTTATATAATAGAGAAAAGAAAAAGGGAGAAAAAGGAAATGGCAAAAAAAGGCGAAATTATTAGAACAATTAGGTAAGAATATAAAAAATATACAAATTAATAATGATAATTTTAATATTGAAGAAATAGATGTAGAAGTTTTAAAGGACATAAAAGAAAAACTTAGAGAAAATATTACTGATTATAGAGAAGATATAAGCTATCATCCACTTGAAAATAGTATTATGATAACTTTTTTAGGTTTAATGGCAAATTGCAATGAATGGACGGAAATAAGAGAATTTGCAATATTACACCATGAGTGGTTTAAATTATTTTTGGACTTAACATATGCTATTGCTTTAAAGAAACATAAATAAAAAACAAGTTTTTGATAAAAAGGTAAAAAGACCCCTTACCCCATATGAAAACACATGAGAATAAACTTGTTTATTATGTTCAACTGTGTAATATTGAATCTTATAATTCTAACGTGAAAAACTTAATGCTTATTAAGAAAAGGACTTATATAGGTCGGCCTTTTTTCTGACAGTTGAAATTTGTAAATGTTATTATATATTCGTTTTGGAAAGTTTGCAAGTTAGGTTGCGGACGAAGTCTGCCGTATGATACCATCACTTTCAACAATAAAAAGATGTATATCAGTAGTTGATCCAAGTGAATTAGAAGAAGTATGTATAAAAATAATAATAAATAAAATAACACAATTGCAAGAATTATTAGATGTTAAAATAGAAGAAAAAGAAATAGTTGCATACGATGGCAAAGTATGTCGCGGTTCAAAAAGAGAAGAAACAAGGAATGGTAAAGTTAAACCATTAAATGCTATGACAGCATTTAATGTTACAAAAGATATAAGTTTAGGAACTAAATTTATAGAAGATAAAACAAATGAAATACCAACAGGTCCAGAACTAATCAAACTTTTAGATTTAACAAATACAATATCAACTTTTGATGCGCTGAACACTCAAGAGGAAAACATAAAAGCAATAGTAGAAAAAGGCGGTGATTATGTAGGTGCTTTAAAGGGAAATCAACATAGTACTTATGATGATGTTGTTTCCTATTTTAGCGATGATGAACTGTATAACGAAGCATATAATAAATGTCACTATGAAGAAACAGAAAAACTGCATAATCAAATAGAGAAAAGAACATATATTATGAGCGATGATATAGACTATTTAAATAAAGAAAAGTGGAAAAATTTAAATAGTGTAGGAATATGCAAAAAAGAAGTTATAAAAAATGATGTTAAACAAGTAGAAATAAGATATTATATAACTTCATTGGAATTAAAATGTTTAAATGATTTTAAAAGAGCAGTAAGAGAAGAATGGGGAATTGAAAATAATTTACATTTGCATCTAGAAGTTACCTTTAAAGAAGATGCAAATACTACAATGGATAAAAATGCTCAAGCAAATTTAAATATATTAAGAAAGTTGTGTCTGAATATATTGAAGTTGGTAAAACCTATGTATAACAAAAGTTTAAAACTAATTAGGTTTAGAATTGGACAAAATTTTGAAGAAGAAATTATTAATATTTTTAGATACTTAAATATTAACAAATTAAAAGAGATTACTCAAAAAACTAAGTAATCACGATTTTATCCTG
>ERZ1643249.5024-NODE-5024-length-10777-cov-5.732326_pt1 | contig 10777 bp, 6 predicted proteins | sample MGYA00579263_ERZ1643249 | MGnify/ENA primary metagenome ERZ1643249 (study PRJEB29033, sample SAMEA4952264) | chicken gut metagenome | biome: Broiler Chicken; feature: Gastrointestinal Tract; material: Caecum | place: Ireland | collected 2018 | study: Broiler...
GTCAGTTCGTATTCGAGCGAAGCGAAGAATTTTGCGATAGCAAGCCCTGTCAGGGACAGCCAAGGAAAAGGAGTCGCTTTTGCGGTTCCTTTTTTCGTTTTCTGTCGAAAGGTCACCTGTCAGAAATAAAAAATCAGGATTGACTGCGTTCTTTCCGCATGTTATAATGATTATACATTTGTATTGAAAACAGCAGACTGTTTTGAGACTCGGCTCGATGTCGTAAAACAGACATATTTTATTTGCGCTGGCCAAGTCAATGCAAGCGGAAATATCGGGGTCAGGTCTTATAGTATTTGGTACGACACGCATTTTCTCGTGCAAAAAGAAGGTCTTGCACGGCTGATCCGGTACAAGCCAAAACATTTTGGAAGATTTACGCTCTTTGAAGTCTTTTCTTTGTCGTCAAAAAACACGGTCGCGGAAGCATTCGCTTTGAACTGAAAGAGGACTGACGGCAAGCGCAAAGGCGCGCGCGCCTTAAAACTTTGACAGCACACCTTCGCTTTGCGGACGGCGCGGGAAATAAATCGAACAAAAAGAGGAGGGCGCGCCCTCTTTTTTTATGTTCGCATCACGCCGTCCTGTTCGCGGCAGGCGGTGCGCAAAGTTGCGGCGCGTCTGTCCGCTGCAAGATGCGGCGCCCGCAAGAGTGCGGAGTCGTACAACAGAGCGGCAGAGGTGCGGCAATGCACACAGAGACAAAAAAGACGGTCAGATCCTCGAAACGGGTGCGGGACGAAAGGGGCGCGGGCATTCTGCGCGCAACGAGCGATGCGTTTTTTTAAATACGTATTGTTGTTTTTGTACCTGAAAGTTCGCACCGCAGAGCGGCGCGGGCTTTTCTTTTTTTGTGAATTAGATTTTGCGCCGCACTTGACAAACGGTTTTTTATGGTGTATTATGTAGAAAAAAATTTGGGGAAATTTTTTTAGTCGGGGGGGCGAGAAAAATGAAAGTCGCAGTCGTAGACGATGAACGCGCCTGCCGTGAGATGATGGAAAAATATCTCTCGGACTTCGCGTCGGAGACGGGGGTCGCGTTCGAGACGGCGTTCTATGCGGACGCCGAGAGCTTTCTTGCGGATGCGGAGACGGTGCGCTTCGATCTGATCTTCATGGACATCAAGATGCCGGGCACCGACGGTATGACCGCGGCGCGCAAGCTGCGCGAGCGGGACAAGGAGGCGGTGCTCATCTTCGTCACGGACATGGCAAAATTTGCCGTGGAGGGGTACGAGGTGCACGCATTCAACTATGTCTTAAAACCTGTAACCTATTTTGAGTTCAAGCTGAAAATGCTCAAGGCGGCGGAAGCGGTCAGTACGATCAGTCCGCGCATCCTGGAAGTGGTCAGCGGCGGCACGAAACACTATCTCGACATCAAAAAGGTCTTATATGTCGAAGTGATCAACCACAAGCTCACCTTTCACACGCTGACAGGCGATTTCCGCTCGACGGGTTCGCTTTCCGCGGTCGAAGAGAGGATCGCCGACCGCGCTTTCTGCCGCTGCAACAGCTGTTTTCTCGTCAACCTTCAATACGTCGTCTCCGTGCACGGCGGCGATTGCGAGCTTTCCAACGGCGAAAAACTTCGCATCAGTCAGTCCAAGAGGAAGGCCTTTGTCGGCGCGCTCGCCAACTGGCTGGGAGGCAGATTGTGATGGGCGAATTGTCGCAGCTGTTCTGGTATCGCCTCGTGTTCATGGTCGAGCTGATCGTCGCCGAGGCGCTCTTTACCTTTCGCCTGCGCAAAAGATCGTATTTCCCGATACGCGCGGTCGTCGCCGTCATCGCGGCGCTCCGCGTTTCCATGCTCATCCCCATTCTCGAATACAGCGCATGGTATTGCTCGCTGATGTTCCTTCTCATGTTCGCCTGTACGGTGGCACTGCTCAAATTCTGCTATGCGGAGAGCATGAAAAACATCATCTTCTGCGCGATGGCGGCATACGTCACCCAGCACGCCGCGTTTCAGGTGTACAATCTCCTCAACATCATCTTTAAACTCGACGGCGCCGAACAGATCTACACGTCGGGCGGCATGCTCTCCTTTTTGCAGACGCCCGTCTCCTGTACCGTCTTTCTCGGCAGTCACATGCTCGTCTATTTCACCCTCTTTTTGATCTTCGGCAGGCGCATCCGCAAGGGAAAGGCGATGGAACTCAAGAGTGTCCCGCTTCTGATCCTGATCGCCATCGTCGTGCTGACAAACATCGTGTTCAGCGCGATCGTCACCTATCACGGCTACGATCCGTACAACCATGTCGCCATCCTCATGCTGTGCGTCTATGACATCGTGTGCTGTCTTCTGCCGATGTATCTGCAGTTCGAGCTTCTTCTCCGCTACAACATCACCGATGAGCTCAACGCCGAAAAGCGCCTGCGCCGCATGGAGCGGGAACAGTACGCGATGTCCAAGGAGAACATCGACCTCATCAACATCAAGTGCCACGACTTAAAGCATCACATCCGCATGATCGGCGGGCAGGGGAAGGTGGACCGAGAGGTGCTCCGCGACCTCGAAGCCGCCGTCACCATCTATGACAGTACCTTCAAGACGGGCAACGACGCGCTCGATACCGTACTCACGGAAAAGAGCCTGCTCTGCCACAAGAACGGCGCGCGGCTCTCCTGCGTCTCCGACCCGTCGCCCCTTCTGTTTTTGCGCGACTACGACCTGTACGCGCTGTTCGGCAACGCCATCGACAACGCGGTGGAGTCTGTCTCGGCTCTCGGCGAGGAAAAGCGCGCCATTGATGTCTCCATCAAAAAGCGCGGGGAGCTGACGATCGTCAGCATCCGCAACTTTTACGAGGGGGAGCTGCATTTTGAAGACGGCCTTCCCGTCACGACGAAGGCGGACAAAAATTATCACGGTTTCGGTATGCGGAGCATGCGCGAGATCGTCGAGCGGTACGGCGGCGAGCTCACCGTCGACACGTCGGGAAACATCTTTGCGCTCAACGTCCTTTTCGGCGTCGGGACCCTTTAGTTACGTCACATTCTCTTTGAGTTACGAAAAGCGTATTGACAACCGTTCCTGCAGGGGATATACTCTGCTTGGAAAAAGGTTGCCGGCGCTTTTTTCTTTTGCGGAAAAATCAATTTTCCGTTCGCAATTCAAGGAGGAAAGAAAATGATGAAAACACTGAAAACGATCGTATCGGCGGTTCTGGTCGTCTGCCTTCTGGCGATGACCTGTGCGGTTGCCGTCGGATGCGGAGGGGATGACTCGAAAGTGAAGGAGCTGGAGGCGAAGATCGCCGAGCTCGAGGGGAAGGTGAGCGATCTCGAGGCGGACAACGCCGATCTCTCCGATCGGCTGGAAGCCGCGGAGGAGCTCAACAAACAATACGAAGACCTCACCATCGGCGGGACGGACAACATCGACTATGCGCTGTCTTCCGACGGCAAATCGTACATGGTGCTCGGCCCGACGGAAGACTGCACGACTTCGCATTTTGAGATCGCGTCCATGTATAAGGGGCTTCCCGTGACCGCGATAGACTCGGAGGCGTTCTTCCAGTACAGCCAGGCGAGATTTGACGCGGGCGAGACCACCTTCGTCCTGGAAAGCGTGTACATTCCCTCGTCCATCGAGTCCATCGGCGAAAAGGCATTTGCGAACAACGACAAGCTCTCCGAAGTCGTCTTCGGCGTGGGCGACATCCCCGAGATCGGCTTTGAGACGTTTGCGTTCTGCGACAGCCTTACCAAGATCGTCCTGCCCGAAGGGCTCAAGGCGACGGGCGCCAACATGTTCAAGGCGACCCCGCTCACCGACGTGACTTTGCCGAGCACGCTCGAAGTCATCGGCGACAACACCTTCTGGGGCGGCTCGCTCACTTCCATCGACATTCCCGATTCCGTCCGCGAGATCGGCTGGGCGGCGTTCTTCTTCTGCACGGAGCTGACGGAGATCAACCTGCCCGCATCCCTCGAGAAGATCGGCGACGAGGCATTCTATCAGTGCACGGCGGCGACAAACAACGTCGTTCTGCCTGCTTCCTGCAAGTACATCGGAAAATTCGCGTTCGTGCATTGCTACAACCTCGCCGGCTTCACGTTCGAAGAGCCCGAAGGCTGGTTCTATACTTCCGATTCAGCGGCGACGGAAGGGGACACGATCAGTCTGACAGATCCGACGGTCAACATTGCGGTGATGTCGCGCACAAACGATCCTGACAACGTTCCCAACGTACGCACGGACGAAAACGGACGCACGCAGTTCTATTTCAAGAAAAGCTGAGCCGAGGTAAGCCATGAATCCCGTATTAGCTCAATTTTTGAAAGATAACATTGCGTTCGTGATCGTGGCGGGAGTTGCGCTCGTTGTACTGATCGCCGCGATCGTGCTCGTGCTCGTGACGAAAAGGTCGGCGGCGACGGGGTTTTTCTCGGGGACCAAGCGGCTGGTCGTGCACTATACCTGGATCGCGGCACTGCTCGTGATCCTGCTCTTTGCGAATTTTGTCCTGTATTCCTTTGCGGGCACCATCACGCAGGCGCTGTGCGGGTTCGGCATAACGGTGGACAAGACGGAGGCGGAGGAGACGAGCAAGAGCAGTGCCGCCGTCTGCGAAGAACTGTGTACCGAGGGCTTTACCCTTCTCAAAAACGAGAACAACGCCCTGCCTCTGACGGACAACAAAGTCAACGTGTTCGGTTGGTCAGGCTCCGACAAGGGCTTCATCCACCAGGGCGGCGGCTCGGGCGGCGGAAACGACGTCGGCATCGTGAAGTTCTATCAGGGCCTGCGCGATTCGGGCATCGAGATCAACGAGGATCTCGCCGCGGCATACAACGCGCTTCCGTACGAGAGTCGCGGCTGGGGTTCTGCGAACTACATCAAGTTCGGCAACCCCGAGCCGGAGGAGGACTTCTACTCGGAAGAGCGCATGTCGGCGGCAAAGGCGTTTTCGGACACCGCGCTGATCGTCATGTCGCGCTACGGCACCGAGACCTCCGACCTCCCGCGCAATCAATATAAGCAGAACGGCAGAAAGGTCACCGACCGCATCTATTCGGAGATCTCCGCACAGGAAGAGCTGATGATCGAAAAGGTGACGGCCGTCTTCGACAAAGTCATCGTCGTGCTCAACGTCACCAACGTGATGGAGCTCGGCTTCCTTGAAAACGACAAGATCGACGCCTGTTTCGCGATGTATGCGCCCGGCACGAAGGGCACGCCCGCTCTCGGCCCCCTTCTCTTGGGCGAAAAGACCTTTTCGGGCAGAACGGTAGACACTTGGGCGTATGACCTTTCCACCGCCGCGGCGTGGGAAAATTCGGGCGCGGAAGGCTCGTATTGGCCGAAGGGTGCGGGAAAAGAGGAGTGCGTCTACTCCCTCTATTCCGAGGATATCTACGTCGGTTACTACTGGTACGAGACGGCGGACGCCGAAGGCTTTTGGGACAGTTCCTTTGCAAAGCGCAGATGGAACATCGAAAACGGCTATGAAGACGTCGTGCAGTTTCCCTTCGGGTATGGCCTTTCGTACACCGATTTTGAGTGGACGGTCACGGAAATGAGCGTCCCCGACCGCGGCAACATCTCCGCAGACACCGAGATCAGCGTCAAGGTGTTCGTGGAGAACGTCGGCACCGAATATGCGGGGCAGGACGTCGTACAGCTTTACATCTCTGCGCCGTACACCGAGGGCGGCATTGAAAAACCCGCAGTCAGGCTCGCGGCGTTCGCCAAGACGGGCGTGCTCAAGCCGGGGCAGGGCGAAGAACTCACGCTCACCGTGCGTCCCTTTGACATCGCCTCCTATGACTGCTACGACCGCAACAACAACGGCTTTATGGGCTACGAGCTGGAAGGCGGCGAATACGGACTCAGCCTGCGCACGGACGCGCACACGGTCAAGCTTTTGGGCGGAGACAAAGAGGCGTCGTACACCTTCAACGTCCCGTCCGACGGGTTCCGCTACGAAAGGGATCCCGACAGCGGCAACAAGGTGGAAAACAGGTTCACAAACTACACGAATCCGTCCAGTGGGGCGAGTTCTCAGGTACAGGAATATGCGATCTCCGACCGCTCCAAGGCATACTCCGTCGACGCGAGCGACACGCCGTTTGCGACCGAGTACATGACGCGCGCCGACTTTGCGGGTACTTTCCCCGAACACGGCGAGACGGTCAAAGTTCCCGACGATTTTTACAGTGAGACGTGGCTTTCCAACACCGCAAAGGTGAATGAGGGGGACGAGATGCCCGTGACCGAATCGACGGAAACGGCATATACGCTCAACGATTTCGTGGTGGACGACGGCGAAGGCGGGCAGAAGCTCATCGGCCTGAGCGACCCGAAATGGGATGCGTTGGTCAGCCAGCTCAGCGTCAACACGATGGCGGAGTTCTGCGCGAAGGGCGGCTTCGGCACCGTCGCGATCTGGTCGGTCAACAAGCCTTTCTGCGTCGATCTGGACGGGCCTTCCGGATTCAGCCGCTCGGTCACGGGGTCGGACAGCAAGGAGCTCATCAGCACAAACTTCCCGTGCGAGACGCTGATCGCGTCCACATGGAATTGGAAAATGGCGTATAAGTTCGGGCTTGCGCTCGGCACGGAAGGCAACACCTTCGGCATCGACGGCATCTACGGTCCCGGCGCAAACATCCATCGCAGTGCGCTCAACGGAAGAAATTTCGAGTATTACAGCGAAGACCCGTTCATCTCGGGCATCATGGCGGCGTACAGCGTGTACGGCGCAAAGGAAAAGGGCGTCTATTGCTGGATCAAGCACTTCGTGCTCAATGAGAACGAAGAGGGCAGGCTCGGCATGTACCAGTGGTGCACCGAACAGGCGCTCCGCGAGATCTATCTCAGACCCTTCGAGCTTGCGGTCAAAAAGGGCGGAACGGTCGCGATGATGACTTCATACGGGCGGGTCGGTTCCGTCCGCGCGTCGGGAAGTTATGCCCTCTGCACGCTGGTTTTGCGGAATGAATGGGGTTTTGAGGGCGCCGTGATTACCGATTACTACAACGGCGGCGCGATCCATGATGCGGACGAATGCATCCGCGCGGGCAACGATCTGATGCTCAACCCGAACGGGACGCCCACGCTGTTCGACGACCGTTCGAGCGCGACTGCGGTCAAAGCGCTGCAACAGAGCACAAAATCCATCCTGTACTGCTATCTCAACGCGCGTTACACCGCGGTCAATTCGCAGGGGCTCGATCTCTCATCGCTGATCGGCACCAAGACGGAGCCGTATGCGTGGTGGGTCCCCGTCACGATAACGATGGACTGCGTGCTTGCGGCGGGACTGGTGACGCTGGGCGTTCTGTTGTTCGTCAAGCGGAAGAAGTCGCCGCCTGCGCCCGCGCAAGAGGAATGAGGCAATTCCCTCCATAGAATAACATATCTCTGACACGGAGAGCCGTCCCCCGAATCGGGAGACGGCTCTTCGCGTGCGGTGTAAATGTTTTTTATTTTGCTCCTGACAGGAAACCGCTCTTGTGCGATAATGTGATAGCGGGATCCCGTTCGGGCGGCGTGCATCCGATCGCCGCTGCTTCGTGCGCGACATTATTATAGTATATGTGTTCATCTGCGCACACGGCGGGGAAGGGAGCTGCGGCAAGACCGTGCGGGGCAGGGAAATACCGCCCGTGCAACGCAGATAATCCTCGGTCTGACGGATTCAAACTCCGCTCACAAATCCAAACAAAAAAGCACCCGCAAGGGGTGCCTTTTTGTTTGGAGCTACTGTCAGGGGTTGAACCGGCGACCTATTGTCACCCCAAAAAAAAGTGCAAAAAAAGTCCGTCAGGAGGGAGCACCTTTTTTTGGGGACCCCGTCTGAATAATCCTCGGTCTGACGGATTCAAACTCCGCTCACAAATCCAAACAAAAAAGCACCCGCAAGGGGTGCCTTTTTGTTTGGAGCTACTGGCCGGACTTGAACCGGCGACCTGCTGATTACGAAGACGAGCGGAATAAGAAAAGACACAATATATTGTACATATTTTAAAAAAATTAAACTAAATGTGGTAGAATCAGCAGTCTTTCTTCTCTGACACTTTTTGACACGCCCTCGCAGATCGTTTTCTGCGAGGGCTTTGTTAGAATAGGGGAGTGTGAAAAAGTCTTTGTGGCCGCGCTTCTGCAGCGCGAAAAACTCACACGCGCGACAGGGCGCACTATTCCATTGTGTACCAACGCCCGACATAGAACAGGCCTGCCAAATCATCCCCGGCAGGCTTTCCTCTTTTATCCGCCTTCTTTAAATAATCAGGCGCGCCGTCATACGATGATGACGCTGCGCGGCTTGTTCGCTTTCGGATACGCTACGCGCCGTCACCTTATGTCAGGCCCGACCATCGGGAGGGCCTGGGGCTCCCTTGCAAGAGCTGCAAAAAAAATTGCGGCATTCGCGCAGCGATCGTCTCCGCGCCCCCAAGACGACCGATAACCCGCGCGAACGCTTCGCCCCCACAGCCACGGGAGCGACGCGCCCTCCAGTATTTTTTATACCGATATACACAAACGGTTTGCCGTGCTTGTCACAGCCCCGCCTGTGCTGTGGTTCGTCGTTATCCGCTTTGCGCCTTATTCGATGGTGGATAAGTCCAACGGCTTTTTTTGAAAAGCGGAGCCGTCAATGATAAGGACGAAAAACCGCTCTATCCAGTTGTACTCTTGCTTGCGCGTCGTGTACCTCCTTTTTCCGCACTCTGTGATAATTGCGGTGCAGCTTCGATTTCTGAAGCGCCGCTTCTCACACTATAGCTGGATCATGATCCCGTCCGGCACGGAAAATCCGTGCACGCCGTGCGAGACGAGCAGTCCCGCCGAGACGAACTTTTTTATATTGTAAGAGACCGCCTGCCGCGACGTTCCTGCGGCGCGCGCGATCTCGACATAATCGAGGCGGGCGGTGCCTTTGCCCAGCCGTTCGATCGCAAGCGCGAGCACTTTCAGCTCTACGCGGTTCAACTTGTCAAGCGCGGGCAAAAACACCGCCTTTCCCATGTTCTCACCTCCTTTCTGTGATTTATTGCGGCAGATCTCCGGCGACGTCGCCGCCGTTCTCACACCGCCTGCCGCCGCGCCCGCCTGTTAAGAGGGGCGAACAAAACTTTTTGCATAAAGCAAAAAGTTTTGTAAAGATGCGGTCGGCTGAATTATTCAATTCGCCCGAACGTCTTTTTCAGCGCCCTTCGGCAGGCGCTTGTGCGTGTTTTGCGGGCGCGTTCCGTGTTTGCGCGGCTTCGCCTCGACGCAAACTTCTTCCGGAACGCTTTGCCCGCAAATACACATCTACACAAGCGCCGAAAAGCCGAAGTTCTTTTGCTGAAAAAGAAAGAATTTGTCATGCAGTACGAGCTTTTGAAAATGACGCTGCGCGGGGCTTTTCTCCTTCGAGAATGTATTTTTCGTACTTTCCGAAATCGTCCTCCTCGCGGAAGGACAGGCGGTCCCAGATCTCCATCCGTATGCATTCGCCGCGTGCCTTGTACAGGTTTCTGTACGTTCTTTCGTCGTATTCGAAGATCGGCCGCGCGGGCAGATAGACAGTCTCCTCGCTGTCCCTGTAGACGTTAGACGGGCGTTCCGTGTTGCCCTCGCTCTTGCGGCGGATCCTGCGCCAGCCGATGCTCTTGCGGTACGCATTGAGATAGTACAGCCGCCGCACCTGACGCGAGCTCTCGGACGGCGTCTGTCTGTCCATACGCGAGAGCACTTTGTCCGCGAGCTTTCCGACCCGCTTCGTGAGCCGTTTCGGCTCCAGGATCCATTCCTGGCAATAGCAATAGATATTGTTATCAAGGCAAGAGCGGATGTAGTCGGCATTTTTTGCGCTGTTCTGTTCGGTCATTATAATGATAAAATCCCCGAAGTGGCGCACAAACCGATAAAAGAGCTTGATGCGCTTGCTTGCGCCCTTGCTCGTATCGCTGCCTTTGGTCGCGCCGCTCTCGTCGTCGAAAATCACGCAGTACTCGGCGACGCGCACGTGTTGGGTGAAGAAGAGCGGCGTCGCCTTGTAAGCAAAACGTTGTCCGACCTTCATGCCGATGCTCGTCGCGAGGCAGGGCACGGCCTTGTCCTCGTTTGCCTTAAAAAAGAGATAACTCTCTTCGAGCGCCTTGAACGCCTCGAGCTTTTCCGTCTGGCCCGTTCGCTCATAGTACGGCACCCGCCACTTTTCTGTGGCATAGGCGATCTGCAGCTCGCGCCAGCGCCGCCGCGCGACGTTGACGGCGACGTCTCCGCCCGATACGCTCTTTCCCGAGCCGGGCGGGCCGATGAAGCAGACGGAATGCTCGCGCTTCATGTAATTCTCGGTCTGTCTTCGGTAGCGCTTGCAGAGCAGGCGAAGCCGCACGAGGATGCGCACGGCGAGGACGGTGAACACGATCGCGGCGATCTGGATCGCAACCTGTACGATCGTGAACGCGATGTCAAACGCGAGCACCGCACCCGTCTCGGGGAGCCGCCAAAAAATGGAGAGGTTCAGAAAGGAGCGCCCGAGCGCCGCCCAGCCGTGGTAATAATCCCGAAGTGCAAAGGACAGCACGAGAAAGATAAGTGCAGGCGGGCAGTAGTAGCGGTATGTGTTCTTGAACGGCTCGCCGATGCGCGCGTCCATCTTCCTGCACCACGCGTCGAACCGCGCCGCCTTCCGCCGTGCCCGCGTTTGCTCGCGCGCATGGCGCGCCATGTGACTTTTCAGCGCTTTCCGCGCACGATCCGCAACGCTGCCGCGATAAAAAATCACAGCAGCCATTTTGACAAGATCCCGTACAGCCACGTCGCGAAC
>ERZ1643249.5027-NODE-5027-length-10772-cov-9.746757_pt1 | contig 10772 bp, 8 predicted proteins | sample MGYA00579263_ERZ1643249 | MGnify/ENA primary metagenome ERZ1643249 (study PRJEB29033, sample SAMEA4952264) | chicken gut metagenome | biome: Broiler Chicken; feature: Gastrointestinal Tract; material: Caecum | place: Ireland | collected 2018 | study: Broiler...
CGCCAAATGCTGACGCATTTGCGGAAGGGAAGGCAGAAGCAGAATTTGACGCTTCGGCTGCCGAAGCGGTGCTGCCGCAGGGCACCGAGCAGGAGCGCGAGCAGATCGGACGCCTGCTGGATGCAGCCACCCGCGAGGACGAGGAATAAAAATCAATCGATCCGTTTGTTCCAGAACAGCTATCCAAAGCAGAGGAAAGTTTCTTAAAACTTTCCTCTGCTTTTTTCTTACCTTTTCGGTACAAAGCAAAACCGGCTGCCGCGTAAGCAATGCGCGGCAGCCGGTTCTTTTATAGTCTGGAATGGTTGGGGTTTGCTTTCTTCTGGGAGCCTTTTCTCTTTTTGCCGGTGAACCTTTCGATCAGCCAGTCGGCAATATCCCCCAAAAAATCAGCAAGCAGGTCGAACAAAATAGACATAAGGAACCTCCCTCTTAATAGTTGCGCTTATTGTCCTCTGCCCTGGCGGCGGCGATCATCTTCATCTCGATCCAGCGCTCCTTGGTGATGAGCACCTGGCGGGGCTTGCTGCCCTCGAACGGGCCGATGATGCCTTTTTCCTCCATGGCGTCCATCAGGCGGGCGGCGCGGGCGTAGCCGAGCTTTAAGCGCCGCTGCAGCATCGAGGTGGAAGCCTGTCCGGTCTCGACCACAATCTCGATGGCGCTGGGCAGCATCTCGTCCTCGTCCGAGAAGCCGCCTCCGTCGTCCTTATCCTTGCCCTTCTTTTTGTCGGCGACGGCGTGGCGGTCGATCTCCTGCAGAATCTGCTCGTCATAGGTCATCTTCTGGCCGGACTGCTTGATGAATTCGACAATCCGCTCCACCTCCCCGTCGGTGACAAAGCAGCCCTGCACGCGGGTCGGCTTGGAGGCGCCGATGGGAGAGAAGAGCATGTCGCCGCGGCCCAACAGCTTTTCCGCGCCGCTGGCGTCCAGGATGGTGCGGGAGTCAATCTGCGAGGAGACCGCAAAGGCGATGCGGGAAGGGATGTTGGCCTTGATGACGCCGGTGATGACGTCGACCGAGGGGCGCTGGGTGGCGATGACCAGGTGCATGCCGGCGGCGCGGGCCATCTGCGCCAGGCGGCAGATCGAATCCTCCACCTCGCCGGGGGCAGCCATCATCAGGTCGGCCAGCTCGTCGATGATGATGACAATCTGCGGCATCGGCTTCAGGCCGTTTTTCTCGGCGGCGCGGTTAAAGCCGGCCATGTCGCGCACGCTGTAGTCCTTAAAGAGCTGGTAGCGGTTCAGCATCTCGTTGACCGCCCAGGAGAGGGCGCCCGCGGCCTTTTTGGGGTCGGTGACGACCGGGATCAAGAGGTGCGGGATGCCGTTGTAGATGCCAAGCTCGACCATCTTGGGGTCGATGAGCACCAGCTTGACCTGCTGCGGGGTGGAGTGGTAGAGCATGCTGACGATCAGCGAGTTGATGCACACCGATTTACCGGAACCGGTGGAGCCGGCGATCAGGGTGTGCGGCATCTTGGCCAGGTCCGCGATGGTCACCTTGCCGGCGATGTCCCGGCCCAGGGCGACCGCCAGCGGGCTTTTGGCCTGCTGGAACTCAGGGGAGTCGATAATCTCCCGGATCGAGACGGTGCTGACCACCTTGTTGGGCACCTCGATGCCGACGGCGGGCTTGTTGGGGATGGGGGCCTCGATGCGCACGCCGGAGGCGGCGAGGTTTAAGGCGATGTCGTCGGCGAGGTTGGTGATCTTGCTGATCTTGACGCCGGCCGACGGCTGCAGCTCATAGCGGGTGACGGCAGGGCCGCGGGCGATGTCGATGATGCGGGTCTGCACGCCGAAGCTCTGCAGGGTGGTGACCAGCTTCTCGGCGTTGGAGCGCAGCTCCTCCTGCAGGTTTTCCTCGTTGGGCTTTTCGATCTCGTTGAGGATATCGATCGGGGGCGGGATGTACGGGGGTTCTTCCGGCTCCTCCGGCTCGGGTTGGTCCGCCGAGTGGGAGACGCCCTCCAGGCTCATGCCCTGGGCTCTGATTTCGTCGGGGGAGACCTCGATGATTTCATGGGTTGTCTGCCTGCGCTCAGGGGTGGGGAGCAGGTCCTCTACCTCCGGCTCCTCCTCCAGATGGATATTGTCCGGGTCAAAGGAGGCGGCTGGCTCTTCCGGCAGTTCCTCTGGAGCGGAAGCCTGCGGCAGCGGGATTTCTTCGACCGGCGGCTGCGGCTCAGGCTGCTCGAAGTGCTCGCCGAAGTGGAAATCCTCCGGGGCGATCAGGTCATCGTCCTCTACGTCAGGGCTGTCCTCCCAGGAGAGGCCGGTCTGCTGCACGTCGCCGAGGTTTTCCTCAAACAGCTTCATGGTGCGCTGCGCCTGCTGTGAGTCCGCCACCGGGCGCACCGGCGGGATGGGCATGTTCGATTTTAAGGTGTGCAGCACCGTCTGGTCCTCCTTGGCAAGGGAAGGCTTGCCGGAGGCCACGCGGTTGATTAAATCGTCCAGATAGGGGGAACTGACCGGCTCGTCAGTTTCGGCTGCTGCCGGGGAGACGGAAGCTGTCTCGTCCAGGGATTCCTCAGAGGGCGGGTTCCAGAAGGCTTCGGTTCCCACCGCCTCCTGCAGCTCATCGCGCTGCTGGGCGATCTGGCGGGCACGCTCCTCCTCCTGGCGCTTCTGCTCGGCGCGCTCCTGGGCAAGTCTCTCCTTGATGGCGGCGCGGCCCTTGCGGGTGTCCTCCTGCTGGGCCTGCTGCATCTGCTGCAGCTCCTGCTCCTTTTTGCGCTTGGCGTTAAAGAAGCTGCTGGGGTTAAAGCCGCCATCGGTCAGAAGGGGCGGCTCGTCGTCGGGCGATTCCTGCCCGGCAACGGGGATGTTGATGTTAAAGTGCGGCTTGTTCTGTTCCTGCTCCATCTGTTCCTGCCGCAGCTGGCGCTGCTGCTCACGGATCTCGGAGTGGGCGACATAGACCTCCTCCATCTTTTTCATCGGCTTTTTGGCCGACTGGTACAGGCCGATCAGCGTCCCGCCGGTCAGCACCATGATGACCACAAAGATCAGCAGCACCATCGTCACCTTGGCGCCGGTGGGGCCGAACCAGTACAGCAGCGGAAGGCCGAAGATGCCGGACACCGCGCCGCCCCCGTGCCCGTCGACGCCGTTCTGGAACAGGGAGAGGAATTTTTCAATCAGGTTGCCGTTGGGGATGCCGCTGCCAAACACCTGGGTGGCGCCGCTGAGCAGGCAGATGAGCAGCATGGTCTGCCAGACCTTGTGCCCGACCAGGCCGATGGGCTTGTCCAGGGTGGTCATGATCGAGATGTAAAAGAGCAGCGGGGCGATGAGGTAGGCGCTCCAGCCAAACATCCCGAGAAAGAAGTTATGTATCCAGTTCCAGACGTTCTGCCCCTCGATCAGGGTGGTGGCCATGATGAACACCGCCACGGCAAAGACGACGATTGCCCAGAACTGCTGGCGGGAGTGCGCCTCGCGGTTCTTTCGCTCCTTTTCGCTTGCGGCGGCGCTTTTGCCGCGGGAAGAAGTTTTTTTGCTTGCCATATCATCTCTCCTTAAAACGGGGGCAGCGTGGAGCTGCGCCTTTTTGGTCGTTTTTTATCAAAGGCAGCGCAGGAAAAAAACGCTGCCGGAAAGGGCAATTGAGTGACTGCCGGAGGCTTTCCCACAAGGCTCCGGCTTTTTTATGTAAGCGCGCAGGGGAAGCGCGCAATTTTTTAGGGGAAGGGATAGGTCCTTGGCAGCCAGGAAAGGGAGACGGGAGCTGTCGGATACAGCTCTTTGCCCAGGAAATCGGCGGGGTTGGTGGAGAAGATGCGCTCGACGGTCAGCTGTCCGTCGAGCACCGTGCCCTCCACCGCGCAGGTGGCGGAGAGAAAGAAGGTCTGCCGGGCGGGCTGCTGCATCCCCTGCGCCTGCCAGTCGGCCATCATCTGCTGCATGGCCTCGACGGGGACGATGGAGTGGAGGATCATTTCTGCTTGCCCCCTTTTGCCTTGGCGGTGCGGCGGCCTTTGGCTGCTTTTTTGGCTGCCTTTTTGCCGCCGTCCCCGCCCTCGATCATCTCGTAGAGGCAGGCGATGGCCTCGCTTAAGCCGCCCAGATGGTCGATGAGCCCCTCCTCCACCGCCTTTTCGCCGTCCAGTACGGTGCCGACGTCCATCACCAGCTCCCCGGTGTTCATCATCAACCGTCGGAAGTCCTTGGAGGAAATTTTGGAATTGTCGGTGACAAACCGAACGATGCGCTCCTGCATCCGGTCAAAGTAGGACAGCGTCTGCGGCACGCCCAGCACCAGGCCGTTCATCCGCACCGGATGGACGGTCATGGTGGCCGACGGCGCGATGAACGACTGCCGCGCGCTGCAGGCCAGCGGCACGCCGATCGAGTGTCCGCCGCCCAGCACCAGCGAGACGGTCGGCTTTTTCATCCCGGAAATCAGCTCCGCGATGGCCAGCCCCGCCTCCACGTCGCCGCCGACAGTGTTCAGGATAATCATCAGCCCCTCGATGGAGGGGTCCTGCTCGATGGCGACCAGCTGGGGGATGACGTGCTCATACTTGGTGGTCTTGTTCTGCGGGGGCAGGATGTAGTGCCCCTCGATCTGCCCGACGATGGTCAGGCAGTGGATGACGTGCTTTGCCCTGGTCACGGTGACCGACCCGGTCTGCATGATCTGCTCGGACTGGTCAGGCATCTCTTCATATTCCGCAGAATCGCCGTCCTCCGGGGTCTCGTTGACGGGGTTTTGTTTCAGGCTTTCCTGCTGCTGTTCCTTTTTCTTTCGGCCCATACGCCGCACCTCCGTAGAAAGATTTCTTCCGGAATAGTGTGCGCGCGGGGCGTCGGATTATACCCTTTGCAAACTGCTCTTTTTATTATAAACGGATTTGGCGGATGAATCAACCGAAGAAGAGCGGATGATGTCGCCATTTTTGTAAAGAAAATAAAAAAGTTTTTGCCGCAATCTTCTTCTAAAAAAGGAAGGAGGGAAATGATTTTCCCTCCCTGCGCGGATTTTCGTTTAACATTCGCTTTTCGAGTAGACCGTCATGCTGACCCCGCAGTCCCTGACGGCGATGTCCTTTGGCAGCCGGGCAAACCGGACGGTCACAAACAGGTCGCCGGCGGCGCCGGAAAGGTTGATGACCTGCAAAAGATAGACGACCCAAAACCACCCCTGCGGAACAAGCGGGAGGATGGCGGCAAACAGAACGCCAAAGGTCAGAATTGGGGCCAGGGCAACGGTCAGGTAGCCGCTTTTGTCGTAATAGTCGTCGCTGCCTGCAAAGGCGTACAGGCCGGTGAAGCCGTACCGTACCTTTTTGGTGCCGAGCGCCTTCATGACAATGCCGTGGACCAGCTCGTGCAAAAACAGATAAGCGAAGATGGAGACGCCCAGCACCAAAAACCGCAGGCCGACGGTCAGGCTGTCCGACCCGGTGAACAGCGAGGTGATTGGGACAAACAGATTTGCGCCCAGAATCATCGCCGCGCCGATCAGCAGGGCGAGGGCATTGACGGTGAGGGCGGCTTTTTTGTCCTTCTGCAGGTCGATCGAGTCGATTTGACGGTAGCCGGCGGGCAGATGGGAGATTGCTTTCATCGGTTCCTCCTTTGGATATAGTCCCCAAATTGCTGCGGCTTAGAGGACCTTGACCATCAAGAGCTCCCGCAGGCGGGTGCCGTCTTTCAGATGGATGGCGTTTGGGCGGACGCCGAACCGCTCGAAGCCGAACTTCTCATACAGCCGGATGGCGCGGTCGTTGCCCTCCATGACCTCCAGCTCAAGCTGCTCGATGCCGCGCTCTTTGGCGAGGCGGATCATCTCCTCAAACATGGCGGTGCCGATGCCGCGGCTCCAGTACTTCTGAATCAGGGCGATGGCCACATCGGCGCGGTGGCGGGTCTTGGGCTTGTTGTGGAAGGAGAGCTGGCAGTTGCCGGCGATCTCCCCGTCGATTTCGCAGACGATCATCAGGTCGTACTCCGATTGCAGCACCTTTTCGAGGAATGCCGCTTCCCGCTCCGCTGTCATCTGAAAATCTTCGGGGGAGTGCAGCAGGTAAGGGGTCTGGGCGTAGCAGGTTTTCATGTACTGGACCATCCCGGCAGCGTCCTGCGGCGTGGGTTGGCGGAACAGCGCCTGGGAGCCGTCCCGCAGGCGGATGGTTTTGGGCTGGTATTGCATCCTGACACCTCCTTGTGACAGAAAGCGGGAGAAGGAAGCGCCCTTCTCCCGCAAAAAGATTTGTCCAAAAGATAGTTTTTAGGCCTTGTCGATCGAGCCGAACAGCTCCATCTTCTCCTTGACCTTTGCCTTGATGGCCTCGAAGCCCGGTTTGAGGACCTTTCTTGGGTCGAAGCCCTTTGGCTGCTGGTCCTTGTTCTCCTCAAAATATTTGCGGGTCGCTTCGGTGAAGACGATCTGGCACTCGGTGTTGACGTTGATCTTGGAAACGCCCTTGCTGATGGCGTCCTTGACCATCTCGTCCGGGATGCCGGTGCCGCCGTGCAGAACCAGCGGCATGGTGCCGGTCTTTTCCTGGATCTTTGCCAGCACGTCCAGGCGCAGGCCGGGCCAGTTTTCCGGATAGACGCCGTGGATGTTGCCGATGCCGGCAGCCAGCATGTCGACGCCCAGCTCACAGATGCTGGCGCACTCGTCCGGGTCCGCGATCTCGCCGCCGCCCAGCACGCCGTCCTCTTCACCGCCGATGGCGCCTACCTCGGCCTCGACCGAGACGCCTTTGGCGTGTGCCAGCGCAACGATCTCCTTGGTCTTGGCGACGTTTTCTTCGATGTCATACTTGGAACCGTCGAACATAACCGAGGAGAAGCCCTTCTCGATGCACTCTTTGGCCGCCTCATAGCTGCCGTGGTCGAGGTGCAGCGCAACCGGAACGGTGATGCCGAGCTCCTTGATCATGCCGTTGACCATGCCGACGACGGTGGTGTAGCCGCCCATGTACTTGCCGGCGCCCTCGGATACGCCCAGGATAACCGGGGAGTTATTCTCCTGCGCGGTGAGCAGGATCGCCTTGGTCCACTCCAGGTTGTTGATGTTGAAGTGTCCAACCGCGTACTTGCCGGCCTTTGCCTTGTCCAGCATTTCTTTTGCAGAAACTAACATAGAAAAATTCCTCCTTAATCTGAAAGCCTCGTCCCTGTGGATGCCATCTGTCTGGAACGTCTTTTTCTGTCTTTTATTATAAACAATTGCGGCTGGAAAATCAATCCGTTTTCGCTTGCCGCCGCGCGGGTTGTACAGGCGGAAAGGGAAGAAAGCGGTCGATTTTCTGTTGGCTGTGTGAATAAACGGAAAATTTTCCTGAAAAGGCCGCGGTTTTCGACTGGATTTTGTTGACTTTTTAATAAAAAAGTCATAGAATAAAAATGGGATATATTTAATTTGCACATAATCTTGTGCGAAAAACCACATGGGAAATGACGAACATTAGAAAGGATGATTGGGATGAACTATCTTGACACATACAACATTTGGAAGTCCAAGCATCTGGAAGATCCGGATCTGATTGCAGAGATGGTGGACATCGAGGGCAACGACCACGAGATCAAGGAGCGCTTTGTCAAGATGCTGGAGTTCGGCACCGCCGGACTGCGCGGCATTCTGGGCGTGGGCACCAACCGGATGAATATTTATACCGTCGCGCTTGCCACCCAGGGCATGGCCGACTATGTCAAGGAGAAATTTGAGAATCCGTCGGTGGCCATCGCCTATGACAGCCGCATCAAGAGCGATCTGTTTGCCAACGTCACCGCGCGGGTCTTTGCGGCCAACGGCGTCAAGGCGTACCTGTTTAAGGAACTGATGCCGACCCCGACCCTTTCCTTTGCGGTTCGTCAGCTGCACTGCAGCGCCGGCATCGTCATCACCGCCAGCCACAACCCCTCCAAGTATAACGGCTACAAGGCCTACGGCGAGGACGGCTGCCAGCTCAACCCGCAGGCTGCCGCCAAGGTGCTGGAGCTTGCCAGCAAGACCGACATCTTTGACGGGGTCAAAAAGATCTCGCTGGAGGAGGGGCTGCGCACCGGCATGATCGAGTACATCTCCGACGACCTGGTAGATGAGTATCTCGACCGCGTCTTTGCGCTGCGCGTCAGCAAGGCGCCGGTGGAGAAGAGCGACCTGAAGGTGGTCTACACCCCGCTCAACGGCACCGGAAACAAGCTGGTCCGCCGCATTCTGCAGCGCATTGGCATTGAGAACATTGCGGTGGTGCGGGAACAGGAGCTGCCGAACGGCCACTTCCCGACCTGCCCATATCCAAACCCGGAGGAAAAATCCACTCTGGAGCTTGGCATCGAGTTGTGCAAGAAGATTGACGGCGACCTGGTGCTGGCCACCGACCCGGACGCGGACCGCGTCGGCATCGCGGTCAACCACCACGGCGAATACATCCTGCCGACCGGCAACGAGGTGGGTGTGCTGATGCTGGACTATATCGCCAAGCAGCGCATCGCGCAGGGCACCATGCCAAAGAACCCGGTAGCGGTCAAGTCGATTGTCTCCACCCCCTTAGCTGACGTCGTCGCCAAGAGCTACGGCATCCAGATGATCAACGTCCTCACCGGCTTCAAGTACATCGGTGAGCAGATCACCCTGCTGGAGCAGAAGGGCGAGGAAAACCGCTTCCTGCTCGGCTTTGAGGAGAGCTACGGCTACATGACCGGCGGCCATGTGCGCGACAAGGATGCGGTCAACGGCTCGATGATTATCTGTGAGATGGCGCAGTACTATAAGAGACAGGGCAAGACACTGATCGACGCTCTGAACGACATCTTCGCCCGCTTTGGCGTCTACGCCTCCAAGGTCAAAGGCTACACCTACGAGGGCACCGAGGGCATGGAGACGATGGCAGGCATCATGAAGCGGCTGCGCGAGAACCCGCCAAAGAGCTTCTCCGGCTACAAGGTGCTGGCCTGCGCGGACTACCAGATTTCCAAGCGCAAGGATTTCCGCAGCGGCGGCGAGGCGGACATTTCGCTGCCGACCTCCAACGTGCTGGAGTACGATCTGGAAAACAATCTGAAGGTGATTGTCCGTCCGTCCGGAACCGAGCCGAAGATCAAGGTCTACCTGACCATTGTCACCAACGACAAACAGCAGATTCCAATCATCGAACAGCGCCTGTTTGACGCTGCCGATATGCTCATGCGATAAATTTTCATGGAGAAAAAGTCCGGAACAGTATGTTCCGGACTTTTTTTGTATGGCCCCTTTGGGGAGTGGCAGGGCAGCATTGTAAAGCGTGTGTTAATTAACGGTAAAATTTTCTGTGTTTTTATGCCCGAGAGTGTGCAACTTCACTATTGCATTTCGGGCGGACCTTGCCTATAATAAACAATATTAGAAGGTTCCGGCCCCGGGCAGAGAATCATTTGGAGGGACGGGCGAGAGTAATCTTGATGTAGAAAAGGATGTGTGTCATGAAGAAATCATACGAAATGGATATGTGCAGCGGTCCGCTTTTGAGCAAGATCCTGATCTTTTCCATCCCGCTGATGATCTCCGGCATTTTGCAGCTTCTGTTCAACGCGGCGGACATCGTGGTTGTCGGACGCTTTACCGGCAGCGAGGCGATGGCGGCGGTCGGCTCCACCAGCGCGCTGATCAACCTGATTATCAACCTGTTTGTCGGCATCTCGGTCGGCGCGAACGTTGTGGTTGCGCGCAACTACGGCGCGCGGGACTATGACGGCGTACATGGCGCGGTACATACCTCGGTTCTGACCGCCCTGATTGGCGGCGTCTTTCTGATCTTTGTCGGCATTGCGCTGGCGCGCCCGCTGCTGGAGCTGATGGGCACCCCGGACAATGTCATCGACCAGTCGGTGCTGTATATGCGCATCTACTTTGTGGGGATGCCTTCCTTCATGCTTTACAACTTTGGCTCGGCCATCCTCAGGGCGATCGGCGACACCAAGCGCCCGCTTTACTTTTTGACCCTGGCCGGCGTCATCAACGTCTTTTTGAACCTGTTCTTTGTCATCGTGTTCCACATGGGCGTTGCGGGCGTCGCGCTGGCGACCATCATTTCCCAGACCGTTTCGGCGATTCTGGTTCTGCTGTGCCTGATGAAGATGGAGGGCCCCTGCCATCTGGACTTTAAGCACCTGAAATTCCACCTCAACCAGCTCGGCCAGATGCTGCGCATCGGCCTGCCGGCGGGCCTGCAGGGTATCGTATTCAGCCTTTCCAACGTGCTGATCCAGTCCTCGGTCAACTCCTTTGGTTCGCAGGTCATGGCGGGCAACACCGCTGCCAGCAACATCGAGGGCTTTGTCTACAACGCGATGAACGCGGTCTACCAGACCTCGCTGAGCTTCACCAGCCAGAACATGGGCGCCAAGCAGTTTGGCCGTGTCAACAAAATCCTGTTCGAGTGCCTGTGCGTCGTGTCGGCGGTCGGCATCCTGCTGGGCGGCGGCGCTTACCTGCTGGGCGAGCAGCTGCTGAGCATCTACACCACCGACCCGGAGGTTATTGCCTACGGCATCACCCGTATGAGCTATGTCTGCGCGACCTATTTCCTGTGCGGCCTGATGGACGTCATGGTGGGCAGCATCCGCGGCATGGGCTATTCGATCATGCCGATGCTGGTATCGCTGACCGGCGCCTGCGCGTTCCGAATCATCTGGATCTTCACCATCTTCCAGGTGGAGCACACGCTGGACTGCCTGTACGTCTCCTACCCGATTTCCTGGATTCTGACAGCGGGCGTTCATCTGCTCTGCTTCTTCCTGGTCCGCAAAAAAGCCTTTGCCCG
>ERZ1643249.5028-NODE-5028-length-10769-cov-18.012880_pt1 | contig 10769 bp, 7 predicted proteins | sample MGYA00579263_ERZ1643249 | MGnify/ENA primary metagenome ERZ1643249 (study PRJEB29033, sample SAMEA4952264) | chicken gut metagenome | biome: Broiler Chicken; feature: Gastrointestinal Tract; material: Caecum | place: Ireland | collected 2018 | study: Broiler...
AGAGCACCTTCTAATATAATAGATACAGCCCTTAAGTCTTTTGATATTATGGGTCATGAAATAAATGAATGGCAAATAAAACAAGCAGATTATATGCTAGATATAGAAAGTAGAAATGTATCACTTCTTGATATTACTAAAATAGATTATATGGTAACATTAGGATATAGGACTACTAAAAAATATTTATATGAACACGGTATTGTTTAAAAAAGAGAATTATTTGCGTTTTTTCCTCGAAAATGCTTGTAAAAATTAGAAAAAAAATATATAATATACCTACATATTTATATAGAAGGAGGATAAAAATGAGTAAAATATTATCAGACATCTCAAGAACATTTAGTGAGTTTTTATTATTACCAAATTTAACTACAGAAAAATGTATTCCTGAGAATGTATCATTAAAAACACCAATAGTAAAATTTAAGAAAAATGAAGAACCAAAGTTATGTGCAAATATTCCGATGGTTTCTGCAATTATGCAATCTGTTTCTGGTGAAGAAATGGGGGTAGCGCTTGCAAGAGAAGGAGGAATTGCATTTATCTTTGGTTCTCAATCTATTGAGTCACAAGCAAAGATGGTTGAAAATGTTAAGAAAAATAAAGCTGGATTTGTAATAAGTGATTCTAATGTTACACCAGACGCTACATTAAGAGATGTAGTAGAGCTTGTTGAGCAAACAGGGCATTCTACTGTAATGATTACAGATAATGGAACTGCAAATGGAAAATTCTTAGGTCTAGTTACAGATAAAGATTATAGACTTTCAAGAGATAATTTAGATGAAAAAATAGAAAAATTTATGAATCGTAAAGAAAACTTGGTTTATGCAGATGAAGGCATAACACTTAAAGAGGCAAATGATAGAATTTGGGAAAATAAAATAAGTTGTCTACCTATATTGGATAAAGAAGGCAACTTAAAATTTTTAGTGTTTAGAAAAGATTATGAAGATAGAAAAAATAATTCTAATTCACTACTAGATGAAGAAAAAAGATATGTAGTAGGGGCTGGTATTAATACTCGTGATTATGAAAAAAGAATACCTGCACTTGTTGATGCTGGAGTAGATATTTTATGTATTGATTCATCTGATGGATATTCAGTTTGGCAAAAAAATACAATAGATTTTGTTAGACAAAAATATGGTGATGATGTAAAAATTGGTGCAGGAAATGTTGTAGATGCACAAGGATTTAGATATCTTGCAGATGCTGGTGCTGACTTTGTTAAAGTAGGTGTAGGTGGAGGCTCTATCTGTATTACACGTGAGACTAAAGGTATAGGTAGAGGACAAGCTAGTGCATTAATTGATGTAGTAGCAGAAAGAGATAAATATTTTGAGGAGACAGGTGTATATATACCAGTATGTTCAGATGGTGGTATAGTACACGATTATCATATAACACTTGCTTTAGCTCTTGGAGCAGATTTTGTAATGATGGGAAGATATTTTGCAAGGTTTGATGAAAGTCCAACAAGAGTTGTAAAGAAAAATGGAAGCTTTTATAAAGAATATTGGGGTGAAGGCTCAAATAGAGCAAGAAACTGGCAAAGATATGATATGGGGGGAAGCAAAACTAAACTTGCCTTTGAAGAAGGAGTTGACTCATATATACCATATGCTGGTACTTTAAAGGAAAACTTATCAATAACATTAGATAAGATAAAGTCTACCATGTGTAATTGTGGCTCTATAACAATTAAAGAGTTACATGAAAATGCAAGACTTACTTTAGTATCTAATGTAAGTATTCGTGAAGGTGGAGCACATGATGTAATAACTAAGGATATTGAATAAGGAGTAGTACTCATGGAAAAAGAAGAAATTTTAATAATAGATTTTGGTGGACAATATAACCAATTAATCGCAAGAAGAGTTCGTGAAAAAAATGTATATTGTGAAGTTGTACCAAACACAATATCAATTGAAAAAATAAAAGAGAAAAATCCTAAAGGAATAATTTTTACAGGTGGACCATCAAGTATATATGAAACTAATGCACCAAAATGTGATAGTCAAGTATTTGAACTTGATATACCAATTCTTGGAATTTGTTATGGAATGCAATTTATGGCATATACTCTTGGAGGAGAAGTTAAAAAAGCAACTAAAAGAGAGTATGGACAAATGGAAGTAGATTTGGATAACAACTCAAAGTTATTTAAAGGATTTAAAAATAGCAATATTTGCCTTATGAGCCATACAGATTATGTAGATAGTGTGCCGGAAGGATTTGAAAAAATAGCAAAAAGTAATACTTGTAAAATTGCAGCAATGGAGAATAAAAGCAAGAATTTTTATGGTGTGCAGTTTCATCCAGAAGTAAATCATACAATTGATGGAGACAAAATAATTGAAAATTTTGTAATAGATATTTGTGGATGCAAAGGCTTATGGAAAATGGATTATTTTACAAAGACAACAATAGAAAAGCTAAAAGAGAAAATAAAGGATAAAAAAGCATTATGTGCTTTATCTGGTGGTGTTGATTCTTCTGTTGCAGCAGTACTTTTATCTAAAGCAATAGGTAATAATTTAACTTGTATATTTGTAGATCATGGTCTTCTTAGAAAAAACGAAGTAGAAGAAGTAGAAAAGATATTTACAGAAAAATTTGATGTAAATTTTGTAAAAGTAGATGCTAAAGAAAGATTCTTAAGTAAGCTTAAAGGAGTAGCATCTCCAGAGAAAAAAAGAAAGATAATAGGAGAAGAATTTATACGAGTATTTGAAGAAGAAGCTAAAAAGATAGGAAAAGTAGATTATCTTGTTCAAGGAACTATTTATCCAGATGTAATTGAAAGTGGTCTTGGAAAAAGCTCAGTAATAAAAAGCCATCATAATGTTGGTGGACTTCCAGACTATGTAGATTTTAAAGAAATAGTTGAGCCATTAAGAGATCTATTTAAAGATGAGGTAAGAAAAGTAGGAAAAGAGGTAGGGCTACCAGATTATTTAGTAAATAGACAGCCTTTTCCAGGTCCTGGTCTTGCAATTAGAATTATAGGAGATATAACAGAAGAAAAATTAGATATTTTAAAAGAAGCTGACTATATATTTAGAGATGAGATTAGTAAGAATAATTTAGATAAAAGTTTAAGTCAATATTTTGCTGTCTTAACAGATACACGTTCTGTAGGAGTTATGGGAGATGAAAGAACATATGACTATATGGTAGCATTAAGAGCAGTTATAACAGATGACTTTATGACTGCAAAATTTGCAAAAATTCCATATGAGATATTAGATAAAATATCTAAAAGAATTGTTAATGAAGTTGAGCATGTAAATAGAATAGTTTATGATATAACATCTAAGCCTCCTGCAACTATTGAATGGGAATAAAAAATATGGGTAATTTACCCATATTTTTTGTATGTAAAGTAAAATCAATGAATTTTCTTTACAAAATTTACATAAAGTGGTATAATTTACTTGCGTTAAAAATATAAAACTTATAATATTAATATATTATTTGGAAGGAGGAATGATATGAATATTGAAAAAGGAGACAGTTTAATTATGCATTTTAAACAAATTTTAGCAGTATAAAGAAAAAATATTAATGTAAATTCATTATAGAATTAATATCTTAAAGTATATTTAGGATTTATAAAAAAATATTAAATTTACTAAAATATATAAAAGTAATTTAGATAATATTTTATCTTTATTATTTGCTAGTTCTTCAATGAACTTATTTTAAGTAAATTTATTGGAGGTGTTTTAAATGCAACTGATAACATTAAAGGAAAAAAAGGAAGAAGTAAAGAATTTATTAAATATGGATGCAGATTTTATAGTTTTAGATGTAGATAGAACAATAATAAATACTACATCTTGGTATCAAGCTTGTATGTGTCCAAATTTACTTATTCGTGAAGAGTTTACTAAAGATTTCAAAAAAATTAATGATCTAACTTTTAAAAATCCAACAGAGGATAAATTAAAAGTATTTAGAAAAGAAACTTTTAATTTAATTGAAAAGACTATTTCTAAAAAGTTTTTAAGAAGAATAAGAAATATTCCTAATATTAGAGGATATTTTAAACTTGGAGATAATACTAATATTTGGAGATTTTATGTTGCAGGTCTATATACAGCAAATAATTTAGTAAAGATTTATGATGATGCAATAGATTATATAAAATATGCATTTAAATATTATGGAAATAATCTAAAAGTTATATTTTTGACTTCTGGTTATGAACCATTCATTCGAGGAGTAGTAGACGGTATAATAGCAAAGACAAATCTTAACAAAATAAACTACTCTGTAATTGGCTCACAGATATGCTTTGAAAAGTCTAAGATAAAAGAAATATTTCATATGAGTCAATTTGAAAAAGAAAAAATTGTCAAAATGATAATTAAAAATGGCGGAAAAGTAAGATTTTTAGCAGATGATTCAAAAGATAATGTTGCTCTTTTTAATATTGTAAAAAATAATGGAGGAGTAGCATTAAATATTGAACACAGAAAAAATAGTACTAAAAATCCAACATGGAAAAGCTATATGGAAACTATAACTAAAGATTATATAAAATTTGCAGTAAAAAATGATGATTCTACAGCAGGATTAAATAAAGAAAATATAGTAATGCCTGAGTTTTTAGAGCGACTTGCTGTAAATACAAATGAAATAGGGATAGCTTCTATGAGTAGAGATAATTTTAAAAATGCTTTATCTTCTTTAAAAGAAAAAATAAAAAATGAAAAAATAAAAGAAGAGTTTGAAAGTAATGTATTAAAATTAATATTTGAAAAATCAAATACTATTTATTTTAGAGGCAAGCTGTTTTATATGTGGCTTCCACAATATTTATTTATAGACAACAGATCAATAAATGATAGATTAAAAGATCTTTTTAAAACTAGTGCTAATTTACTAAAAATAGTGTATAATGAGGGTATTATAGATGAAGAATTAACATATTATCAAAAAGTTATTGTATATTCTTTTATAGATCATTTACAAGAGGCAATATTATATATATTAAATTTGGTTGAACAAAATAGTTTAGCAAATAATAATATTTATAATACTGAACATGATAAAATAATAGAGTTAGCACAAAATGTAAGTGATATGTTATATGCACATTTTTATGTAGATGGTATAGAAAAACAAATATTAAAAAATATCTTAGATGATTTAGAAACTCTTGAAATAGTTAAGTCATTACCAAGATATACAGATGTATATAAGCGTATGAGAGAGTTGGATGATAATGTTACTATCTTTAAATTTGTAAAATCAATAGCAGATAAAATGTATCAAAATGGCAAAAAGTTAGATTATATTATATCTTTTCCTTATGGTGGAATAACTCTTGGGTTTGCTATGAGATCATATATGAAATTTGGCTTAAAGCAAAAAGAAGAGCCAAGACTTTTAAATAGTCATTTTAGTTCTAAGCAAAAATTAAGAGAAAAAAGAACAGAAAAAGATAAAGATTTTTCAATATTTAAATTTATACCTAAAAAATACAATTGTTATGTTGATGAAATTAAAAAAGGAAATGCTACTATTTTATTACTAGATAATAACGTTACTACTTTTAAGACTTTAGATTTGTGTAAGAATTTCTTAACTCAAATTGGAAATGAAGTTTTTGCGGCAGTTGCGGCGGTTAATTATGATAATATAGCAGAATTTTTATTAAATAAAGAAAGTGAAAATTTGGTACCAAACTGGAGAAAAGTTTTAGATTTTTGTCCAACAGATGAATATGTTACAGCTTTTAATACATGGAATACATCCAGAAAATCTAAAATACTCCAAGATGTATTTTATATAAAAGAGTTAGCTCAAAACATACAATTAGAAAAAATAAAAAATATAAATAAAGATTATATATTTAAAGTATGTAGAGTACAAAATGTTCAAGATCTAAATGCTATAGTTAAAAATGGTGCAAATATGATAGGAATACATGCAGTATATCCAGATAGGATAAAATACTTAAAAAATGAAATAAAATATGAACCATTAGAAACTAATTTAGATATAGATGAAAATTTACCAATTGGTATGTTAGAACTTGAAGGAATTAGAGATATTCAAAACTATATACCAGATTATATAAAACAAGCTGTTCTTTTTGAAAGACCTTTAAGCATAGATAATATGATAAAGTCATGTGATATGTACAATTTACCAAAAGAAAAAATATATATTCAGCTTCAGCATAGAACAAATAGAGAATATATACAAACTATAAAAAGTAACTTAAGTAAAAAAGTAATTGCAACAATAGGACTTTTTCAAAAGGATTTTGAAGAGTATTTTTGGAAAATTCATGATATTTTAGATCCAGATACAGACTATATTTTAATTGATATGTCAAAGCATCAACCAGATTTAATTTCATTTTCTGAAAGCTATAAAGATAGTATAGATAAGGTTGCTGTATTAAATCATTTAGCACCTATTATGCAAAATAATTCTGTTCCAGTTATTATTGCAGATGATACTACTGTTTACCAAATGGGGTGTTATTTAAAAGAAATTAGCAAATATAACATAAAAATAAAAGGAATAGATATGCAAAATAGTGTGGAATTACCATCAAATGAGCAAAAATATCAATATGTAAAATGCAATGATAAAACATATCAAGTAAAAATTAGAAAGTCTGGTACTGAACTTGCTAAATGGGATGAATTTTTTAATAAAAATAATTATAAATTGGAGGTAAAACTATGAAAAAGATGATTGTTTTAGATTTAGATGGAACTACTTTAAGAAATGATAAGACTGTATCAGATAATACAATAAACACATTACTTGAGTGTAGAGGGCAAGGAAATACTATATTATTTGCTACTGCAAGACCACCAAGAGATGCATATAAGTATGTACCAGTACCATTAAGAGATAATCCAATTATTTGTTATAATGGTGCGTGCATTATATCATCTGAAAAATTAAATGTTTTATACAAAAAAGAAATTCCAAAAGAAGACGTGTTAAAGGTGTTAGACATTATAGAAAAACATGGATATAATAACATGTGTATTGAAGTAAATGATGCTTTATATTCAAATTTTGATACAACAGATTTTTTTGGTAATGCTAAAAATTGTATAGTAGATTTAAAGGAAATGGAGTTTGAAGCAGCATATAAAGTTATTATATGTAGCAAAAAGCAAATAACAGATGATGTTATAAAGGAATTTCCAAAATCTTGTAAGGGTATAATTACAGATAATGGAACACTTTGTCAAATAATTAATAGTGAAGCTTCAAAGTGGACATGCATTGAATCTTTATCTAAAAAATTAGATATAGCAAAAGAAAATATAATAGCTTTTGGTGATGACTTTAATGATTTAGATATGATAAAAAATGCAGGTGTAGGTATTGCTATGGGAAATGCTCAACAAGAAATAAAAAATATTGCAGATTTTGTTACAGATACAAATACAAATGATGGAGTTGCAAAATATTTAGATAAAAATATTTTAAGAAAGTAGGTATGATATTATGAAGATAATTAATAGTAGTAATAGTCCATTAAAGGTGAAAGATGTAGATGTAGCTGATGTAAATATTAGTGAGTATGATAAGAATTCGTGGTTATTAGAAGTAGATAACGAGTATTATATGGCTGTTAAAAGAAAGTTTAATAACAATGTAACAAGTACTAAAGTTATTGAACTTGAAAATGCATATTGTAATGTTTTAAAGCCAGATGATAATTTAAAATTAAATGTTCAGTATGGAGACAAAGATGCAACTATTGTAGATATGCACGGAATAGATAATTTTAGATTTGCAAAGTCTTTAGTATTTAATGATTCTACAGTAAGAAAAATTATTTTAAAGCTTAAGATATTAGAGAATGATAAAAAATACTTTAGATTTGGTGCATCTGGTGCAAGAGAGTCAGATTTTCATCCTGGTGGTGAGGTATATGAGAGTATGCTAATTAGTGGTAAAGATACAAGTGGATATGCACAAAGTGTTAGTGGATATTTACCTCATGGTAAAGAATTTAGTAAAAGTATATCTTTATATGATAGGGATAAGAGATATTTAAGAGATGAGAGAATTGTATATTCTCATACAGCTATTTTAAAACAATGTGAAGCAAAAGATAGAACGTCTTTATATATAAAAATTAATCCTAAGGCAGATAATGTAAGTTTTTTAGATGTTTTAAATGAACTTGCTACAAAACTTGGAATGGTATCATATGCAGTTCAAATGTGTATACAGACTAATAATACAAATGAGCATACAACTCAAATTAAAGGAAGAGTATTAAGACATATGCCCATGAAACCATTTGATGTATTGCAAGATGCAACAGATATAGGACTTGAGCAACTATTTACTATAGATAATCAAAATATTGTTTATGGTGTTGGAACAAAATATGACAGATATGAACCAGAATGGAAAGAGTTTACAGGTGGAAGACAGTATGAAAGAAGAGGTCATATTCATGCAACGATTGTAAATAATAATGATGAAAATAAACATGAAGTATTTCATTTAAGAGATGCATTTATATCACAAGCATCAAATGTACAAGTTGTTTTAACACCAGTTGATACTGTATATAGAATTTATCCTTTATATAAAAATGGAGATAAATATCTATGCAAAGCAACAGATAAAAATATAGATACTGTACTAGAAAATATTAGAAAAATAGATAAAGTATAGGAGGTATGTTATGAAAGCGCTGTGTATAAATGGAAGTCCAAGAGAAAATGGAAGTACGGCATATTTAATAGGAAAAGTTGCAGAAGGCATGAGACAAAAAAATATTGAGGTAAAAAGTTATTGCTTGGGAAAATTAAATATAAATTATTGCCTTGGATGTAAAAAATGCTATAAAGAGGGTATTTGTATACAAAAAGATGATATGGATATTTTAATTAATGAACTAAAAAATGCAGATATAGTAGTTATTGGAACACCAGATTATTGGGGAGATGTAAGTGGACAACTTAAAGTGTTTTTTGATAGAAATACACCTTATGCAAATACTAATGTAAATAGAATTAATATGCCTCATCCAAAATTTGGAATTGCAATATCAGTAAGAGAAGGGCCAGAAGATTTTGAAAATACTAATATAATTAATTCTATTAATCATTACTTTGGTCATTTGGAAATAACGCCTATTGCAAAACTTGCTCTAACAGATACATCTACATTAGAAGATTTGTTAAAAAATCAAAAAGAAAAAATAGATGAAGCTTATCAGATTGGACTCAAAGTACTAGATTTAGTAAAAACAAAAAAGAGAATTTAGATTTTAAATTCTCTTTTTATTTTTATATAAGTTATAATTATTTTCCAATAAACATAAGAACAATAACATATCCATATGTTTCACTTTCCTCAAGACCTATTCCTATATAATTAAATGAATTTGAAAGTATATTTTGGCTATGTTCACTAGATTTCATAAATGAATTTATTGCATCGTCTATATTATTATTTCCAGCTATATTTTCACCTGCTGCTTTGTAAGTTACACCAGCATTTTGCATCATCTCAAAAGGAGTGCCATATGTGGGAGAGGTATGAGAGAAGTAATTGTTTACTACCATATCTTGAGCTTTAGTTTGAGCTGTTGCAGTAAGGAGTGAATCTAGTGTAAATAGTGGAAGTCCATTTTCTTTTCGTATTTCATTGAGTCTATTTAGTATATATTCAATGTTTGCATTGGAATCTGTAGTACTTTGAGTATTGTCTTGTTGATTGTTGGTATTTTCTTGAGTAGTATTAGAATTGTTGTTTGAATCTTCTAAATTACATTCAAGAAGATCTTCTCTAATCATTCCAACTAAATTGTCTTGAGTAATTACAAGAAGAAAATTATCTATTGCACCTATTACATATACTTGATCTCCTGCATTTAGTTTTCCATACATTCTAAATGATGTTGAGGGTCCTCCTCTTACAATAGTATTATCTCCTTTAACTGTTGCATGAAATGGAGAATAATCTGTATAAGTGAGTGAAGAAATATTTTCTCCTGTTACTTTTGCATATTCTTTAGATATAATACCCACTTCATTATTTTCAAGTTGTACAATGTAAAAATTATCTATTGATCCTACAAGCTTAATTTTAGTATTAGGATCAAGAGTTCGTATAAAAGATGAATAGTCTGTATTTGGCTTATTTCTAAGATTTACATTTGCTGTAGTTACACCATATTCAGGAGAAAAATGAGTAATAGTTGCAGCAAATATAGTAGAAAATAAAATAACAAACATAATAGCAATTATTACTATTATAATATTTTTTGTGTTTTTCATTTTTTTCACCTCACTAGTATTATTACCAATTTCTTCCTGTATATTATAAAAATTAGTATATTTTTCCAATTTTTAAAAAGAATATTTATGAGGTGTAAAGTATGCAAAAAGGATTTTGGTTAAATAAAAATAAAATTACAAATGTATATCCATACCTATCTAAGAATATGGAATGTGATGTAATAATAGTTGGTGGAGGAATATGTGGAGCTATAACATCATATTTTCTAGCAAAAGATGGTTTTAAAGTTGCTGTAATAGAAAAAAATATTATAGGATATAAAAATACTAGTTTATCATCTGCATGTATTACTGATTTTGTTGACGAGATGTATATTAAAAATAATAAGGATACAAAAGATAATATAAGAAGGAAAATTTTTGATATGAAAAAAAGAGCAAATGCTTTACTAGATGAAATATTAGTAGATATTCAAAAGCAAGAATATTTAAAAAAGACAGATTATACAATAT
>ERZ1643249.5029-NODE-5029-length-10767-cov-14.625373_pt1 | contig 10767 bp, 3 predicted proteins | sample MGYA00579263_ERZ1643249 | MGnify/ENA primary metagenome ERZ1643249 (study PRJEB29033, sample SAMEA4952264) | chicken gut metagenome | biome: Broiler Chicken; feature: Gastrointestinal Tract; material: Caecum | place: Ireland | collected 2018 | study: Broiler...
ACATTGTGTGTATTTGTTATAGTAAAATTATTGTCTGAATTTTCTGTTATGTTTGTAGAATATTCTGGTAATTGTGTTCTTTCTACAACTGTATATTCTATTGTAACACCATCTTTCATTAATGGTAATCCTGTGAATGTATGTGTCCAATCATCTCCAGTTAATGTTGCTGTTTGTACTTCTTCTCCATTTGCTAATAGTGCTACTTCTATTGAATCTGGTCTTAGTCCATCTTTATCATTTTCATCTACCCATACTTTATTTACTGTTACTGATGTTTCTCCTGGTTTATGTGTATTTGTTATTACATATCCAATTGCTCCATCTCCAGTAATTACTTTTTCATATCCTGCTGGTACTTCTGTTTCATCAACAGTATATTCTATTCTTGCACCATCTTCCATTACTGGTAATCCTGTAAATGTATGTGACCATTTTCCTTCAGTCAATGTTACTGATTGACCTTCTACTGGTTGCCCATTTGCAAGTAAATTTACTGTTATTGAGGTTGGTCTTATTCCATCTTGGTTATTATTATCTTCCCATACTTTTGTTACTGTTATTGAAGTTTCATCTGTTTCGTGTGTATTTGTTATTGTAAATCCATCTGATACTGTTCCTCCTATAGCTACTTTGTAGTCTGATGGGACATTACTTTCTTTAATTGTGTATTTAATTTCTACACCATTTTTATATTTTGGTAAATCCTCAAATACACCTTTCCATTCATTTCCGTCATTTAAAACCAATTCTTTTCCATCTACTATTTCATCATCAGCTAATAATATTACTGTTATTGAATCAGGTCTTAAACCATCTTGGTCATTATTATCTACCCATACTTTTGTAACTGGGATATCTATTGTTTCTGGTGTATGTTTGTTTGTTAATGTAAATCCTACTTCTACTGTTCCACTTATTGATGGTGTATATCCTGATGGTAAATTATTTTCTCTAACAGTATATTCTATTTTATTTCCATTTTTATATTTTGGTAGTCCTGTAAATGTTCCTCTCCATCCATTGTTTTGATCTAATGTTATTGTTTTTCCTTCAACAGCTACATCATCTGCATACAATGTTACTGTTATAGAAGTTGGTCTTAATTTATCTTGATTATTGTTGTCTTCCCATACTTTTGTTACTGGTATATCTATCGTTTCTGGTGCATGTGTATTTGTTATTATAAATCCTGTTGTTTTATTTCCATCTATTGTTGGAGTATATCCTGTTGGAGTTGAGGTTTCTCTAACAGTGTATTCTATTTCAACTCCATTTTTATATTTTTGTAATCCTGTAAATGTACCTTTCCATCCATTTCCGTCATTTAATACTAGTGTTTTTCCACTTACTGGGCTTCCATCTGCATATAATTGGACTGTTACTGAGTCTGGTCTTATTCCATCTTGATTATTATTATCTACCCATACTTTTTCTACTGGAATATTTATTGTTTCTGGTGTATGTGTATTTGTTACTGTAAATCCTTCTTCTATAGAACCATCTACAGAAACTTCATATCCTGATGGGTTACTTTCTTCTCTTACTGTATAATTAATTTCTTCTCCATCTTCATATTTAGGTAAATCTTCAAATGTTCCTCTCCAACTATTTGAAGAACTTAGTGTTAGAGTTTTTCCACTTACTGGGCTTCCATTTGCATATAATGTTACTACTACTGAATTAGGCCTTAGTTTATCTTGATTATCATTATCTACCCATACCTTTGTTACTGGAATATCAATTGTTTCTGGTGTATGTGTATTTGTTACTGTAAATCCACTTGATATTGAACCATCTATTGATACTTGATATTCATTTGGAACAGTGGTTTCTCTAACTGTATATACTATTTCTCTTCCATCTTTATTTTTTGGTAATTCTCTAAATATTCCTCTCCAACTATTTGAATTATTTAATGTTAATGTTTTTCCACTTACTGGACTTCCATCTGCATATAATTGTACTGTTATTGATAATGGTCTTATTCCATCTTGATTATTATTATCATCCCATACCTTAACAACAGGTATATCAATTGTATCTTGGTTATGTGTATTTGTTATTGTAAATCCACTTGTTACTGAGCCATTAATTGTAGTTTCATATCCATCTATTTGGCTACTTTCCTTAACTGTATATTTTATTTCTGTTCCATTTTTATATTTTGGTAAGTCATTAAATGAGCCTTTCCATCCATTTGATGAATTTAGTGTCAATGTTTTTCCACTTACTGGACTTCCATCTTCATATAATTGCACTGTTATTGATGGTGGCCTTATTCCATCTTGGTCATTATTATCTGCCCATATCTTTGTTACAGGAATGTCTATTGTTTCTGGTGTATGTGTATTTGTTATTGTAAAGCCATTTGTTACTGAACCATCTACTGATGATGTATAATCTTCTGATAGATTGCTTTCTTTAACTGTATAAACTATGTCTTTTCCATCTTTTGTTTTTGGTAAATCATCAAATGTTCCTTTCCATCCATTTGATGAATTTAATGTTAATGTTTTTCCACTTACAGCTACATTATTTGCATATAATTGTACTGTTATTGAAGTTGGTCTTAATCCATCTTGATTATTACTGTCTGACCATATTTTTGTTACAGGAATATCTATTGTTTCTGGTGTTCCTGTTAATTCAACTGTCACTGTTTCAGTTGTTTCTGTTATTTCTACTATTGGTTGTTCTGATTGACTTGATCCTTCTAGTTTAATTTGATTTGAGCTTTCTGTTCCTTTAAGCCATAATGTCTTTTTTCTAACATTATTTGTAATTTCTATTTTTATATTTATTGTATTTGCTAAATTTCTAGGTACTTTAAGGTAAAATCCACCGCTTCGTCCTACTAAATCTTTTAATGATACATTTCCTAATGAACTTCCATTACTATCTACAAAACTATAATTTGATGAACTTATTGTACTACCACTTTCATTTGTAACTGTCATAGAAATTTCATAATTTGTAGAATTATTTTTATCTATTTTTATAGGTCCTATTATTGTGTAATTACCATCTATTTCCGCATCTAATACATATTTTCCATTTTGTTGAGGTAAACCATCAACATTTACACTTACTGGATTGGAATTTAATGTATAGTTATTTGATGCTGTATATTTGCTTGCTTGTTCTTCTGCTTGTGTAACTAAATAATCATAAAGTAATTGTGCTTCATAATTTCTATCTTGACCTGATACACCTATATCTGATACAGCTCTATAGCTTGAACCTCCATCACTTGTTAGATATAACCATGATGATGAACTTCCTTTTCTATTATATGAACCATTACTTCCTACTCTGTAGTTTGTAAAATACCATACAGCTGCTTTTTGTACTGCTATGATATCTTCTGATGTTAAGCTTGAATCATATAATCCTAGATTACTTAAATATTCATCTGCTGATTTTTCTGCTAAATATGCATTGTCAAATATCCATAATAATTGTCTATATGCATTTCCTGATGGATTTAATAATTGTCTTAATAATTCATCACCGTCATTTCCATTGTCTACTAAATAATTTAATATTTTTTCTCTATCTTTTTGTAAATCATATGATAAATTATATGTTACATTGTTTTCTCTTCCATCATTATTCCATGTGTCTGAATAATCTGCTCTGATACAGTATAAATTTTTCTTATTTGCCGTATTTCTTAAGTCCCAAATATATATTCCTTGTTGCTTAGGATTACCTATTCCATAGCCTACATTACTTGTATTAGCTGGTTCTAGATGTACTGTTAATGTACCAGCAGCATAACTTATAACATTAAATATTATATAAGCTAAAATGAAAAATATAATAAATATGATAGTAACTTTCTTTTTCATAAGACCCTCTCTTCTTTCACATAAAAACTTTATTTATATAAATATAATTTTCCTATTATATTTATAACATAATGTGAGTTTTATTGCAAATTTTTTTGTATTTTTTTATCTCATTTTGTTGTTCTTTGTATCCTTTGTGTATGTTGACTTTCAAGGTGTTTTTAGTCAAAAAATAAAGTGTGGAGTTAAATTTTTCCACACTTTATTTTTTATTTTCTTATCTCTGCCGAAAATTTCTTACTAACATTTTCGATAACTTTTTCCATTAAATTATTTACTTCTTCATCTGTTAGTGTTTTTTTGCTATCATTAAATGTTAATGAATAAGCTATAGATTTTTTATCATCTGCTACATTTGAACCTGTATAAACATCAAAAACTTCTATATCTGTAAGTAAGCTTCCGCCAGCATTTTTGATTACTTTTTCTATATCTTTTGAAATAATGTTTTTGTCAACAACAAATGCAACATCTTTTTTAATATTTGGAAATTTAGAAATTTCTTTATATTTCATTTTTCCTACTCTCTTTTTGAATAATTCATCTAAATTTATTTCAAACACATATACATCATCTTTTGTTACATTTGGATGTAATTTACCAATTATTCCAACATTTGTTCCATTAACATTTATATATGCACTTTGTCCTGGATGAAATTCTTTTGGCATTTCTTGTTTTACTAATGTATATCTTCCTGCATATCCAAGATATTCTAATATTTCTTCTAATACACCTTTGATTGCATAAAAGTCTACATTTTTATTATTGTTTAATCCTAAGAAGTATTTTCCTGTCATTAATGCACATAATTTTGTGTCTTCTCCATATACTTCTCCTTTTTTATAGAATCCTTTTCCTATTTCGAATATTGATACATCTTTTTGTCCATGTGCATTATTATATTCATATATTTTATAAAGAGATGGTATCATAGTATATCTTAATGTATTTCTGTCTTCTGTAATTGGTGCTAATAAGTGTAATTCTTCGAAATCATCTGTTGTGAATTTATGAGCTTCTTTATCATTTATCAATATATATGATAAGGTTTCATTTAAACCTAGTGCAATCATTTTATTGCGTATTTCTCTTTGTGTTTTATCATAACTTCCTGCTTTCATAGGTACTGTTGGAAGTTTTCCTTGAATATTGTCTACACCATATATACGACTTACTTCTTCTATTAAGTCTTCTTTTATAGATATGTCTAATCTTCTTGTTGGTACTTTGACTGTTATAGTTTCACCTTTTACTTTGTAAGTAAATCCTAATTTTCTAAATACATTAAGGATTTCCTCATTTGGAATTTTTGCACCAAGAACATCATTTATGTTTTGGAATGTTATATCTATTTCTTTTTCTTTATTTTCTGTTTTATCATATTTTACTGTTCCAGTTACAACTTTTCCATTTGCATATTTTTCAAGTAATGCACATGCTCTTTCTATTGCCATATATGTTCTTGCTGGGTCTAATCCTTTTTCAAATCTGTTACTTGCTTCACTTCTTAAAATTTTATTTGATGTTAATCTTATTTTTACAGAATCGAAAATCGCTGATTCTATTATTACATTTTTTGTATCTGGTTCAACTTCTGTTTCAAGTCCTCCCATTACACCTGCTAATCCGACACCATGTGTACTATCTGCTATTACTATATCTGTATCACTTAATGTTCTTTCTATATTATCAAGTGTTGTTAATTTTTCTCCCTCTTCTGCCATTCTTACAATTAAAGTATTTCCTAGTCTATCAGCATCATAGAAATGTAATGGTTGACCTAATTCTAGCATTACATAATTACTGATATCTACAACATTATTTATTGGTCTTATTCCAGAAGCTATTAGCCTATTTTTTATAAATGTTGGACTTTCTTTGATTTCTACATTTTCTACTTTTTTTACAAGTAATAATTTACAATTTTCTGTTTTTACTTCTGTTTTAAAGCTTTTATTTAAGTCCTCACCTTGTTCTTTGTGTTTTAGGTCTACTTCTTTTACAGGTTTATCATATATTGCACCTATTTCATATGCCATTCCTAAGATACTTAATAAATCTCCTCTATTTGCAGTTAAATCAAAATCTATTACTCCATCATCTAATCCAAGATATTGTATAGGGTCTCCTCCAATAACTGCATCTTCGCCTAATTCTGCTATTCCTTCTTTATCTTCTGGTTTCAAGAATTTATTTTCCAAACCTAATTCTGCTATTGAGCACATCATTCCATTTGATTCTTGACCTCTAATCATTCCTCTTTTTATTGTTTTTTCTGGAAGTTCTGCACCATCTAGTGCTACAATTACTTTTATTCCTTTTCTTGCATTTGGTGCACCACATACTATATCTAGAATTTCAGTTCCTATATCCACTTTGCATAGATGTAGGTGATCTGAATCTGGATGGTCTTTGCATTCTATGATTTTTCCTATTACTAGTTTTGTTGCATTGATTAATTTACCAGCACTATCATATTCATTACCTATTCTTGTCATATCTTCTGCAAGTTGGTGTACATCTACATCTATATCTACATAGTCTTTTACAAAATTTGTACTTAGTTTCATTATTCCTCATCCTTTCTGTCAAATTGATTTAAAAATCTAACATCATTTGCATATAAATATCTCATATCAGGTATTCCATATTTAAACATTGCTAGTCTTTCAAGTCCTGTTCCAAATGCAAATCCTCCATATTCATTTGGGTCATATCCATTCATTTTCAATACATTTGGATGTACTATTCCTGAACCTAATACTTCTATCCAGCCTGTGTGTTTACATAGATTACATCCTTTTCCACCACATTTGAAACAACTAACATCTACTTCATATGATGGTTCTGTGAATGGGAAATAACTTGGTCTAAAACGTAATTCGCAGTTTTTTCCTATTAGCTTTTTTACAAATACTTCTAATGTTCCTTTTAAATCAGCTAATGATACATTTCTTTCTTTTTTATCTATTACTAATCCTTCTACTTGACCAAATTGATGTGAATGTGTTGCATCATCTTCTCTACGATATGTTTTTCCTGCACATATCATTCTGATTGGTGTTTTTTCTTTGTTTGCAAGCATTGCTCTTGCTTGAACTGCTGATGTTTGAGTTCTTAATAAATATTCATTTGTTATGTAAAAACTGTCTTGCATATCTCTTGCTGGATGTCCTTTTGGAAGATTTAACCTTTCAAAACAAAATTCGTCTGTTTCTAATTCTGGTCCTGGTATAACATCATATCCCATAGACACAAATAAATCTTCTATTTCTTCTATTACTCTGTTTACAGGGTGTTTGCTTCCTCTTTTTATTTTTGTTCCTGGAAGTGTGATGTCTATTGTCTCTTTTTCAAGTTTTTCTTGCAATTCTGCTTCTTTTAGTTTTTCTTCTTTTTCTTTTAAAGAGTTTTCTATTTCTTCTCTTACTTCATTTACAAGGCTTCCAATAACAGGTCTTTCTTCTGGTGCTAATGCTCCCATTCCTCTTAATACACTTGTTAATTCTCCTTTTTTTCCTAAGTATTTTACTTTTATTTCGTTTAAAGTTTTCAATGCATTTTCTAGCTCTGCACCTTTTAAGTTCTCTTGTATATTTGATATTTCTTCTAGTGCGTTTTGTTTGATTTTTGAAATTTTTTCTTTCATGCGATTTTCTCCTTTCATAAATTTGACATTTGGTGCCGGTTCTCTTTTGCCAAAATGACATTTGGTGCCGGTTCTTTTTTGCTCAAAAAAATTCGCCCTATTCATATAGGACGAATTTAAACGTGTTACCACCTAATTTTATTAATAGCTAACATTTATATTAGCATTATTAACCTCATTGTAGTTTTAACGGTTCAACCGCTTACCTCTACTATTTTCAAGGTAAGTCCTCCAAAGTGAATTTTCAATATATTTTGTATAAATGACTCTCAGCTATGTCATTTTCTCTGTGATACTTTATAAATACATCTACTTTGCTTTTTCATAGGATTTTATATTATAGTCCATATTGTAACATACTTTTGTGAGTTTGTAAAGAGTTTTTTAGTTTCCAATAGGAGCAAAATCATCTGTTACAATGTTCTTATCTGTTTTAAAATTTGTGATTTCCATATTAAGATAATTTTTATATTCTTCATATTTATCTTCGTTTATTTGTGGATTACCTTTTATTCCAACTAAAATCAAGTTTTGACTTTCTGTATAATCTCTATCTTGTACTTGAAATAATTTTACATCATCAAAAACAGCTTTATATGTTGCATATTCATATTCAATAAAATCTGTATCTTCACCTTCTAATGAAGATATAATATTGGTTAATACTATTCCATTATAATTTAACATATTTTTTGCATGAACAAGTGCTTCATATGTTGTTAATTCAAATGGAGCATTAAGTCCTTTAAAAGCATCTATTAGTATTGTGTCATATTTATTTTCACTATAGTTTAAATAACTTCTACCATCTTGTGTATAAATTTTTAATCTTTCATCTTTAGCATTTAACCCAAATTGTTCTTCTGCAATTTGGGTCATTTTTTCATCTATTTCTACTACGTCAATTGTTTTATCTTGATATTTTTGTAAATAATGTATTGGATATGTATATGCTGCTCCACCTATCATTAATGTACTTTTGGCATCTTTGTTAAGATATTCAAATAAGTCATAATATCTTAAATACATTGCCCCCATTTCTCCAGTTTCAGTATCTATATAAGATTCTAAACCTGTATCTACTTGTAATGTTTTATATGTTGTTTTGGCTGTATTTACTTGTTTTACCCATATTCTACTATATTGTGAGTCTGTATCTACTAAAATTTCTGGGTTTGCTAATTTGAATACCCATTTGCCTATAAACATCAAAATTATCATTACAACAACTAAAGATATTGTTGATAAAATATATTTTTTGTTTATATCATCTCTTGCTAGAATTGACATTACAACTAATAATATTGTTATTCCTATATTTATATTTGTTACACCAATATTAGGAATTAATACAAATCCCATCAAAAATGTACCTGTTATACTTCCTATTGTTGAAAGTGATGATATTCTACCAGATAGTGAGCCTATTTCTGTTTCTTGCATACTTTTCATTTTTACAGCAAATGGTGAAATCATTGCTAAAATAAAACTTGGAATTGAAAATACTATTATTGCACACAATATTGCTGCAACTATTAAATTACTTACTATTCCTGCAAATTCTCTTACTACTATAGTTTCTAATAATGGAATAATGCTTGTAAATAGTGCTGAACCTAATAATAATCTAGATAGGACATTTCCACTAGCTTCTTTATCTGCTTTTTTTCCTCCAAGCCAATATCCCAAGCTCATACTTACTAAAATTATTCCAATTATGCTTGTCCATACTACATTTGAACTTCCTACATAAGGAGAAAGGACTCTCGCTGCTATTAGTTCAAGTCCCATTCCTATTGCACCACTTAAAAATACTATTATTTCTAATTTATATTTCTTCATCTTTTTCCCTTTCCTTTATTTGAATATGTACATCATCTAATTGTTGTTTTGAAACAACTGATGGTGCTCTCATTAATAAGTCTCTTGCTTTTTTATTTTTAGGGAATGCAATTACTTCTCTAATATTTGTTGAGTCTGCTATTAGCATTACCATTCTATCAATTCCTGGTGCTGCTCCTGCATGTGGTGGTGTTCCATATTGAAATGCATTATATAATGCTCCAAATCTATTTTTTACATCTTCCTCTGTATAACCTGCTATTTCAAATGCTTTTACCATTATTTCTGGATCATGATTTCTTACTGCTCCAGATGCCATTTCATATCCATTACATACTAAATCATATTGATATGCAAGTATATCTAATGGATCTTTTGTGTTTAATGCTTCTAACCCACCTTGTGGCATTGAAAATGGGTTATGGCAAAAGTCTATAGTTCCTTCATCTGATAGTTCATACATTGGAAAGTCTATTATAAAGCAGAATTTATATACATCTTTTTCGATTAAATCTAGACGTTTTCCTAATTCTATACGTACTAGTCCCGAAATTTTTTGTGCATTGTGTAATTCGTCAGCAATAAAGAATATGCTATCTCCTGCTTTTGCTCCAAATTCGTTTTCTAATTTTGATTTTGCTTCATCTGTTATGAATTTAGCAATTCCTCCTTGAACATTTCCATCTTGTTCAAATTTTGTCCATGCTAAACCTTTTGCTTCACATTCTTCTACTGCAAATTCTGTCATTTTATCAAAGAATTTTCTTCCTTGTTCTGCACCATTTGGTACTATGATTGCCTTAATTGTTTTTCCTTTGAATGCATTAAATTCTGTATTTTCAAATACTTTTGTTACATCTTGAATGATTAATGGATTACGCAAGTCTGGTTTATCAATTCCGTATTTTTCCATTGCTTCTTTATAAGGAATTCTTAGTATTTGTTCATCTTCTATTTTCCAATTTGTGAATTTTTTGAATGTGTATGGCACTACTTCTTCGATTACTTTGAATACATCTTCTTGAGTTGCAAAACTCATTTCAAAGTCTAATTGATAAAATTCTCCTGGAGCTCTATCAGCACGTGGGTCTTCATCTCTAAAGCATGGCGCTATTTGATAATATTTATTAAATCCACTTACCATTAACAATTGTTTAAATTGTTGTGGTGCTTGTGGTAATGCATAAAATTCACCCGGATGTAATCTACTTGGTACTAAGAAGTCTCTTGCTCCTTCTGGTGATGAATTTGCAAGTATTGGTGTTTGAATTTCACTAAATCCTAATTCATCCATTCTATCTCTAATAGTTTTTAGTATTTTTGAACGTAATAATATTGTGTCATGTAATTTTTGATTACGTAAGTCTAAAAATCTATATTCTAATCTTAAATCTTCTCTTACTTCTTGGTCTGTATTTA
>ERZ1643249.5030-NODE-5030-length-10761-cov-19.795815_pt1 | contig 10761 bp, 8 predicted proteins | sample MGYA00579263_ERZ1643249 | MGnify/ENA primary metagenome ERZ1643249 (study PRJEB29033, sample SAMEA4952264) | chicken gut metagenome | biome: Broiler Chicken; feature: Gastrointestinal Tract; material: Caecum | place: Ireland | collected 2018 | study: Broiler...
TTTCTTATCAAAGAAGAATTTTTCCCATAGACACAGAAAATTTTACGCTCTCTACAAATTTGAAATGGTATTTTAGTTGGTTAAATAAAATGTTTGCACGGACATCTCTCAGTCTGTCAAGATTACCTTGACATTTTTGTCTTCAAACATTTTTTTATAGCGTTCATCAATACGGTTGATGATAATGATATCCAGTACCTCAAAACCGGAAAGGTGGCAGAAAACTTTTTTATCAAGCTTACTGTCGTCCGCACACATGATATTAACATCACCGGCTTTCATCATCGCGCGTTTAATATTCACTTCCTCATAGGTTCGGTTGGAAATGCCGAATTCAAGATCCATTGCATCACACCCTAAAAATGTTTTATTTACATGAAGAGTTGAAAAGAAATCAATTGTGGCGAGTCCGGTTAAAGTGTAAACAGGATTGATAAGGGTGCCGCCGCATACCATAAGTTTAATGTTCGGTTTGCCGGACAGTTCCATGGCGATTTTTATGTCGTTTGTTACAACAGTAATATTTTTCTGTGTGATATTTTTTGCAATTTCAAGTGTTGTCGACCCGGAATCCAGTATAATGATGTCACCGTCTTCAATGAGGCTGGCAGCTGTTTTTCCAATTTTCTTTTTGGCACTTTGATTGTGTTCACTTTTCACAGAATAGGGAATTTCATGAAGGGAGCCATTGGTAAGAGCTACAGCACCTCCATGTGTTTTTGCAATTAAACCCTGTTCAGCAAGCGTATCAATATCCCGACGGATAGTTACTTTAGAAACATTAAATTTTTCAGCAAGCTCGTTGGTGGTAGCCTTATGAGCACTGTTGATATATTCCAGAATATTGTTTTGCCTTTCAATTTGAAACATCTGGTGATTTTCGCGCGAATCTAAATCCATATATCATAATCCCCCTATATTATTTTAAATAAAATAATTATTCCTATCCATATGTAGTACTCAAATTATATGTGGAAAATGGAAAAATGTCAATTGTAAATGATTGTTTGTGAAAAAAATAGGAGAAAAAACAAAGTAAAAGAAAATAGAAAGTTAAATAGAAAAAAGAAAAACATGTAAAAATCTTCACTAAAAAAATAAATCGATAATGAGTAATGAAAAATCTATTTAGAAAATTATAAAAATAATTAATTTGATACAAAATATTTACAATATAATTGATAAAAAATATAATTTGGGAATAAAAAAATATTTTTATTAAAATTATATTGACATTATATTAAGAAAATAGTAAAATAACAATATGATCATAAAAGAACATAAAAGAAAGCATAAAAACTTTCGTTTATGTACCAAACGTAAAAGGAGGAATAAGAATGAAAAAGCTGCTTGCAATGACCCTTTCAATCGTAACAGGTGTTTCTCTTCTTGGGACAAGTGTTTTAGCTGGGGAAGAAACCTATACCATTGCGAATACACCAAAATGTATCGGCATATCCTGGTGGGACAGAATGGACGTGGGAAATCAGAAATTTGCAGAGGCAACAGGAAATACTGTTTATCAGTCAGGTCCCACAGGCGATGCCGATACGGCAGTACAGATTTCCAGTATTGAGGATGCCATTGCCTCTGACGTAGATGCTATTACAGTAATTCCTTTTGATCCGTCATCTTGTGAGACTACGCTTGCAAAAGCCCGTGATGCAGGTATCGTTGTTGTTTCACATGAAGCAGAAGGCATGGAAAATGTCGATTACGATATGGAGGCATTTGTAAATGAAGAGTATGGAGCGCATATGATGGATCTGCTGGCTGAACAGATGGGAGAAAAAGGCGGATATGCCATTATGGTAGGCAGTCTGACTACGACCTCGCATCAGCAGTGGGCGGAGGGAGCGATTAAAAGACAGGAGGAAGCTTATCCAGATATGTATCAGGTATGCGATCTTGTAGAAGGTTCCAGTCAGGAGGCGTCTTATAACACGGCAAAAGAAGTTATAGCTACTTATCCTGATATAGCGGGATTTATTGGATGCGATACGAATAATCCTCCGGGAATTGCAATGGCTGTTGAGGAAGCTGGAAAGTCAGGTGATATTGCTGTTACAGGCACCTGTCTTGTATCACAGGCGAAGGATTATCTTGAGAGCGGGACAATCGAAGAGTTTACTTTCTGGGATCCTGCAGATGCCGGAGAAGCAATGTGCTATCTGGCGACTATGATTTTAAACGGGGAAGATATAGAAGACGGGGTAGATCTTGGAGTGCCCGGATATGAAAACTGCAAAGTGGAAGGAAGCACAGTTTATGGTTCTGCATGGATTGATGTAACAAAAGACAATATGGCGGACTATGATTTCTAAAATGAATTTTTGAGAAGGCGGGGGAAATGCGCTTTGTATTTCCCTCTGCTTTTCAAAAGTATTCGCAGTGTTTACTGCGGCATAACAGAGATATGAAAACTGCATGAAAGTTTGGGGAGGCGGTGAAACTGTGAAGACGATTGTAGAAGTAAAGAATTTGTACAAGTCATTCTATGGTGCATTAGCGTTGGAAGGAATGAATCTGACGATAAAAGAAGGAGAAGTCCGCTGCCTGATCGGTGAAAACGGATGCGGAAAATCAACACTGATAAAAGTGATTTCCGGATTTTATCCTTATGACAGCGGTACGCTGACAATTAATGGAAAAGTATATCCGAAGATTTCGACATCTGAGTCTATAGCGGAAGGAATACAGGTCATTTATCAGGATTTTTCTCTGTTTTCCAATATGACGATAGCGGAAAATATTATGATGTATTCCACAGTTGCCGGAAGGAAAATTAAAATTAACTGGAAAGAAATAAAGAAGAATGCTCAGTCGATCCTGAATAGGGTTGGCTTTGATATAGATCCGGAATTATATGTGTCAGATTTGAATGTTGCGCAGAAACAGATGGTTGCAATTTGCCGTGCAATTGTCCAGGATGCGAAGCTTCTAATTATGGATGAACCTACAACGGCGCTTACGAAAAAAGAAGTGCAAAGGCTGTTTGAGATTGTAAGAAAGCTGAAATCAGAAGGTGTATCTGTGCTGTTTGTAAGTCATAAACTGGATGAAATCGCAGAAATCTGTGACAGTTATACAATTATGCGGAACGGAAAATGTGTATTTCAGTCAGAAGCTTATGATGAAAAAATTTCACGGGAGGATATGGTGTATTATATGACAGGAAAAAAATTCTCCAATGAAACTTTTACTTACAATCCAATCAGTGAAATTCCGGCATTAAAAACAAAAAATTTATCCTTAACAGGAAATTTTCGTGATATTAATCTTACGCTGTATAAAGGAGAGGTGTTGGGAATTACCGGCCTTCTGGGATGCGGAATGAGTGAACTGGCAATGTCTTTGTTCGGTCTGAAACCGGCAACAGGAGGATCTATTGAAATTGGCGGAAAAAACATTGGCGTTTTTCATGATGTGGAGGAAGCTATGAATTATCATATTGCATATGTTCCCGAGGATCGTCTGACGGAGGGACTGCATTTAAAACAGTCAATTGCTGATAATTCAATAGCGAGGATTGTGCGCGATTATACAAATAAGTTTGGAATAATTAACAGACGGGAATTACTGAAAAAACAGAAAGAAGGACTAAATTCCATGAGTGTAGCCGGCATGATTCCGGATAATCCGGCCAGTTCTTTATCTGGTGGGAATCAACAGAAAATAGTACTGATCAAATGGCTTTCCTCAAACCCTGATATTTTGATTCTGAATTGCCCCACTGTAGGTGTTGATATAGGTGCGAAAAGTGATATACATGGAATAATAAGAAAGCTTGCCAGAGAACAGGGAGTAGGAGTGATTCTTATATCCAATGATGATTATGAGCTGAAACAGACCTGCAACCGTGTACTGGTAATGAACGAGGGAAAAATTGTAAAGGAAATGAATATGGCAAATACTACCTTGGATGAATTCGAGGCAGTGTTAACAGAAAGTTAGAGGTGACTGTATGAAAAAAATATTCAAGTCCAGTCAGTTTGCATTATTTTTTCTGCTGGTAATTACAATTCTTATTTTCAGTATTATCAATCCGGATATCCTTTCACTTGCAGGTTTATTTTCCCTTGCGCGAACCTGCGCTGTTCCGGCAATCTTTGCGCTGGCGATTATGATTGTCATGGTTATCGGTGAACTGGATATGTCGTTTTGCATGATTGGTGCGTTCTCTACCTATGCAGTGTTCTACTTTGTAACACAGAATGATATCGGCAATATTCCTTTGATTGGTTATTTTTTCGCAGCCATCTGCATTGGTGTAGTGCTCTATGTGGTGAACTGGATTTTAATCGACAGGCTGAAAATAAAATCTTTTATTGCCACTCTGGGTATGCAGTCGTTGCTGAAAGGAATGGTGCTTGCGTTCATTGGATCTTCTTATATTTACAATCTGCCGCAGAATGCAGTGGATTTTGGGACTACTTATATCATGTCGGCAAAATACAGCAGCGGAATTGAAACCCAGTTGCCTCTGGCGATTTTTGTCACAATTATTATGTACATTTTAATGCATATTATGCTGGAACACAGCAACTTTGGACGGAAATTATATGCCATCGGAGATGATTCTGATGCGGCTAGCCGTGCGGGTATTCATGTGTCAAGAACTCGTCTGCTGGCGCTGATTCTTGCAGGTGCTATTTGCGGAATCGGCGGTGTTGTACATAACTGTCTGGGGCGGTGCTCTCTTCCTATGCCGACAGATCTGGTGGGACAGGAGCTGGATGGTATTGCGGCAGTTGTATTAGGACGAGGCGCTTCTCAAAGAGCAAAAGGTACAGTTGCCGGTACTTTATGTGGAGTGCTTTTGCTGCAGTTTATTTCCAATAATTTGATTATGATCGGAGTACCTTCTTATTATCAGGATTTTGTAACGGGCATTATTATCTTTATCGGTTTAGTATCTCAGACAAAATGGGGAAGCACACTCCTGCATAAATTTATTGGCAGAAGGGAGGTAGCATCATGAGAATTATGGGCAGAAAGGCAGATGTGGATTTCTGCAAAATGCTGGTGATTACAATTGGTATTTTCGTTGTAATGGTTTGCCTGAACAGTAGTTTTGCTAAATCTGCTAATTTAACATCTATGTGCTATCAGATCCCGGAATTGGGGCTTTATTCTATGGCCATGATGATGACGATGCTCAGTGACGGTATCGACTTGTCTGTGGTTTCCATTGGTAATCTGTCAGCAATTCTGTCAGCTAAAGTAATGAGCTATGCAACAGTCAACGAACTCAGTGGACTTGGCCTGCTTGGCTTTGTACTTCTTGGAATTCTGGTTGCATTAGCAGTTGGAGCTTTCTTTGGAATTATCAATGGACTGGTGGTTGCTCACATAAAAATTACGCCGATGTTGGCAACTATGGCTACTTCGTCTATCATTCAAGGGATTTCCATTATTGTTACACAGGGACATACAGTGAATGGCGCACCATCGCAGTTCACCAGGTTTGGCTCATCTACACTGTTGCATATTCCTTATAGTATGTGGATTTTGATTATTGTCATTATAGTTACAGCCTTTTTGTTACGGAGAACGAAATTTGGCTTTGAAGTAAAAATGGTAGGATCAAATCCAAAAGCCAGTTATTTTACCGGAATGAATATAAATCAGATATATGTGAAGACCTATCTGTACAGCGGAATTGTGAGCTCTGTCTGTGGAATTATCATATTGATGAGGACGAATGCAGCAAAAGCAGACTATGCTTCCACATATGTAATGCAGGCAATACTTTGCAGCGTGCTTGGAGCCACGGATCCAAACGGAGGAACCGCAAAAGTATCCTGTATGATATTGTCTCTGTTGTCTCTGCAGTTCTTATCTTCCGGATTCAATATGCTCCATTTGAGCAGCTATATGAAAGAGTTTACTTGGGGACTGTTGCTGATTGTTGTTTTAGCTGTCAATTTTTTCCTGGCATATTTCAGACAAAAGAAAGGCCAGCATCGTATATCAAAATAAAGATAGGAATGAGAGATAAAGCGGTTTTGAAGGATGAGGATTTATGCAGAAACGATTTTTAATGGGCGTTGATATTGGAACATCAGAGACCAAAGGAACATTGACAGATTTGTCAGGACATATATGTGCATCTGCGGCGATACCGCATGATATTATTTCACCGCAATCAGGATATGCAGAACATGATCCGGTTAATACCTGGATGCATGATTTGAAAATTGTGACATCAAATTTGCTGCGGGAGGTCCGCGGGCAGGCGGAAGAAATAGCCTGCATAGGAATTAGTACAGTTATGGCTGCCGTCACTATAGTGGATGAAGAATGCAATCCATTGAGAAATGCCATTTTATATGGTATCGATAAAAGGTGTACAGAACAGGCGGAAAAATTAAACAATCTGATAGGACGCGAAGTATGGAGAAAGACCTTTGACACAGAATGTACCATTGAGCATTTTGGACCTAAAATTTTGTGGATAAAGGAAAATGAACCGGAGCTGTTTGCCAGAGCAAAGCATATTACATTTGCGTCAGGATTTATAAACGCGAGATTGACAGGAAAGTATTTTGTAGACAAATATTCTGCCAGCAGCGCTTTGCCGATGTTTAATCCGGCTAAAAAGAACTGGGATGAAAGATTTTGCAGATATATATGTCCTATGGATATGCTGCCCGAGATTGCGGAAAGTACATATTCTATAATAGGAAAGGTAACGGCGAGAGCTGCTGCGGAAACAGGACTTGCCGAAGGGACAAAAGTAATCTGTGGGACAACTGATGCAGGAGCAGAAGCGGTAAGTGTAGGCATTGTGAATCCTGGAGATACAATGCTGATGTATGGATCGACTGCGTTTTATATTCATGTAACGGATAACATTATACATGGAAGCAAAATCTGGGGAGCAGATCATACGATTGATCATCGGTATGTATATACTGGAGGAATGGCAACGACTGGATCGTTGACAAAATGGATATGTAATGAGTTTTGCAGTGACTTGATAAAAAAAGAACAGCAGGAGGGCAAAAACGCGTATTCTTTGATGGCAGAAGAGGCGGAAAAGATTCCGGCCGGAAGCGAAGGCTTGATTGTGCTGCCTTATTTTCAAGGAGAGCGGATGCCCCTTCAGGATCCTATGGCAAAAGGCGTGATTTTTGGGTTGAATTTGGAGCATACGAGGGCCCATATCATACATGCCGTCTATGAGGGCACAGGATATGGAATTGATCAGAATTTATGTCTATTAAAAAATGCAGGATTGAGACTGGGGGAGATTACTGCTGTAGGAGGAGGCACTAAGAACGCTCTTTGGCTTCAAATTGTCAGCAATATCTGCGGAATTCGCCAGAAGGTGCCTGAAATTACAATAGGCGCTTCTTATGGAGATGCTTTAATGGCCGGGCTGGCAATAGGAACGATTCGCTCCCCGGACGCTATAAAAGATCTGGTAAAGATAAAATACACAGTGGAACCTGATAAGGAACAGACTGAAATTTATCAGAAGATGAAAAAAATTTACTCTCAGCTTTATCAGAGAAACAAAGATCTGATGCATGAATTATGGTGAACAGATGTAAAGAGAAAATGCAGCAATGAGTTATAAATATGTCCGTTTTCTGCGGACGGTAATGATAAAAAAATGTATGAAAGAGAGGTTATCAGCAATGAGTGTAAATTGGATCAAAGAAACGTATGGAACAGAGAAACCGATTGTAGCAATGTGTCATTTTCAGGCTATGCCGGGCGATCCTTACTACGATAAAGGAAAAGGAATGAAGGATATTCTTGATAAGGCAAGACATGATCTTCTGGCTCTTCAAAAGGGCGGAGTGGATGCGATTATGTTCAGCAACGAATTCAGTCTTCCGTATCTGACGAAGGTAAAAGCAGAAACTGTAGCGTGTATGGCGAGAATTATCGGGGAACTGAAAGATGAAATAGAAGTTCCCTTTGGAGTGAATTGCTTATGGGATCCGATTGCATCTCTGGATCTGGCGGTAGCAACGGATGCAAAATTTATTCGGGAGATATTCACCGGCGTTTATGCCAGTGATTTTGGTTTGTGGAATACAAACTGTGGAGAAACTGTGCGCCATCAGAGAGAGATTGGAGCTGAAAATGTGAAACTTATGTTTAATATTGTTCCTGAAGCGGCAAAATACCTGACAGACAGAAAAATAGAATCAATTGCAAAGACAACAGTATTTAACTGCAGGCCGGACGTCCTTTGTGTATCAGGAGCAACTGCAGGAACGGCAACGGATCCGGAAATATTGCGAAGAGTTAAAGAAGAAGTTCCGGAGACTGCTGTATTTGCAAATACAGGATGCAGGGCGGATACCATTGAAAATATACTGGAACTGGCTGATGGAGCAGTGGTGGGAACTACTTTTAAAGTTGACGGAAAGTTTGAGAACCTGGCAGATGAAAAACGGGTAAAAGAATTTATGGATACTGTAAAATCATTCAGAGCAAATCGATAGAGAACGTGCAGGGAGGAAAGTATGACGGACAAAAGATGGAAAAATCTGGGTGAATCGCTGATCAACTGGTCGCTGCAGATGAAACCGGGAGAAAAGTTGATGATTGCAATGTATGAAACAGAAACATATCCTCTGGCACTGGCTGTATATGAGGCGTGTATAAAGGCGGGTGGATATCCTCAGATTCAGTTTATGAGTGAAGAATTAAAGCATGCAGTATTAAAGTATGGAAATGACGATCAGATCTCCTGGGTTCCTGAAATTGAAAAATACGGGATGGAATGGGCGGACTGTTATCTTGGACTTAGAGGCGCTTTTAATCTGAGCGAATGCTTTGACATTTCTTCAGATAAAATTGCCAGATATCAGAAGGCAATGGGAGTGATTTCCGGATTAAGATGGAAAAACACAAGATGGGGGCTTGTCAGAGTTCCAAATGAGAGGTTTGCCCAGCAGGCAAATGTAAGCTATGAATACATGATGGATATGTTTTTTGAAGCCTGCAGCCTGGATTGGAAAGAGTATCTGAAAAAATGGCAAAAAGTAGCAGACATTTTAGACCGGGGGAATCAATTAAGGCTCATAGCAAAGGATACAGATTTCCAGTTCGAATATGGCGGAAACAGATGGACAGTGTCGGACAATCGAACGAATATTCCGGATGGTGAAATGTATGTATCGCCGAAGTGGGAAACGGTCAAAGGATACGTTGCGTTTGACTTTCCTGCGACACTTGGCGGAAAAGTGATACATAATCTTAAGCTGAAGTTTGAAAACGGCGTGGTGTCTGAAATAAATGCAGATGATAATGTTGACTATGTGAAGAAAATAATCCATACAGATGAAGGATCAAACCGTATCGGCGAATTTGCTTTTGGCACGAATCCCTATATAAACGTATGCACAACCGATATCCTGATTGATGAAAAAATAGGAGGAACCTGTCACATGGCACTGGGAAGACCATACAACGGGGCATATGATTCTTCTATTCACTGGGATATCATTAAAGATACGAGAAAAGACGCAGAGGTATATCTGGACGGAAAGCTGATATTTAAAGACGGAAAATTCTTAATCTAATCAGAAAAAAAGTAAATGTAATGTTCTTGTTTTCATGAGTTATTATAGTTTCTGAAAGACTATTTTATTGGATGTTTGACCAACAGGAGAATCTTTTGTGTATAGGATGTACAACGGATGCGGGAACAAATACGGGAGATAGCAGGCAGGATTTGGGCAGGACTGATTTTTTAAGGTCCTGCCCTTAATTGTGTGCTGAGCATGGCACTAATCTTACTGGTGAAAGTCCAGTTACGGGTACTTACCGCCATGTGAAGTGAACCACAAGTCGGTGCCAGTAATGGCATGAATGAAGGAAGTGGTGTAGCAAAGTTATTGAGCCTACGAGCGGAAACCTGATCAGGCGATTAGTTGGGTAAGACTGCAATTTAAACTGAAGCCCGAATGGTAAATGTAAACCGAAGTTGTAAATAAAGAGGCTGTGGAACGAAAAATTGGTGTCTTACCTCGGGAGGTCCTACTCACATACCGGGATGTATGGTCAAAAAAGGTTTGGAGAGGGAGTCAGATGATGTCATAGTAGGCCCCAGGGAGATATAGCTGAAGGACTGAAACGATTTATAGCACGAATCACTATGTTTCAAAAAATACATGAGTCAGACAGAAATCGAGTGAAAAGGAAAAGTAGGAACATAACCTATATGCCGAAGTCAGTCCGAAGAGTATACATCCCGAAAGACAGCGGAAAGAAAAGGCCGTTAGGGATACCAACAGCGTTTGACCGAACAATCCAAAAGGCAATATCATAGCCTATATCTGATATTCACCAAAAGTGAAATGACATCCAACCGGGTAATGAAATCTATAAAGTCGCAAATTCAAGGCTAGGGTGGTACAGAAGAAGTGGAATGAATGTAGTGAGTTTCATAATTAGTCAAGATTTACTTGAAAATAGGAGAAAAGATGGAGCAGGATTGCTCAATCCTTTATCCTATTACTTGGCAAAAGTTGGAATGTAAGTTGTAGAGCCGTATACGCGCCCCGTACGTACGGTTCAATGGGAGGGACGAGATTTTATTTTCTCTCTACCCTATCTATAGGAGGTATAAAAAATTTTAAAATAATTAGCACTCCCCTCTTGCCGTGGAGCAGGTGGTCTTGTCCTGTGGTGTAGTAAATGGTGTAGTAAAATGATCGTGGAAGATGCGGAGAGAACGGAAATAAGGGATGGCGAAGGACAAAAGAATCTGATAAGATTAAATAAAAGTGGCAT
>ERZ1643249.5031-NODE-5031-length-10761-cov-4.107323_pt1 | contig 10761 bp, 8 predicted proteins | sample MGYA00579263_ERZ1643249 | MGnify/ENA primary metagenome ERZ1643249 (study PRJEB29033, sample SAMEA4952264) | chicken gut metagenome | biome: Broiler Chicken; feature: Gastrointestinal Tract; material: Caecum | place: Ireland | collected 2018 | study: Broiler...
CTGGTGGCGGATCTCAATGACGAGTTTGATATAACCATTACAGCAGATCAACTGGTGCCGGAGAATTTTAATACGGTGGATGCCATTTGTGCCATGATACAGAAACTGATGGACGAGGACTGAGAAATGTTGTTTACGTCGTATGAATTTCTGCTGTTTCTGCTGATTCTTCTTTTGGTATATTATTTGATTCCAAAGAAGGGACAATGGATTCTTCTGCTGGCGGCAAGTTATCTCTTTTATCTGTTCAGTGGACCGGATAATCTGATATATATTCTGTTTACCACCATATCGACTTATTTTCTGGTGGCGCAGATCCAGAAAAACCGGGATGCGGAGGAAAGCTGGCTAAGAGAACATAAGGCCGAAATGGATCGGGCCCAGAGGAAAGCTTATAAGGAAAAGAATAAACAGATACGTTGGAGATGGCTGCTCTTGTGTATCATATTAAATATCGGTATGTTGGCGTTGGTAAAATATACCAATTTTGCTATCTCCAATGTAAATGGGATTTTAGACTTTTTCGGGTCTGGGGCACGGCTTTCTTTTCTTGATATTGCCTTACCTATGGGGATTTCCTTTTATGTGTTTAAAACTCTGGGGTATGCAATCGATGTATACCGGGGTAAATATCGCCAGGAAGACAATATCTTTAAACTTGCATTATTTGTTTCCTTTTTCCCTCAATTAATACAGGGGCCGATCAGCCGCTTTGATTATTTGTCGCGAACGTTGTTTGAAGAACATCGCTTTGATAAAAAGCAAGTGGCTTTCGGATTGCAGCGGGTGCTTTGGGGATATTTTAAAAAACTGGTTATTGCCGATCGAATCCTGATAGCGGTAAATACAATTATTGGTAACACGGATACCTATCGAGGCGTTTGGGTATTTGCAGGTATGTTGTTTTATGCTGTGGAACTCTATGCCGATTTTACCGGGGGCATTGATATTACCATCGGGATCTCCCAAGCTCTTGGCGTGATAGTGGAGGAAAATTTTATCCGTCCTTATTTTTCCAAGGATATCAAGGAATATTGGAATCGCTGGCATATTACCATGGGGAAGTGGTTCACAGATTATATTTTTTATCCTATCTCTGTTTGCCAGCCCATGTTAAAGCTGAGCAAAAAAGCAAGACGTACCTTTGGCGAAAAATTTGGCCGGAGAGTTACTGTTTATATATCCTGCCTGGTGGTTTGGTTTGCTACCGGTATATGGCATGGAGCCAGTTGGAATTTTATTGTCTGGGGTCTGGGAAACGGAATTGTGATTCTGATTTCTCAAGAACTGGAACCTTTTTATCGATGGTTTCACGGCAAAGTGCCGGTAAAGGGGACTACGGGCTGGAAGATTTTTCAGATTCTGCGGACAAATCTACTGATGTGCGCTCTGCGAACATTTGATTGTTATCGGGATGTGCCATTGACATTTCGCATGCTTGGCACCATGTTTACAGATCTGAATATCAATGAACTGTTTTCTGGCGGCATGTTGCAGCTGGGACTGACCGCGGTGGATTTTGAAATTCTGATCTTTGGTGTGCTTGTGATGTTTTCCGTGAGTATGATACAGCGCAGCGGTTCCGTGCGGGAAAAAATCACTGCGAAACCCTATGTATGGAAGGCAGCGTTGTGGTTTGGCATGTTCGTTATGGTTCTTCTGTGGGGAACATATGGAATTGGATACGATGCCAGTCAGTTTATCTATAATCAATTTTAGAAAGAGAGATCATGTTGGAAAAAAAGAGACAAAACAGACAGACCGCCGTGAAGATCATTGTTACAGCGCTGATTTTGATTCTGGCTCTGTATCTGTTGCAGCGACTGTTGATGCCAAAATATATGGGGGACGTGGTGGAAGGCGCTATGATACAGGAGTATTATGACGAGAACAAGGATCATGATGTGGTTTTTGTCGGTGACTGTGAATTGTATGAAAATATTTCGCCGGAAGTACTCTGGGAGGAGTATGGGATCAACAGCTACATCAGAGGCAGTGCTCAGCAGCTAATCTGGCAATCTTATTATTTGATGGAGGAAACTTTAAGTTATGAAAAACCGGACGTGCTGGTATTTAATGTTCTTTCTATGCAATATAATGAGCCGCAGCGTGAAACTTACAATCGCATGACATTAGACGGAATGCGCTGGTCGCCATCAAAAGTGAAGAGTATTCTTGCTTCTATGACGGAAGAAGAGCATTTTATTGAATATGTGTTCCCGATCCTTCGTTATCATACCAGATGGAATGAACTGACGGAGGATGATATTACATATTTCTGGGATCGGCCGGATGTGACGTTCAACGGATATTATCTGAGGGTGGATGTAAAACCTGCGGAAAATGTGCCGGAGGGGAGAGTCCTGGCGGATTACAGTTTCGGCGATAACGCCTGGAAATATCTGGACATGATGCGAGAACTCTGCAAAAAGAATGATGTAGAACTTGTATTGGTAAAAGCGCCGAGCCTTTATCCCTACTGGTATGATGAATGGGATCAGCAGATCGTGGATTATGCCCGGGAGCATGGCCTCAAATATTACAATCTCTTGAATGCCGCAGATGAGATGGGGCTGGATTATAATACGGATACCTATGATGGGGGACTGCATCTGAATCTTTCTGGAGCAGAGAAATGCGCCCGCTATATCGGAGAGATTCTGACAAGGGATTGTGGCCTTACCAGTCGCAGAGGGGAGCCCGAGTTGGAGCGTCTTTGGGCAGGAAAACTGGAGGATTATAAGAACGAAATTCATCGGCAATATAAGGAATTAGAAAAAACGGAGGAAAAATGATGAGAGCAGGATGGAATGAGAGAAACAGAAGAAAAAACGATGAGGAAAAGAAAGGCTGGAAGTTGTTGTCCGTACTTTGTCTTGTGCTGATTTTAGGATTGACAGGGTGCGGTTCCGATACTTCGGACACCTCCCAAAATGGAAAGGATGAAGGTGTTGAGACTTCCGAAGAAACAAAACAGCAGAGTAACAATAGTTTACCGGAGGGATATTTATTTGAAGCGAACGGTGTGACGATTGGTGTGGATATGGACATGGAGCCTATCGCAAAGGCGCTGGGAGAACCTGAGAGTGTTTTTGAAGAGCCGAGCTGCGCGGCACAGGGCACAGCTTACCTGTATACTTATCCTGGATTCCAGGTAAATACATATCCTGACGGGGATACAAATCTGGTGGGAACTATTATCTTAAAGGATGATACTGTCGCGACGCCTGAGGGCATTGATCTCTCTAAGACAAAGGAGGATGTGATTGCTGTCTATGGCAATGACTATGATGGGACGGATCGGATGATATCTTATGAAAAAGATGGAATGAAATTAAATTTTATTTTTGATGGGGACAATATTGCCTCTATCGAATACAATTCCAGTGTTATGAATTAAGATTCGCACAGTATTTTGTCTAATACAGGGGAGAAAGCGTGTATAGTGTATAAGGATATGAAAAAGAAAAGCGGAAAACTGCGTATTGTTTTGACAGGTTTTTTTACAGGAATTCTGATTTTGGGATTGTTTATGACCGCCGATTACTTATGGAATGCGTTCCGGCAACAACAGAAGCAGGAGAAACTGGAAGCCAGGGTGGTGGATCAGAATGTCCTGAAGGAGCAGGAAGAGATAAACCCGATTGATTTTGACAATCTTTGGGCCGTCAATAAAGATGTGTATGCCTGGATTTATATTCCCGGTACCAATATTTCTTATCCGGTGCTTCAGCATCCTGATGACAACACATATTATCTGGAGCATACCATTGAGGGGGAGAGAACCCGTCCGGGAACGATTTATTCGGAGAATTATAACAGCAAGGATTTTTCTGATTACAATACGATTCTCTATGGTCATAATATGCACAGCAATGGAACCATGTTTTATCAGTTGCATAATTTTGAAAACAAGGACTTCCTGAATCGGAACAATCAGATTATCATTTATCTACCGCAGCAGCGATTGACTTATAAAATCATTGCCGTGGCTGTGGTAGATGACAGTCATCTGATGTATAAATATGAGAATTTTAATGACGAGGGGAAAGAGGCTTTCTGGAAGATGCTTCAGGATACCAATGAACCGGAAGAATATTTTGACAGCAGTTATGTGCGCAGTGAGGATGAACATCTGCTGACACTATCCACCTGTATTTATCGAAGAGAAGAAAACAGGTTTCTCGTAGTGGGAGCTTTGGTGGAACAGAAATTGACAAAATAATTTAGGAATTGTAATTTACAAAACATGCGAGTATTGTTATAATAGATACAAATATTTATATGTTTGCCAAAAATCAGAAAATTGAGGGAAAAGGAGAAAATTGAGTATGAAAAGAAAGCTTTTTGCATTGATTATGGCAGCAGTTATGTGTTTGGGGATGAGTATGACAGTTTTCGCTGCTACCAATGAGAGTCCGGATGCAACCACTCGTCCGAATGATCCGGGGACATCTACACGTCCGGAATTTACTATTAGCGAAATGTACAGTACAGAAATTATCGGAACAGCATCCATCGCTGCCGGTGGAGGAACTTTGGTGGACATCACGGATGAGGCCACGCAGGAGATTATTTTAAATAGGATTGAGCCCCAGGAGGATCGGGTGGCTAATACTATATGGAAGAGCGGTATTAAACCTGACAGAATGTATTATTGGGGACCGCGCTTTGCCTTTGATGTGCAGGGCGTGGAAAGTGGCCAGGTAACGATTCATCTGGAATACGACGATGAATTTGGCAGGTCGTTGGAAGGACAGATCGTGGCAGTAGACCATTACAATACAGCTACAGGGGAGTGGGAGATTATGGACAAGTTCCCTGTGGTGGACGCAAATGGAAATGTAACGATCGAGTTTGATTCCTATTCCCCGATCTTATTGACTGTTTTACAGGTAAGAGAAGATGAAGTGGCAGGAAGCGACTATTTCCCGCTTCTCAAGACGAACTACACACCGGTGCAGACGCTTACCGGAGCACAGGGAGGAACACAGGCTGAGGATCAGTCGGAAAAAGCAGCACCTAAGACAGGAGATAACAACATGGGATTTGTTTATCTGTTGGTAGTTGCAGGGGCCGTCGGTGGACTTGTTCTTACGAGGAGAAAGATGCCTTAGGATACTGTGTTGTGTGATTCTGGTTTGTGGGGCAAAGTGTAAATATTGGCAGGAGAGTCCGCGAGAGCGGGCTCTCTTTCAAAGATAAAGAACGAGTCGATATGTTTACAGGGAAATAGTATGTGGTTGAAAGGGCAGAGTGAGCGACAAAAGGAAATTCGGAATAAAAACAGGATGAGGAAAAACAGATGGCGTAAGATTTTGTTGGGCGTATTGGTTCTTATGGCAGCAATTATCGCAACGATCTGTTTTGTTTTTTCCCCCTTTTCGCCCGACAGTACCAGAACTGTGACAGTTGGCGGAGAGACCTATAAGCAAAAAGATGGTATCACGACCATTCTGCTTTTGGGCATCGACAAGCGGGAGACTTTGGAAAATGAATCCGGTCAGCCGGCATACAACGGGCAGTCAGATATGCTTTGGCTTCTCGTTGTTGATCGCGAAAAGAATCACATTCAGGTTATTACTGTTCCAAGAGAGACTATGGTGGATGTGGAGGAACACTACAGCGACGGAAGTACGAGAAAGGTATATGAACAGATTTGTCTTCAGTATGCATATGGGACGACACCGGAGGAGGGATGCGTGTTGACGGAGACGGCGGTCAAAAATCTCTTGCAAGAGGCGCCTGTCGATTACACCTGCGCGGTCAGCATGGGCGCGATTACAAAACTGGTGGATGCCGTGGGCGGAGTGGATATTGTCATGAGCAATGATTACAGTGTTCCGGATGAAAATGGCGTTGATTTTGTCCAGTATACTGCGGGATGTACTGTGCATATGGATGGAGAAACCGCGTATCGTTTTATTCACTATCGGGATGTAGATCATCTATACACGAATCTGGATCGGATGAATCGGCAACAGGATTTTCTGATGGCCTTTGCAACACCGTTGCAGGAGCTGATCAAATCACGGCCATGGGAGATTCCGGGTCTTTTAAAAGAACTGAAAGCCTATTATTATACAGATCTGTCTTTTGCGGAGATACTGCGCCTCTCTGTGACAGTTTTGTCCGCGGATCTCTCCGAGATCGAGCGGATTCAAATTCCGGGGAGAGAGGTTCATGTGGGACGTTATGATCAATATCTTCCGAAGGAGGAAGAATTGCAGGAAATGATTCTGGAAATTTTCTATGAAAAGTCGGAGGGAAAATAAACCGGTTATGGAAAGCATCTGTGTATGTCCGCACAGATGTTCTTTTTTTACTGGATTGCGCAGCCCATCTGTGATATAATGCCCTCGTGTCCCCTGTTGGGGATTTTCAGGAAATGACTGACAACGCGACACGGATGAGGAGAGACGGGCATGAGCATATATGATACCTTGAACGAACAGCAGAAGCAGGGTGTGTTTACCACCGAGGGACCGGTGCTGATTCTGGCGGGAGCCGGCAGCGGGAAAACCCGTGTGCTGACCCATCGGGTGGCCTACCTGATTCAGGAAAAAGGGGTGGCCCCCTGGCATATTATGGCTATTACCTTTACCAACAAGGCGGCGGGAGAGATGCGCCAGCGGATCGATGATATGATTGACTACGGCGCCGAGAGTATCTGGGTGGCGACTTTTCACTCTTCCTGTGTGCGGATTCTGCGGCGGTTCGCGGACCGGATGGGCTACGCGACCAATTTTACGATCTATGACTCGGACGATCAGAAGACGCTCATGAAGGATATCTGCAAGCGTCTGGAAATCGACACGAAAATGTACAAGGAGAGGACTTTCCTCAATGAGATTTCCTCTGCAAAAAATGAGTTGATTTCCGATCAGGAATTTGCCAATCAGGCTATGGGAGATTTCCGCAAGACCAAGACTGCCCAGGTATACCGGGAGTATCAGGCGAGGCTCAAGCAGAACAACGCCATGGATTTTGACGATCTGATTATGAACACGGTGGAGCTATTGAAACTGGATCCGGAGGTGCTCAACTACTATCAGGAGAAATTTCAGTATGTGATGGTGGATGAGTATCAGGACACCAACACCGCCCAGTTTGAACTGGTACGCCTGCTTGCCGGCGGGAAAAACAACCTCTGCGTGGTGGGAGACGACGATCAGTCCATCTACCGGTTCCGGGGAGCCAACATTTACAATATTCTCAATTTTGCAAAACATTTTCCGGACGCTACGGTCATCAAGCTGGAGCAGAATTACCGTTCCACGGGAAATATTCTCGAGGCGGCCAACGGTGTGATCGCCAACAACGAGGGGCGGAAAGCAAAGCGGTTGTGGACCGACGCCGGGAAGGGCGACAAGGTCTATTTTGAGCAGTTTGACAGTGCCTATGAGGAGGCGGATTTCATCGCCAGAGATATCGGAAGGCGGGTGGCAAAGGGCGAGTATACCTACGGGGACTGCGCGATCCTTTACCGGACCAACGCCCAGTCCCGCCTGCTGGAGGAGAAACTGATCGCCTCCAACATCCCCTACAAGATTGTGGGCGGCGTCAATTTCTATTCCAGGAAGGAAGTCAAGGATCTGCTGGCTTATCTGAAGACGGTGGATAACGCCCAGGATGAACTGGCGGTGCGGCGGATCATCAATATTCCCAAGCGGGGGATCGGCGCGGCAAGTCTGGCAAAGGTAAGCGCTTACGCCGAGGTCAACAGCCTGAATTTCTACCAGGCGCTGGAGCGGGCAAGGGAGATCCCCGGTCTGGGAAGGGCGGCAGGAAAAATGGAACCTTTCGTGGATCTGATTGCCTCTCTGCGGGAACTGGCAGCGCTGGGCGGTGTGTCCGCAGTGCTGGAGGAAGTGCTGGAGCAGACCGGATATGTGCGGGAGCTGGAGGCGGAGGATACGCCGGAGGCTCAGGCGAGGATTGAAAATATCGATGAGTTGATGAACAAGGCGATTTCCTATGAGCAGGAAAATGAGGAGCCGACCCTCAGCGGCTTTCTGGAGGAAGTGGCGCTGGTGGCGGATATCGACAGCCTGGCGGAGGACCAGAATTATGTGGTGCTGATGACTCTGCACAGCGCAAAGGGACTGGAATTTCCAAACGTCTACCTCTCCGGGATGGAGGATGGGCTCTTCCCGAGCTATATGAGCATTACCAGCGATGATGCCGAGGCGGAGCTGGAGGAGGAGCGGCGGCTGTGCTATGTGGGCATTACCAGGGCGAAGGAACATCTGACCATTACCGGCGCGCGGATGCGGATGCAGCGTGGCGAGACTCAGTATCACAAGATTTCCCGCTTCGTTAAAGAGATTCCCGAGGAGGTGCTCTCGGGCAGTACCTGGGAGCCGAAGTCCCGGGATTCCTTCCTGATTGAGGAACCCAGGCCGAAGCGGACGTCCCTCAAAAAACAGCCGGTGGCGGCGCAGACCTATCAGGCCAGGGATTTCGGGACAAAAATCCAGAAACAGCCCCTCGATTACGGCGTCGGCGACCGGGTCCGCCATATGAAATTCGGCGTGGGTACCGTGGCGGCCATCAACGACGGCGGCAGGGATTACGAGGTGGCGGTGGACTTTGACACAGCGGGCCGCAAGCGCATGTTCGCCTCCTTCGCAAAACTGAAAAAGGTCGATTGATCTTCATATAAATTTCATATTTTTTCCATTATTACAGGTATCGTTTTCGGGAAGACTATGGTATAATGTCCATATTAGCAGTGAGCAGTGCAAGATCACGAAGAAGCCTGTCGACTGCTGGCAGGCAGACAGGCAGACTCGCACTGCGGATGTGAGAAGGAAACAGACTGGGAGGTATTGGAAAATGAGCAAAGAAGATTTTACAGAGCTTATGGATTGGTCAAAAGTAAAGCAATTATTAAATAAATCCAGAAAGGAAGTGGTTATTGTGAAGGAAAACAATGGTTGCGTATGGAAGAAAATTCTTGGGGTGGTTCTGGTTCTTGCGGCTATCGCAGGTATTGCCTATGCGATTTACCGCTATCTGAATCCGAAGTACGAGGATGAGTTCCTGGATGACTTCGACGATGATGACGACGCATTCGAGGACGATCTGGAGGATCTCAAGGATGATGCGGCGGACGTTGTGGAGGATGTCAAGAATGTGGCCGAGGATATCAAGGATGCGGCTGCAGACAAGATGTTTGAGGATGAGAAGTCCGGCGAAGAAGCGTAAACATCACGATCACAGAGAATTCCCCTGAGACAGTTTCGCCGAAGCGGCGAGGTGTTCCAGGGGAATTTTTTGTCGCGGGGGAGAACAGAGAAAGGAAAAACGGTATGAAAAAGGACGAGAAAATTGTCGGTGTGGTAGAGAGCGTAGATTTCCCCAACAAAGGAAAAGTGATTACGGAAGAAGGGGAACAGCTTTCGGTAAAAAATGTGTTGCCGGGACAGAAAGTGTGCTGCGCTGTCAAAAAGACACGAAAGGGGAAGGCGGAAGGCCGGCTTCTGGAAGTAGTGGAGCCGTCGCCAAAGGAGATGGATGAGCCATACTGTCCGCACGCGGGCATCTGCGGCGGATGCGGTTATCAGGCCCTTCCCTATGAGGAACAGATTGCCCTCAAGAGAGAACAGATCGAAAAACTTCTGTCGCCCGTTTTGACGGAGGAGGTTTTTTCTCAGGTTTTCGAGGGGGTTACAGCCAGTCCCCGGCAGTTTGCCTACCGCAACAAAATGGAGTTTTCCTTTGGGGACGCTTACCGGGACGGCCCGCTGGCTCTTGGCATGCACAAGCGGGGCAGCTTCTATGATATTGTCACAGTGGAGCACTGTCAGATTATCGACGAGGATATGCGAAAAATCCTGACGGAGACCCTCTCCTATTTTTCCGGATATGGCGCTTCCTATTATCACAAAATGCGCCACAGCGGCTATCTGCGGCATCTGCTGGTTCGAAAGGCGGCAAAGACGGGGGAAATTTTGGTAGATCTGATTACCAGCAGTGAAAAGGATTTTGCACCGGAATTGTCGGAAGAGGATTTGCTGAAAGGCTGGGCTGATGTTCTTTCACAGCAGGAATTTTCCGGAAAGCTGACGGGGGTATTGCATACCAGAAACGACCGGGAAGCGGACGTGGTGGAAGATCAGGGGACGGAAGTACTCTGCGGTCAGCCCTGGTTTTATGAGGAACTTTTGGGGCTGCGTTTTCGCATCACACCATTTTCCTTTTTCCAGACCAATTCACTGGGGGCGGAGGTGCTGTATGAGACGGCCCGGGAGTTCCTGCTGTCAAAAACCGGGGGACAGCTGGAGGGAAAGACCCTCTACGATCTCTACTCCGGGACGGGAACCATCGCCCAGATGCTGGCTCCGGCGGCAGGGCGCGTAATCGGTGTGGAGATTGTGGAGGAGGCCGTGGAGGCGGCGAAGAAAAACGCGGCCGAAAACGGGCTTTCCAACTGCACGTTTCTGGCCGGGGACGTGCTGAAGGTGCTGGATGAGATTGAAGAGAAGCCGGATGTGATCGTGCTGGATCCCCCCAGAGATGGCATTCATCCGAAGGCGATCGGAAAGATCATCGGTTACGGCGTGGAGAATATCATCTATATTTCCTGCAAGCCCACCAGCCTTGCAAGAGATCTGGAGTCTTTTCTGCAGAACGGTTATCGGGTGGAGCGGATCCGATGCGTGGATATGTTTCCAGGGACGTATCATGTGGAGACTGTAGTACTTTTGTCCAAACTAAACACCAAGCAGCATATCGAGGTGGAGTTGAATCTGGACG
>ERZ1643249.5033-NODE-5033-length-10758-cov-4.315145_pt1 | contig 10758 bp, 9 predicted proteins | sample MGYA00579263_ERZ1643249 | MGnify/ENA primary metagenome ERZ1643249 (study PRJEB29033, sample SAMEA4952264) | chicken gut metagenome | biome: Broiler Chicken; feature: Gastrointestinal Tract; material: Caecum | place: Ireland | collected 2018 | study: Broiler...
ACGACCTTCGATTTGACGACCTTTACCGTGATCTTTAGGTTTTGGACGAACATAAATCATTGGTAAATGTAATTTTTCGGCAACTAAAGCAGCATGAGGAATACCAGCAGTTGCAACTCCGCCAATAATTGTTGCTTGAGGAAATTCTGCCGCAATTAGGTTGGCTAGGTCACTAGCAATCATATCACGCAGTTCTGGATAAGAAACAGTTAACCGAAGATCGGTATAGATTGGTGAAAGCATTCCACTTGCATAAGTGAAAGGTTTATCAGGAGAAATAGTAATAATTTTTTCTTTGATTAATTGACTAATAATTTGATCTTTATGCATGTTAGTTGAACTCCTTTTTAATTGCTTCGTATGCGGCTTCTGGATCAGTAGCTAAAGTAATTGGCCGACCAACAACAATCGCTGTTGAACCCCATTCTTTTGCTTGAAGTGGAGTAGCTACGCGTGATTGATCATCTTTAGCATTACCAGCTGGTCTAATTCCAGGAGTTACGTACAAAAAGTCTTCTCCAACTTTTTGACGTAAATTTTTAACTTCAAGTGGAGAACAAATTACACCGTCTGCACCTGCTTTTTTAGCTGTTGTAGCTAAGCTTAATACTTGATCATTCATCGATAAATTGCAATTTTGCTCATAATGTAGAATTTCGTCTGAAATAGAAGTTAATTCAGTTACAGCTAGTAATTTAGGAACATTTTTATCAATCGGAGTTCCCGCAATTAACCCATCTTTTGCAGCCTTAATCATTTGACTACCACCAAGTGCGTGAACCGTGGTGTAGGTAATACCCAAACGAGCTAATGCTTTTGCGCCATTATAGACTGTATTAGGAATATCTTTCATCTTTAGGTCTAAAAAGATTTGATACCCCTGTTTTGATAATTGTTTTACGATTTTAGGGCCTTCGTTAAAGAAGAGTTCCATCCCGATCTTAATAAAAACATTTTCAGGTTTACCCAATTTAGGTAATAGTTCATTTAATTTCTTTTCATTGTCTAAATCTAAGGCAACGATAACAGGTCTACTCATTTTTCCTCCATAAAAAAAGTCTATACCGAGCACAGAGAGACACTAGGTATAGACTTTCTCAGATAATTTAAGCCAATAATTCTAACTTGCGGTCTCTCTGTACCGTTTAAAGTTTAATCAAAGTGAAGTTTAGCATCTTCGAGAAAGAATTACAAATAAAATTTTTGACTTTGAAAAAAATAAAAAAGCGTGTACAATCAATTCTTGAAAAATAATTGAATGACAGAGAGCATTCATTTTGGAGGAAAATATGATTAATACACACGTAAAATTACCAGGATTAGATTTAAAAAATCCAATTATGCCAGCAAGTGGTACCTTTGGTTTTGGGGATGTACCGGCAGCCAAGAAATTTGATTTAAATGATTTGGGAGCAATGGTAATAAAGACGACTACTCCTCATAGTACAACAGGTAATCCGCAGCCCCAAATAGCTGTTTTAAATACTGGGGTGTTGAATTCAGTTGGATTAACTAATCCCGGTGTGGATGCGGTGATCAAAGATAAATTAACTCCGTTGCGTAATGAATATCCTGCCTTGCCAATTATGGCTAGCGTTGGTGGAGAAGATGAAGCAGGATATCTTGAAGTAGCTAAGAAGCTATCTGATTCTGGACTAGTAAATGCCTTAGAGATTAATGTTTCTTGTCCGAATGTGAATCAGGGCGGAATGAGCTTTGGCGTTCATCCTGATGTAGTGGAAGAATTGACTAAAAAAATTAAGTCAGTCGTAAAAATTCCAATTTATGTAAAATTAACCCCTAATGTCACTGATATTACGCAGATTGCGAAAGCAGCTGAAAATGGTGGCGCAGATGGATTATCCTTAATCAATACTCTTTTGGGAATGGAGATTGATGTTGAAACTAGAAAGCCTGTTTTAGGTCACAATATTGGTGGTCTTTCGGGAGAAGCCGTAAAACCAATTGCTATTAGAATGGTTCACCAAGTTCGAGAAAGTACAACTTTACCAATTATTGGGATGGGTGGAATCAGTTCTGCTAAAGATGTAATTGAATTTATCCTAGCTGGTGCTAATGCAGTTGCTGTTGGAACGGCTCATTTTAAGGATAGTCTTGCTTCAAAGCATATTGCTGATGACTTACCAAAGGAATTAGAAAAGTTAGGAATTACAGATATTAATCAATTAGTGAATAAAGTCAATTTTAATTAAATGGCTTGACAAAAATCAGAAAGTACAGTAATTTTAAAACAATAAATGTCCTTTAAAATTAGTCCCGTGAGGCTAGCAAGGCAGGCTTAAATAAGTATGACTTTACTATAAGCTCCTAGTCTCAAGAACTAGGAGCTTTTTTTATGGGCAAAATCAGGAGGAAAAATATGGCAAAGGAAATTTGGGATGCACTAGCAATGAAGCGTGCATTAACTCGAATTACTTATGAAATTATTGAGCAAAATAAGGGTACTGATAATCTTGTTTTAATTGGAATCAAGACAAGAGGAGTTTATTTAGCCAAGAGAATTCATGACCGAATTCAAAAATTAGAAAATGTTGATGTGCCAATCGATGAGCTAGATATTACGCTTTATCGTGATGATCGTCATGATGCTTTACTAAAACAAGATCCAGTAGTCAATTCTAACCAAATTGATGTTGATATTACCGATAAGAAAGTAATTTTAATTGACGATGTAATTTATACTGGTCGAACAATTAGAGCAGCGATGGATGCTTTGATGGATGATGGACGTCCTAGTTCAATTAAAGTGGCAGTTTTGGTAGATCGCGGTCACCGTGAATTACCAATTAGAGCTGACTTTGTCGGTAAGAATATCCCAACTGCAGCTAACGAACAAGTTGCTGTTAACATGGTAGAAAAAGATGGTAAGGATTCAGTTGAACTGAAATCTCTATCAAAATAATTAAGAAATATTAATTTAATAGTCAACCATTTAATTGACTCCAGAGAGGGCCAGAAGGGTTGCTATATTTTTCGTATACAAGAATATGAAAAATAGGCCTGGAGCAATTAAATGCTTCAGGCCTTTTGCTTTAGAAAGAATAAAAAATGGAAAATTTAAATCTTGTTAGTTTACCACATTTTGTTAGTGTAGAAAATCTGAGTGTTGAACAAGTTGAAGCTTTAATTAATCGAGCAGAATATTTTAAAAATGGTGGAGCTACGCCTAATCTAACAGATCCCATCTATATTACTAATATGTTTTTTGAAGATTCAAGTAGAACGCATACTAGTTTTGAAATGGCTGAAAGAAAAATAGGTTTAACTGTAATTCCATTTGATCCTGCTCATTCTTCAGTTAATAAGGGAGAAACATTATATGATACATCCCTGATTATGGAAGCTGTGGGAGTGAATATTGAAGTAATTCGTCATTCACAAAATGAATACTATCAAAATTTAATCCGCCCTCAAAATCATCAACATTTAGATATTGGAATAATTAATGCCGGAGATGGCAGTGGGCAACATCCAAGTCAATGTTTGTTAGACATGATGACAATTCATGAAAATTTTAAGCAATTTAAAGGTCTAAAAGTAGCTATTGTTGGCGATATTACTAATTCACGAGTTGCTAAAAGTAATATGGAATTACTCCATCGGTTAGGATCTGAAGTTTACTTTTCAGGACCTGAATATTGGTACTCGAAGGAATTTGATAAATATGGAAAATATGAAGAACTAGATAAGTTGATTTCCGAGATGGATGTGATGATGCTCTTAAGAGTTCAACATGAAAGACACAGTGATGATCCTAATGAAAAGAATTTTGATGCAAAAGCATATCATGAAAAATACGGAATTAATAACCAACGCTATCAAGAATTAAAGCCAAATGCAATTATTATGCACCCCGGCCCAATTAACCACGACGTTGAATTAAGTGCAGATTTGGTGGAAAGCGATAAGTGTATGTTTACTCGTCAAATGCAAAATGGTGTGTTTATGAGAATGGCAATGATTGAGGCAGTCTTACGAGGAAGAAAATTAGGAGGGCTCAAGTAATGACTACTGTAATTAAAAACGGAACTGTGTACCAAAACGGCCACCTAATCAAAGCCGATGTTTTAATCGATGGTCAAAAAATTAAGGCTATTGGAACTGATCTAGAAGGGGAAGAAATAATTGATGCTAGCGGGATGATAGTTAGCCCAGGCTTAGTGGATGTTCATGTGCATTATCGTGATCCCGGTCAAACCTATAAGGAGGATATCAAAACTGGTAGTCAAGCGGCAGCACGTGGGGGTTTTACAACTGTTGGTGCTATGCCTAATGTCACTCCTGTTCCTAATACAGCTGAATTAATGGAGAAAATGGTTAGAGAAAATCAAAAAAAGGGGTTAGTTCATATTCTCCAGTATGGTCCTGTCACTAAGGATGAAACAACTGATATTATTCCTGACTACGCAGAACTTAAGAAAGCAGGTGCATTTGCATTAAGTAATGACGGACATGGAGTTCAAAGTGCGCAGACAATGTATCTGGCCATGCAAAAGGCTAAAGAAAACAACTTAATTATTGCAGCCCATGCCCAAGATGATTCACTTTTTAATAAAGGAATTGTTAATGAAGGAATAGCAGCTGAAAAATTAGACTTACCACCAGTTACAGAACTTGCTGAGACTACGCAAATTGCTCGTGATCTCCTTTTAGCACAAAAAACAGGAGTCCATTACCATATTTGTCATGTTTCGACAAAAAACAGTGTAGAATTAGTTCGTTTAGCAAAAGCACGCGGGATTAAGGTAACGTGTGAGGTTGCACCACACCATATTTTATTGACAGATAGCGATATTCCAGAAGACGATCCTTACTTTAAGATGAATCCACCACTAAGAAGTAAAGAGGATCAAGCAGCTCTTTTAGTTGGGATGCTAGATGGAACAATTGATTTAATTGCTACTGACCATGCTCCCCATGCTAAAGCGGAAAAAGAAGGTAGTATGCGAGGAGCCGCTTTTGGAATTACAGGAAGTGAGACAGCATTTAGCACTCTTTATACTAGATTTGTAAAGGAAGAGAAAGTTTTCACGCTTGAACAATTACTATCTCTTCTTACTGATAAGCCGGCTACAGTATTTGGTATAAAAAGCGCAGGTCTTCTTGCACCTGGTGAGAATGCAGATATTGCGATTTTTGATATTGAGCATCAAAAAGAAATTAAAGAAGAGGATTTTAAGTCTAAAGGAGTAAATACACCATTTACTGGTCAGAAAGTATATGGGGAGACAGTGATGACATTTGTTGATGGTAAAGTTGTATATCAAAGGGGAACAAAATGAAACGCTATTTAATTTTAGAAGATGGTAGCATTTATGAAGGCAAAGGCTTTGGAGCTGATTGTGAAAGTAGCGGTGAGGTTGTTTTTACAACAGGGATGACGGGCTATCAAGAAGCAATTACTGACCAAAGCTATGCTGATCAGATTTTGGTTTTTACTAATCCGTTAATTGGAAACTATGGAATTACTTTGGCAGATTATGAATCACTTGAGCCTCAAATTAAGGGTGTAATTTGCCACCAAGTAGCGCGTCACCCAGACAATTGGCGTATGCAAACAACCTTGCCAAAGTTTTTAAAACAATTAAATATACCTGGCTTGCAGGGAATTGATACTCGTGAATTAGTTAAGAAATTAAGAATTCACGGTACTCTAAAAGGAAGAATTACTGATTCAAAGGAAAATGCAGCAAGTATTGCTCAAGAATTAAAGCAAAGAAACATTACCCAAGGTGTAATCAGCCGTGTTTCAACGAAAAATTCTTATCCAGTTCCTGGCTCGAAAAGAAATATAGTTGTTATTGACTTTGGTATTAAGCACAGTATTTTACGAGAATTAGCGGAGAGAGACTGTAACTGTATTGTCTTACCTTACACTGCAACAGCCGAAGAAATTTTAAATCTTAATCCAGACGGAGTGCTTTTATCAAATGGGCCTGGAAATCCAGAAGAAATGCTTACGGCTGCAAAAATGGTCCAAGAAGTTGAAAAACATGTTCCGCTATTTGGAATTTGTATGGGCCATCAAGTCTTTGCTCTAGCAAATGGGGCTAGTACCTACAAAATGAAGTTTGGACATCGCGGCTTTAATCATCCTGTAAGAGAAATTGCCACTGGTAATATTGGTTTTACTTCGCAAAATCACGGCTATGCGGTAGATCCGAAATCTATTGATAAAGAAAATTTGATGATTACTCATGTTGAAGTAAATGATGGCACAGTTGAAGGATTACGTCATAAAAAATATCCTGCCTTTTCAGTCCAATTTCACCCTGATGCAACTCCAGGCCCTCATGATGAAGACTCATTGTTTGATGATTTTATGTCAATGATTGACCAAAGAAAGGAAGAAGAGCGTCATGCCTAAGAGAACAGATATTCATAAGATTATGGTGATTGGTTCTGGTCCAATTATTATTGGTCAAGCTGCAGAATTTGATTATTCAGGAACACAGGCTTGCTTAGCTCTTCGTGAGGAGGGCTATGAAGTAGTATTAGTTAATTCAAACCCTGCTACGATCATGACTGACACTACTATTGCAGACAAGGTTTATATTGAACCCCTAACTGTGGAATCAATCTCAAGAATTATTAGACAAGAGTATCCTGACGCAATTTTACCAACGCTTGGTGGGCAAGTTGGATTAAATATGGCTCTTTCATTAGCTAAAACAGGAATTTTGGATGAGTTAAATATTGAATTATTAGGAACAAGACTTTCTTCGATTGAACAAGCAGAAGATAGAGAGAAATTTAAAGAGTTATGTAAAGAATTGGGTGAACCCGTTCCACCATCAACAACTGTTAATACTGTTGAAGAAGCTTTAGAGTTTGGCGATAGAATTGGCTATCCAATTATCGTTCGTCCAGCCTTTACTATGGGTGGAACTGGTGGTGGTATTTGTAATAATCATGAAGAGTTAGCAAAAATTGCCAAGAATGGATTAGAACTGTCACCTGTTACTGAATGTTTAATTGAGAAATCAATTGCGGGCTATAAAGAAGTTGAATTTGAAGTAATGCGTGATCATGATGATAATGCAATGATTGTGTGTTGCATGGAGAATTTTGATCCAGTTGGAATTCATACTGGGGATTCTATTGTTTTTTCACCTAGTCAGACTTTGAGTGATAAAGAATACCAAATGCTTCGTGATTGTTCTTTACGTTTAATTAGGGCTCTTAAAATTGAGGGAGGTTGTAATGTTCAGCTAGCCTTAGATCCTAATAGCTTTGACTATGATGTTATTGAGGTGAATCCTCGAGTTTCACGATCAAGTGCATTGGCTTCAAAGGCAACAGGTTATCCTATTGCAAAAATGGCCGCAAAGATTGCAATTGGGATGACACTAGATGAGATTAAAAATCCGGTAACTGGAACAACGTATGCTGAATTTGAACCAGCTTTAGATTATGTCGTCTGCAAAATTCCTCGCTGGCCATTTGATAAGTTTTCTAAGGCCGACCGCACTTTGAGTACCCAAATGAAGGCTACTGGTGAAGTAATGGCAATTGGTCGAACAGCTGAAGAGGCAATGCAAAAGGCAGTAAGATCCCTTGAAATTGACGAAAAAGATCTCTATTCTGAAGCAGTTCATCATGCAAGTGATGAAGAGATAGAGAAAAAACTAGTTAAAGCGCAAGATGATCGACTCTTTTATTTAGCAGAAGCCTTTCGCAGAGGTTATAGTCTTGAAGATGTTCATGAATTAACCAAAATTAACTTTTATTTCTTAGATATTGTTAGTCACATGGTAGAGATGGAAAAAAATATCCAAGAAAATAAGGATAATCTTGAAACTTTACGTTTAGCTAAGAAATATGGTTTTAGTGATGCAACTATTGCTACTTTATGGAATGAAAGTGTTGATCAGGTTAGAGACTTGCGTAAAAAGAATGGGATCATTCCAGTCTATAAGATGGTTGATACTTGCGCCGCAGAGTTTGAATCAAAGACGCCATACTTTTACTCAACTTATGATGGTGAGAATGAATCACATAAGTCTGGTAAAAAATCAGTAATTGTTATTGGTTCTGGTCCAATTAGAATCGGACAGGGTGTCGAGTTTGATTATGCAACTGTTCACTGCGTAAAAGCACTTCAAAAGATGGGCTATGAAGCCATTGTTATTAATTCAAATCCAGAAACTGTTTCAACTGACTTTTCAATTTCTGATAAATTGTATTTTGAACCCCTAACCTTAGAAGATGTATTGAATGTTTGTGATTTGGAAAAGCCCGAAGGTGTAATTGTTCAGTTTGGAGGACAGACTTCAATTAATTTGGCTGCTGGGTTGAAAGATCACGGGATTAAAATTTTGGGAACCAGTGTTAAAGATCTTAACCGTGCAGAGGATCGTGAACTATTTGATCAAATAATTAAGAAACTTAAATTAAATCAACCAAAGGGCTTAACTGCAACAACACATGAAGGAGTTATTAAAGCGGCTGAAGAGTTAGGGTATCCGGTCTTAGTTCGTCCAAGTTATGTGCTGGGTGGAAAGGCAATGGAAATTGTTTACAACAAGAGTGAGCTTGAAGAATACTTGCATGACCACGTAGACATTGCAGCTGATCATCCAATTTTAGTAGATGACTATTTAGACGGTCGTGAGTGTGATGTCGATGCAATTTGTGATGGGCAGGATGTTTTACTACCCGGAATTATGGAACACATTGAACATGCTGGTGTTCACTCTGGCGATTCAATGGCGGTTTACCCACCACAGAACTTTACGGATGAAGTTAAAGATAAGATTATGGATGTTACGCGTAAGCTTGCTCTTACTTTGAATTGTGTGGGAATTATGAACATTCAATTTATTGTGAGAAACGGTGAAGTTTATGTAATTGAAGTAAATCCTCGTGCAAGTAGAACAGTTCCATTTTTAAGTAAGATAACTGGAATTGAAATGGCACAAGTTGCGACTCGGGTAATTATGGGCGAAAGGCTAGCGCAGCAGGGCTACAGTGATGGTCTAGCACCTGAACCAGAAATGATTAGTGTTAAGGCTCCAGTCTTTAGTTTTAGTAAGTTAGCTGACGTAGACTCATATCTTGGCCCAGAAATGAAATCAACAGGTGAAGTAATGGGAAGCGACCATACTTTTGCGAAAGCTCTTTATAAGGCTTTTGCCGGAGCTAAGATGCAACTACCTGAAAATGGAAATGTTTTGTTAACAATTGAAGACAAGGATAAAGAAAAGATTCTTCCAATTGCAAAGAGATTTGCAAGAATTGGTTATCGAATTTTTGCTACTAAGGGTACAGCGGACTTTTTAAAGAATAATGGGTTACATGTTGATCTTGTAACTAAAGTTCATGAAAACGAAAATGCAGATGACAATATCTTAAATGAATTAAGAGAGGGAAGAATTGACTTAGTGATTAATACCATGGGACACGATATTGAAAAGAATTCTGATGGCTTTATTATTAGACAAATGGCTATTCAACAGAATGTCCCATTACTAACAGCTCTTGATACAGCTGACGCACTCTTAACATCTCTTGAAAATAGATCATTTGCAACAGACGCTTTAAAATAGTAATGCTCCCTGATTGAGGAAAAGATAAAAATGGTAAAAGAAATTTGGGATAAACCTGCAATGCAGCGAGCTATTGTTAGGATTACATATGAAATTATTGAAAGGTATAAGGGAGTAGATGAGCTGGTTTTAGTTGGAATCAAAACTCGTGGGGTCTATTTAGCACGTAGAATTGGGGATCGACTTGAAGAAATTGAAAAGAAGATTGTTCCAGTAGGCGAACTAGATATAACCTCTTATAGAGATGATCGTAGAGTTGATATTAATCAAGAAAAGATTTCAAATTTAGAACCCAAAAATTTAAATATTACTAATAAACATGTTGTATTAGTAGACGATGTCCTTTATACCGGAAGAACTATTCGGGCTGCGATGGATGCTTTGATTGCAACTGGACGTCCAAAGTCAATTGCAGTTGCGGTTTTGGTAGACCGAGGACATCGAGAGTTACCAATTAAGGCAGATTTTGTTGGAAAGAATATTCCAACAGCTTTGAGCGAACAAGTAGCAGTTAACGTTAAGGAAATCGATGGTATTGATAGCATTGAGTTAATTAAATTAAAGTAGAAAAAACTGCATCATTCTGAAAAATCAGATGATGCAGTTTTTTTGCTCTATTTATTCTATTACTTTTGCGCCTAAGGAATTTTTAAAATGATCCAAGGCCCATTCCTGACCATGTTCAGTAAAGGTAGTAACACCTCTACTTGGAATAGTTAAATTATAGTTTAAATTATAGGCAGTCATAGCCGTATGAAGAACACAAATGTCTGTACATACCCCAGTTAGCCATAAATCGTTAATTTTACGTTCACGTAAGTAATTATCGAGATTAGTATTTTGGAAAGAAGAATAGCGATTTTTGTTAAATTTATATACTCGGTCACTAGACTTGTGAGCTTCATACCAATCTTTTAACTTACCGTATAACTCTTGTCCTGGTGTACCAACAATATTATGTGGTGGGAAGAGCTTATATTCCGGACTAAATGTATCACCGGTATGTCCATCAGTTGGAAAAATTACATAGTCTCCATTATCATAAAATTTATTTGCTAATTCGATTAAATAATCTTCTAAAGCTTGAGCTGGTTTTCCACAGGTAAGAGAACCATTATCTGCAATAAAGTCATTGGTGTAGTCAATAATTAATAGTGCCTTTTTCATATTTTGTCCTTAAAAATTAAAA
>ERZ1643249.5035-NODE-5035-length-10749-cov-160.438938_pt1 | contig 10749 bp, 5 predicted proteins | sample MGYA00579263_ERZ1643249 | MGnify/ENA primary metagenome ERZ1643249 (study PRJEB29033, sample SAMEA4952264) | chicken gut metagenome | biome: Broiler Chicken; feature: Gastrointestinal Tract; material: Caecum | place: Ireland | collected 2018 | study: Broiler...
GAAACGCCTTCTCCGAGATTTTGTCCTTCACGGTATGACCGGCGGCGATCTGCATCCCCAGTTCATCCCACCAGACCGCATAGTCCCGTCCGTCGATGGAAAAGCCCTTGCCCCCAACGCCGTATTCACGCTTCACAAACTCCGCGGATTCCTCCGTCGTCGGGTCGGTCATAAAGTTATAAATCAGCCGGAGCTGGCTTCTGTCCCGATTGCCGCCACTGCGTAATACTTCGTCCACCACGGCTGCGGGAATGCCAATCTCCCCCGCATACAGCGCCGCCTGCCGTTCCTCAATGACGCGGCGCTGTCTCTCCACCGTCGGCAATTCGGGCAAAGATAAAGCAGAGGCGATTTCTTCCTCTGCTTCACTCAAATCCTGTTCGGTTGTCTCAGGAATCAGTTGTACACCAATTCCGTCAGAATGGTCTCCTCGGCCATCGCCTGCAGGCTGTTCATGTGCGCCGTCCAGGCCAGTTGATCCTTCTCCTTGTCCGGGGCCGGGTACTGTTTCAGCAGCCCCGCCATCAGCACGTCCATCCGATCCTCGGCGGCCTTCTCGATCTCCAGCAGGTGCCGGTTCAGTTTGCCTGTCAACAGCATACTCTGATACCAGTTCTGCTTGTTCTCCTTCAGATACGTCCTGCGCAGCATCCCGTACTTGCCCAGTTGCACCGGCTCCTCCTGTACGGCCAGGTTCGGAAACAGATACTCTCCCTTGCGATGATACGTCAGTTCCATGCTCATATCCTCCTTCAGTTGGTTGTGTTTGTGGCTCTTCGCTTTCGCGCTTTAATGCGCTAAATCTTTCATTTACAGTATACAAGCTGTCCACGGATTTTTCAAGCTGCTGCGCCAAATTTTCCTGTTCGATCCGGCGCATCTCCCGGCCAATATCCCGCAGAACCGGCTCGGACAGGCTGCTGGTGGCGTTTCCCAGAAAGGTCAGAACCGAAAGCCGGTTGAAATCCGTCACCGGGATAAAGTCGGATTCCTCCAGTTCCTCCATCGGCTCAAGGCCGCAGCGGCGGCAGAGCGTATAGTAGATGCTGTATTCCAGCATATTGCGGAATTCGACCCGAATGTTATCTTCATCCAGTTCTTCCAGGAATGTGCCGCCTTTTTCGTAAGACAGCCCTTCCATCGCTTCTTCGAGATTTTCCTCACTCACCTGCCTGGCAATCGCCATCAGGGCCAGCGGCAGGGTATCTGCCGATTCGTCCAGGCCATAGGCGTCTGCCAGGTGGGAAAGAATGGCGTCATGGTGCGTTTCCCGCATTTCCCACAGGTAGGGGTCTCTTGCCCCTTTGACCGGATGGGTATCGGAAATGTCAAAGACATACCGAAGCCGCAGCCTTGGTCCGGTATCGTCCAACAGCGCAATGCCCTTAGCGCCGCGGTTGACCCAGCGGTTCATCTTGCTGTTCCACAGTTCCAACTCCGCACAGGCGGTTGCACCGGGGCGCTGGGCGTGGATCAGAAGATTTTCCTGGAACGAGTAACGGTACAGCCTTGCGGCGGTATCCAGATACCCCATCCAGTCACGGGGCGACCGGCTGACTTCCTGGGCATGGGATTCAGCCAACGCCTGAATGGATTGTATTTTTGCCATAGTTGCCTCCTATCTTGTACAAAATGAAATCCCGACAGGTGACTTCACAGCCTGCCGGGAGTATGCAAGGTTACTTCTTTTTGCCCGCTGCTTTTCCTTTCTTGCCGGAATTGGTTTTCGGGAACGAAAGAGAAAACGCAGGCCGGCCGTTTTCCATCTGCATGACCAGATCAGCGGCAAAGGTAGCATTTTTCTTGGCCGAATAGAGGTCAGTCACATAGGTTTTGCCGGTTTTCAGCAGATCGACCGCCATCTTCTTGTCGATGGTCTTTTTCATGTTGGCGAGGAAACGGTTCTCCTTCCAGAGCGCAAAGCGGCAGGACTTGTCGGAACAGTAGAAGTTTTTCACGCTCTCATACACCGGCTTGCCACAGATAGGGCAGTTCCCAACGCTGACCCGCGCATCAAACCGCTGGCGCTCCGCTTCCGGGATGGCGTCGCATCCTTCCAGCACCTTTGCTACCAGTTTGCAGATGTCCTGAAGAAATTCGTCTGCGGACGTTTCGCCGCGCTCCACACCAAGAAGCCGATTTTCCCACTCGGCTGTCAGCGCCGCCGATTTCAGATAGTCCGGGATCACGGAAATCATCTCCATGCCGTCTTTGGTGGGAACGATTTGTTTGCCTTTCCGGGCAGTGTAGCCGGAATGTACCAGCTTTTCGATGATGTTGGCCCGCGTAGCAGGCGTACCCAAACCCTTCTTCTCGGTGTCGGCGTCAAACTCTTTGTTGCCGGCTGTCTCCATAGCCGAGAGCAGGGTATCTTCGGTGTATGCCTTGGGCGGAGAGGTGAAGTGCCGGCTCTTACCGGCCTGTACCGATGCAAGTTCCATGCCTTCGGTCAGAGAAGCGGGAATTTTCGCGTTCTCTTTATTTTCCCCTACCTTATTATAATAGGTACGGAACGCATCCTCGATGGCCTGATACCCAGGCTCTAACACAATCCTGCCTTTGGCCTTAAATGTGGTTCCTTCGCACAGCACCTCGACTTCCGTCTCCTCATAGGTGCATGCAGGCAAAACCGCCTGGGCAAGCCGCTGGCACACCAGATAGAAGATATTTTTCTGCTTTTCGGACAGTTGGGAAAGGTCGGCCCGTACCGCCTCCAGGGTGGGCAAAATCGCGTGGTGGTCCGTCACCTTGGCATTGTCCACCAGGCGGCCGACCTGTGAATCATCCGGCGCAGCGGAAAGGAAGGGCAAAATCTTCGGCATACCGGCAAGCAGCCCCTGAACCGTTCCGGCCATATCCTCCGTGATATACTGACTGTCTGTCCGGGGGTAGGTCACGAGTTTGCCCTCATACAGTTCCTGAAGGGCGTCCAGCGTTTCCTGAGCCGTGTAGCCGAAATAGCGGTTTGCCTCCCTTTGCAGGGTGGTCAGGTCATAGAGCCGGGGCGGTTTGGCTGTTTTCTTTGTTTTCTCCAGTTTGGTCACAGTGGCCGGTTTGCCCTGGCAGATCTGTACAAGGTTTTCTGCATCGGCTTCTTCCTTGATTATGTCCGAAGCGACCGTCAGCCCGTCACCGCTCAGCGATACCTTATAATAGGGTTCCCGCACAAAACCGTCGATTTTATGCTGGCGTTCCACCAGCATAGCCAGGGTCGGAGTCTGCACCCGCCCGATCACCAGACGCTTAAAGTATTTGGTGGTATAGGCCCGTGTGGCGTTCATCCCCACCAGCCAATCAGCGCGGGCGCGGCACTCCGCCGCCTGGAAGAGATTGTCATAGTCACGGCTGTCCTTCAGGTGTGCAAACCCTTCCCGGATGGCTGCATCCTCCATGCTGGAAATCCAAAGCCGTTTGACAGGGGCTTTGCTCCCCGCCAGGGCGTACACCCTGCGGAAGATGGATTCACCCTCGCGCCCGGCATCGCAGGCATTGACAATATATTCAAGATCAGGCCGGTTCATCAGGATGGAAAGCAGCTCAAACTGTTCCTTTTTTGCTTCTGCCACCGCAAGCTGCCAATGATCCGGGATGATGGGCAAATCCTCATAGTGCCAACGCTCATACTTTTTGTCATAGACCTGGGGTTCCACATATTCTGCCAGGTGACCCAGACACCAACTGACCAGATACCCGTTGCCCTCAAAATAGCCCTTTTTACGGTTCGCCGCGCCGATTACTTTGGACAGGCTGCCCGATACGCTGGGCTTCTCCGCGATCACTAAAATCATAGTCTCCTCCTCCTAAAATGGAAGGAGGGCAGCCCATAAGCGGGCCGCCCTCCAGGTGTTTACGCTGTGTTCACGCTTATATATTACTGGGTCTCATCCGAACCGGCATCCTCATCGGTGTCTGCCGGTTCATCCTCGTTGATGGTTTCCAGGCCGTCGCTGATCTCCATATTCTCGCTCTCGGAATTGTCCTGCTCGTGCTGGGGTTTATAAATCTTAAAGTAGAAATATGCCCCCACACCGGCCACGGCGGTCAGCATGATAACAATGAGGAAAGCCGGCAACCCATTGGACGCGGGTTCTTCCTCCGTTTCCGGCTCCACAGCCGGGGTGGGTTCCGGCGTTGGCGCGGGTTCCTCCAACACCACGCCGGCCTGCGTCGGTTCTTCCTGTTCACTCTCTTCGATGAAATCCTGAAGGTCAAGCTCGTCGATCATCGAGAGCATATACACGTTTTCCGTGTTCTGGCTGCGGTCAATGACCAGGAAAAAGGTATTGCCGTTGGCCGTTGTCACGGTCAGGAAATCCTTGGTGGGATCATCGGTAATATCGTCCAGGATTTCCCCGTTGCCGGGAACCGAAAACGGGGTGCCCTCCGGCGTCGTTTCCTCGATCACCGGCTCCGGCGTAGGGGTCGGTTCCGGCTCCGCATAGGCAAACGCCGTCACCGGGAAAAGCGTCAGCGCCATACACAGGGTGGTCAGCAGCGTCAGCAGTTTCTTCTTTTTCATGGTTTCATTCCTCACTTTCCGACGCCTCGTCCGGCGTCTGCTTGTCAAGGCCGGTTTCTTCTCCATCGAAATCCGGCAAGATTTCGGGTGTATCCCCCTCATGCTGCGCATCGGAAGGGCCGGCAGGTTCCACCGGCCGCAGCTCCACCGTGCCGTTCTGAATACTGTCCAGCAAGCGGAGCAAATCCCAGCCTTTCACGTTCATGCTGCGGATGCTGCGGACAATCTCGGCGTCCTCGTCCGCCTTCTGGGACTGGCGCACCGCCTCCAGGTGCGCTTTCAGTTCCGCCATTTTCTTTTCCGTTTTCTCAATATCTTCGAGATAACGGCTCAATTTTTTGCTCATATCATCGTCACTCCTTTACTCATTGAATTCTGCCGTAGGCAAGGAAATGGCTCTGCCAGTAGGAAGTTTGAACGCTTGTGTACTGCACCGGATCTCCACAATGAATCATCATCCCGTTGCCCACATAGATGCCCACATGGGACGCGCCGGTTGTGTTGTAGGTGCCCTGGAAAAAGATCAGGTCGCCCGGCTTTGCTTCCTCTGGCGAGACATACGCGCAATGGGAGCGCAGGCCATTAGCCGTTGTCCGCCCCACATTCCATCCGTTGCCGCAGTTATTGATGACCCAACACACAAAACCAGAACAGTCAAAACTGGTGGAGGGCGAACTGCCGCCCCAGACATAAGGAAATCCAAGATACTTTTCCGCTTCGGCAATCATCCGGGCAAAGCTCTCATCCGTCAGGGCTTCTGCTGGAATTTCATAACCGAACCCGCCTTCGTCTCCCGTATAGGTTGGCAGCGTGGCCGTATCGAACAGATAATTTCTGTTGCCATAGGTCGTATTATATAAGGTATAGCGGCCGGACTGGTCGCCGTCCATATTGCCGCGGGCGACGGAATCAAACCCGTGGTTGATCAGGGTAATGTTTAAAATGCGGTATTCATACTCCTCCTCTGTCTCTTCCCCCGTCTCCGGATCAGTCACGGTGCGGGTGCGGATTTCAATGACCTCATCGACAATCAGCTCATATTGCTGGGTGAACAGGCTCTCCACCTCGCCGGCCACCTGGGCATAGGTAAATTCCTCATACTTGGCCGTCAGATAGGAAATCAGTTGATACGGGTTGTGCGAGATTTCATCAATCTGATAGTTGTACTCATCGTAACCGGGATGGGTGGACTCCATGTTGTTGATCTGCTCGTTGAGTTCTTCTTCTAGCGCCAAATAAGCATTTTCAGCGGCATAGATGTCCGCATCCTGGCTGGGATAGGTGGAAGAAATGAAGGTGTTCTGCGTCCCCTGCATCATGGCGGTACAACTGGACAGGATGGCACCGAAAATCAGCACAAACAGCGCAATGATGCCGGCCCCAATAAAAATGCCTTTGTTTTTGCGGAAGAAGGTCTGAATGGTCGCCTTGGCCTTACTGCCCGCTGCCTGCGTAGCTTTTGCGGCAGCACCGGCCGCCGTTTTGCCATTTCTGGCAGCGGCGTAGGCTTCCTTATACCGTTTTTTCTGCCAAAAGCGGTTCAGGATGGATGTCTTACCCTGTGCCTCCTTCGCCGCATTCTTTGCCGCGGTTGTCTGCGCCGCTTTTTCGCCAGTGGCAGCAGCCGAATCTGCTTGTTCCGTAGGGGTAAAATGCAGACGCTTATCTTTCTTGGCGGAAGAGGTTTCTTTACGACGGCTCAACTTTTGCTCCTTACGGCGTTGACTGACCCGGCTCACCACCTTATGGATACTGCTCTCTCCAAGAATTTCGGCCTTGTGCGCGCCCTCCACCGCGCTGTTTTCCCGCTCAACACTGTGAACTTTTGTGTGAACATAACCAGCCACTGCGCCAGCGGCAGCAGAAGCAGCCTTGCGGCCAATGCTCATGCCGGCACCGCGAACCATCCCGTTTTCCTCATCATCAAAGGATAAGCGGCTGGACTTTTTCTTGGATGTCCCAGCTTTCTCCTGAGAATCCTGCTTGTCCTGCCGCTGCCTTTTTTGCTGCTGTTGGCCTTCTCTGGCGCTTTTCGGATTGTTCTTATGCGTACCATCGTCAAAAGTGCTTCTTGACCTGCCATCCGGTTCGGAATCATCCTGTCGAAAAGCCGATTGATACGAGCTTGCTTTTGCTCTGGCCCTTGGGGGTGTTGTGGATTCGGATGCTGAGAAAGTAGGCGCACCGGCCCTTGCCGCCGCAGCCGGGCCAGGCTCTGGTCGCTGTTGATTGGTAGTCGGTACGGCGGCACCGGCACTTCTACCTTCTTCTATGTCAACAACAGAGTTGATGTCAACCGCTGTGTCCTGCGCTTTTGCCGCAGCATCTGCAACCGGCTCCGGCGGCCTGCCTTGATCTGCATCAGCACCAGATTCCTGGAGCTGATCCGCCGTGTGATTTTCCGCATGATACCGGTGATAACCGGACTGCACCTGTTTTTTCTGACGGTTGTGCCGTATCTCAGCCGCTGTCTGCACAGCGGCCCGGCTTGCGGATGTTTCCCGAAAATCTGTCATTTTGGCAGAATGTTCAGAAAACCGGCCCGGGCTGCTATGGGGCACATCGGTTTGGTTCATTTGTGCATCTTCAAGCGGCGCTTGTTCTTCCTGACCGCCAACAGGCTGTGCTTGGTCCGTATCTGTATCCTGCCTACCGCATGCAAAATTGGATGCGGCAACCTGTCCCTGCGCCGTTACCGGCTCTGTCAGTGGGACGGTGTCTGGCATAACGTTTTGCTGCGGTGCCAAGGGTTGGGCGTTGCTGTACTCACCGGTTGTAAAGGTCATAGTCGCATCGTCGCCCGTCAGGGGCTGCACCTGGCTTGCCTCATACTCGGTTTGCCTAACAGCCCTCTGTGTCTGAGCCAATCCCTGCTGTTTTGTATTGGCAATTCCTGCGCCGGCGTTCACGGCACCCTCGTTTGGGAATCGATCCTGTGTGAATCTTGCAGGTGTTGGCGGCGCATATCTTTCACCACTGGTCAGTGTCGGACGTTCCTGGGTATAGCCCGGAGACAAATGTTCCTCGCTCTGAACAGCGGACACCGCCGGTTGACTGGTATCGGGTTGTACCGGCTGTGGGCGGTGATTGGCATGGGGTACGGCCGCGTCCTCTTTGGCCATTGGACGGGGCTGCCATTTCTGACCGCCCGCCACCTGTGGCTGGCTGTTTTCTCGAATAGGCTGGCTTTGTTCAACCCCATTCCTCGCCAAGCTGGCATCCTGGGTCCGCTTACTGACCCGTTTATGCTCGCCACTATGCAGGTTTTCTTCCATTAAGCCGTCACGGGTCATTTTCTGGACACGCTTATCTTGCGCTTCATAGCGTTTTCCTGGCATTATTTCTCACCTCCTCGCCGCCGGCTTCCTCTTACGCTTCCGGCAGCTAATACCGCTGCCATTTTTCCAGGATTGCATCCGCTTCGCGAAGCAGTTCACCGCTCCGGTTCAGCGCCAGTTTCTGGCACACCCGTCTGTCGGCAAGGGAAACCAGAATGCTGTACAGACCATCCACCAGAGATGCCATGCAGAGCAGATCGTCCACCATCTGGCCGAAAACCTCCTCGCCATCTCCCTCCAGTGCAGGAACAAGGATTTTATCAGGCTGCTTAGCCCGTTTCCTATCCGCAGGATCAGAACGGTGTGTCGCTGAGAACAACTGGGCAAGCGCCTCCTCCAGCATAGCGTCCGATTCTTCCTTGGAGATATTGCCTGCGCGCCCATAGGTCTTGGGAATCTTTTGACCCGGCGCAAATCTCCGTTTTTTGTTTTTGTTCATAGAGTAAAACCTCCTACATTTTCACTTTTGAAAAAGCCTCCCGTCAGCCTGCGAATACAGGCTTCCGGGAGGCTGATAACTGATTTTCCGCTCCATTTCAATGGAAACATTCCCATCAAGAAATATAAGCGAATCGTAAACAGGGTGATAGAGAAAATAAAAATCGCCCATATCACCCGGTGCATTCCGTTATAGGCCGTACTGACACCACCTTCACTGTTTGGATTCCGCCCCTTGTCTGGCGGCGACGTCCTCTGGACGGGTGGACATGATCGCATAGAGTTTGAGCGATTTATCGAAGTGATCTTTGAACGGGATGATCGTATTGCCGTAGAACAGAAGCCCCTCACCCGCGCCGCTGTTGGTCACATAGGAGAGCTGGTACGGGCTGATGTTCAACTGTTTGGCCAGAATCTGCCGGTCACCGGCGGCCTGGTTGAGCATAAGGATAAAATCGCTGTTTTCCATGATGTTCTCGATTTCCCGGCTGGCCAGCAAATCCTTGATGTTCTGCGTGATGCCGGTCGGAATCCCGCCCCATTTACGGAACCGCTTCCAGATCTCTACCGAATAGGCCGCCGTTTGCTCCTCCTTCAGCAAAAGGTGGAATTCGTCGATGTAATACCGCGTGGCTCTGTGCTCCGAACGGTTGATGGTCACACGGTTCCACACCTGATCCTGGATTATGAGCATTCCCAGTTTTTTCAACTGTTTGCCCAGCTCCTTGATGTCATAGCAGACAATCCGGTTGTCCAGCTTCACGTTGGTCTGGTGGTTGAATACCTTCAGCGAACCATTGACGTAGATTTCCAGCGCTGTGGCAATCCGCTGTGCCTGCGGTTCCTTCTGGCTGCGCAGGCAGGCATACAGATCACCAAGCACCGGCATATTCTCCGGCACCGGGTTTTCAAAGTATTTCTGGTACACCAGCGGCAGGCAGCGGTCAATGACCGATTTTTCCTCCGCTTCAATCCCATTGCGCGATCCCATAATCAGCTCACACAGGGACAGAATGAAGTCGGACTTCACACCCAGCGGGTTATCATCATCCGAATAGTCCATATTGATGTCCATCGGATTGATGTAGTCGTGGCTGGTGGCAGAAATGTGGATGACCTGTCCGCCCAACGCATGAACCAGCGGGAAATATTCCCCTTCCGGGTCTCCGATGATAATATCGTCCTTTGTCACAAAGAACGCATTGGTGATTTCCCGCTTTGCCGCGAAGGATTTGCCCGAACCGGGTGTGCCGAGAATCAGGCCGTTGGGATTCTTCAATTTTTTGCGGTCCACCATGATGATGTTGTTGGACAGGGCGTTCAGGCCATAGTAGAGCGATTCGCCGCCCATGAACAGTTCCTGGGTGGTGAACGGGACAAAAATGGCCGCGGCCGTGGTGGTCAGTGCCCGCCTGATCGGGATGTGGTTGAACCCCAGCGGCAGGCTGCTCATCAGGCCATCTTCCTGCATATAGTCCAGCCGGCGCAGCGCGCAGTTGTATTTCTGCGCAATGCCCGCCACCTGGAACACCGCGTTGTCCAGTTCCTGCCGGGTCTTGGCTGTATTCAAAAACAGCACCGTGACCAGGAACATCCGCTCATTGCGGGACTGAAGATCATCCAGCAGTTTCTTGGCATCACCGCCATAGGTAGCCAGGTCGGACGGAATAATTTCCATATCATACCCGGAGCGGACGGCCTTTTTCTGCTCCTCGATCTTCATGCGGTTGATGTCGGTCACTTTGCTCTTAATCAGCTTGATCGCCTTCAACTGATCCAGGGATTGAACGTGCATGGTGACGATCAGGTTTTTATCAATATCCAGAAATTCGGCCAGCATTTTGTCGGTGAGTTCCGGGGCCAGAATCTGAAGATAGGATACCGCGCCATAGGTATCGCCCATCATGAAGTCCTTGCCGGATTTGAACAGGAAACTCGTCGGCGCGATATAGTCCTTCGTCCCCAGGCCGGTTTTCAATACCTGGTCGTAGGTGAAGGTAAACGGCGTTTCGGTTTCCGGGTTCAACGTCTCATACAGGACTTTCAGACGTTCCACCCCATTCAGGGGATAGGCGGTCACGCCCAAGACCTTGAAGTTGTTCAGAATGTCCGTCTCGATGCGCTCCAGTTTCGGCCTTGCCATCGCCAGATTGTCAGCCTCAATGGCAAATGTGATATACTTGGATTTAAGCAGACCATTGTTCCCCTTCGCCAGTTGGTTGTGCAGCATCTGTGCATATTCCATGCGCACATCGTCGAAGGCGTCGTTCTGCGGTTCGATCTGGATGACCTTCTCATACTCCTTCATACTGCTCTTTTGGTTAATAAAGGACAACTGAAACTGGATGCTGCTGTCAAAGTAATTGAGGAAGTCGCACCAGTTTTCAAAGATGGCGCTCTTATCGTCATTCTGGGCCAACTGGTAGTTGATGTCATAAAAGCGGATGGTCTTGG
>ERZ1643249.5041-NODE-5041-length-10742-cov-3.794236_pt1 | contig 10742 bp, 9 predicted proteins | sample MGYA00579263_ERZ1643249 | MGnify/ENA primary metagenome ERZ1643249 (study PRJEB29033, sample SAMEA4952264) | chicken gut metagenome | biome: Broiler Chicken; feature: Gastrointestinal Tract; material: Caecum | place: Ireland | collected 2018 | study: Broiler...
TCTCCGACTTCGGTGGTTCGAATCCACCCCCTCCCACCACACAAAAAGCACTGACTTTTGTCAGTGCTTTTTCTGTTGTCGGGGGTGTTGCGCGCGAACTACAGTTCGGACTTCCGCCGTAGGCGGAGTTCTGACAGGGGCCCCGCTTGTGGGGTATGGCAGTAACCACCCCATTATCTTCATTTTAAATTACTATTGCACTGACTTTTGTCAGTGCTTTTTCTGTTGATGTGGTGTTGCGCGCGAACGACAGTTCGGACTTCCGCCGCAGGCGGAGTTCTGCCGAGGCTCCCGAAGGGAAACGGCAGTAACCACCTCATTATCCAAACTCAAAATTATAAAGACACTGACTTTTGTCAGTGTCTTTTCTGTTGATGGGGTGTTGCGCGCGAACGACAGTTCGGACTTCCGCCGCAGGCGGAGTTCTGCCGAGGCTCCCGAAGGGAAACGGCAGTAACCACCTCATTATCCAAACTCAAAATTATAAAGACACTGACTTTTGTCAGTGTCTTTTCTGTTGATGGGGTGTTGCGCACGAACTACAGTTCGGACTTCCGCCACAGGCGAAGTCCTGCCGAGGCTCCCGAAGGGAAACGGCAGTACCACCCCATTATCTTAATTTTAAATTACAAAGACACTGACTTTTGTCAGTGTCTTTTCTGTTGCGCGGAGTGTTGTGCAAAAACAATATTGCGCAAAAAATTTTGCCGCACATTATTATCACACTCTGACTACTGATAAACAACACATAGAATTAAAGCGGTTGTGCCTGCGAACAACCGCTTTAATTACGCCTTAAAAGCTATGTAGGTGTGACCTGAATAGAAATTCAGCCGTGCCGCAGAAATGGCGCGGCAGCCCCTTAAAACTTCGCTGCGAGAGCGGCAGCCCTTGCAACGCCGTCTGTCTTTTGTATATCGCCGCGGTTGAGCACACCGGGAACGAGCACCTCGCCCACAGACTTCCACTTTAAAAGCGCAATAGTGCGCTCGTAGGGTATGCGCACGCCGTCGAGAACGGTCATATCATCCTCTTCGCAGCAGGCGATAAGCGCGCACTGCTTGCCTGCCATATCCTTACCCGCAACGCAAAAAGAATAAATCCTGTCTATTACGCCCTTTATCTGCGAGGGTATGGAATACCAGTAGACGGGCATTGTGAATACTACGGCGTCGGCGGTGAGTATGCTGGCCGCTATGATATTGAAATCGTCGTCGAACGAGCACGCCTTGCCCGTTTTAAAACAGGTTTCACAGGCGTGGCAGCCGCCTATCTTCATAAAAGCCGCGTCGAACCTCTCCACTGTATGGCCTGCCGCTTGCGCCGCCGCAATAAACGCGTCCGTCATTGCAAAACTATTGCCGCCCTTGCGCGGGCTGCCAGTTATAACAACAATTTTTTTTGACATAATTCAAACTCCTTAAAAAGATTTAACTTGAGTATTTAGCGGCAATCAGCCATTGCGCTAGGTGCATATTCAAGCTGACCACCGTTGAATTTACAAAATTTATTGCTTATTTATTGTATCAGAATTCTGGTTATAAGCCTTGGCAACACACTTCCATTCGCCGTTCATTTTAAGCAGTAAAAGGACGTCGGTAAAGTCAATTCTGCCGCCCCAGCCCTCTTCCAGAACACGCACTACGGCAAGGGACTCTTCAAGCAACAGCACATCGGTGCGCGCCTTGAAATTTGCCCCGCCCGAGACGGTATCCACATTGTGATAAAACTGCTCTATCGAGCCGTGCTCGAGCTTGCCGTCGAGATAGCCGAAGAGCACCGCCTCGTCTATAAACAGTTCGCGGGCGTACTTGCTGTTGCCCTCTGCAACGCTCTTTACAAACTTCTGCGCCGCAGCTTCCACCGCAGCGTATTCCGCTATTTCAGACCTCATTTTTGCCTCCCAAAAAAGAATTTTGTCTGTTGACATATAAAGTATATTATGGTACAATATTTTTGTCAAGTACGCACATTAAAGTGCGATACTAACCAAAAGTAGAGTAAAGAGTATGGGGTCATGAAAATGGAAAACAACACAAAAAACAGATGCATTGCCAGCGAAAGGCTGTGCGACACGGGCTTCAGCTACACACTTTCGCTTATAAGCGGCAAATACAAAATGACTATTTTATATACGCTTATGGAGTTCGGAGTGGTACGCTACAACGAATTGCAGCGCTACATAAAGGGGATATCGTATAAAACGCTCTCCGCCTCGCTCAAAGAGCTGGAAAACGACGGGCTGATAGTGCGCAAGGAATACCCGCAGATACCGCCTAAGGTTGAATACAGCCTTTCAGAGCGCGGCAAGTCCCTTATGCCCATTCTGGACGGAATGTGCGAATGGGGCGATAAGAACAGAATGTAGGGCACGGCCCGTTCTATAATGTTACTGATATTATTGACCATAAAATAAAATATGACGGCGCGCGGCAGAAAGCCGCGCGCCGTCAGTTATATAGATTTGATGTTTTTAAAGCTGTCAGAAAATGTCACGCTCTACGGGCGTGTAAAACAGCTTTTCTGCCTCCTCACCCCTGGCAAATGATAATATCCACATAAGCTTGGTTACGGCCGCCTCAAGCGTCATACAGCCCGCCTCAAGCACTCTGCCGCAAGAGCGCAGTCTGCGGCCTACAGCATACTTATCCATAGAGCTCCCCTCGTGCTCGGCCTGGGTTGTGAGTACAGCCGTCTTGCCCTTTGAAAGGAAAGATGAAAGACGGGTAAAAAAGGCGTCGTTTTCATAGTTTGGCAGCCCGCCCGAGCCAAAGGACTCTATAACCAGCCCGTCGCACTTTTCTTCGAGATAGTCAAAGATGTCGGCGCTGAGGCCTGGTATCATTTTAAGGACAAACACCTTTTCGTTGAGCGAGTGATAGAATACCGGTCTGCCATCAGGCACCTCTTCCTCTATATAATAGAAGGGAACACCGTCGCGCATGACGGCTATTGCGGGGAAATCTATGCTTGAAAAGGCGTTAAAGCTACGGGTACGCGTCTTTTTGGCGCGCGTGCCGAGAATGACGCTGCCATCAAAAACTATTTTAACGCCGTGCGCACCGCTGTCGGCACAGAAGAGGAACGCGTCGGAGAGGTTGCGCCTTGCATCCGTATCGCGCGAGTAGACCGAGCGCTGCGAGCCTGTAAGCACGACGGGCTTGGCGCTTTTTTGTATGAGATAGGAGAGCGCCGCGGCCGTATATGCCATAGTATCGGTGCCGTGCGTAACGACGAAGCCATCAAAGAACGAATAATTCTTTTCTATTATCTCTGCAATCCTGAGCCAGTGCGGAGCGTGCAGATTTGTACTGTCGAGATTGAACGGCTGGACGGCAGAAACTTCGCACACGTCGGCCACCTCGGGTACGCAGGAGAGCAGTTCCTGCGAGGAAATCTGCGGAGTAAGCCCCTCATCCGTCTCTTTGGAGGCAATCGTACCGCCCGTTGCAATCATTAAAATCTTTTTCATTTATTTCGGCTGCCCTTATATTTAAGTAATCTGAATACAATTATAGTATCTGCCGCGGACAATGTCAAGCGCGATAAAAAATGCGCATCGGAAACAATTTTCCGATGCGCAAAATATGAGGAGAAAAATAAAGGTTAAAAACAGATACTTTACTGCGCTTTGTCTTTAACTTTTATCAGGAAGCAGGGCACTACCGCTATTATGAAAGTAGCAAGCAGAATACCTAAATACGCAAAGTACGCATCTGCATTTCCGCCGATAAAGTTTACGTTATTCCATATATCGGAAAAGGTGGGGAGCGCGTAATAGAGCATTGCGCCGAATGTTACGCCGAACAGCAGCGCCGCCACCATAGGAAGGAAGTCGAGCCTTATAATGAAATATGCAACCTCAAGCACGATGCCAAAGCCGAGCAGCAACGGTACAGACAGCTCAAAACACCCGTCGGCATTGCTCTGTATGCAATAATATATAAGCATCACCAGAGCAAGCAAGGCCGCCGCAAGGCAGATATAATCCCATACGGTTTTGCTTTTAAGAAACTTTTTCACTGCCGCTTTCCTCCTTTTTATTTCTGAACACAAAGCGGCTGAGCACATACATTGCCGTGCCGCCCACACAGAGCAGACCTATTACAACATCCAGAGCGACTATTGCATACTGCCACCAGGAATAGCTTTCGTTGATTACGGTATCCACAGACAGCCCGTTTATGGCATTGCTCCTTAAAAGCGTATAGAATATATTTCTGTTTGCCTCGCGCAGTTCGCCGAGCATATAGCCGTCGTTATTCTTGTTTATCTGGGTTATAATCTCGCGGCTGTAGTCCTTCATGCAGTTAACATCGGTGCCGCCGATAATATCGTCCAGCGCCGAACCCGAGCCTGCGTCCGTAATGGTGAAGCCCTTAAATCCCCATTCGCCGCGGAGTATATCGTTATTAACCGTGCTGCACTCGGCGGTGAGGATAAGCCCGTAGCGGCTGTAAGATGTCATGGTGCTGAGCGAACCGCCCTTTGTAAACGCGCCCTCAAAGCCGCGCAGAGGACCCTGACGCCAGCCCTGTTCGTTCATAAAGGTGCAGACGCCCTTTCTGTTGGTCTCCTGGTCGTTTCCGCAGAAATGCTTTATAGATGTGATAAGTCCCTTTTCCTGCATGGCAGCGCACTGCGTGGCCGCACAGAGATAACTTAAATTGGAGCACTCCGAATAATATTCAAAATTCCTGCCGCCGAAGGGTGTGCGGTGAATATTGCCGCCGGGTGACCACTGTGCAGAGATGTTGTTGCACAGCGCCTCCTCTGCCATAAAATTGCCGCGCTCGCGCAAAATTTCAGGATTGAACGTCGCTGCCGCCACACTCTCGCCCGTGTACTGCACACTGCCGGCGCCGTCGGGACCGTCCGTTTCGCCTATTCCGGGGAAACCGATGGCCGCAATTGCCGATATACCGCTCATATCCTTAGTCATGGCGGCAAGCTGGGCTACCGTCATCTGGTTGAGGAATTCGTCCCACTTTTCGGTATCGTCGTAGGCGACGTCCTTCATCTCTATAAACTTTATGGTGACTTCTGCGCCCTGGGTATATGCGTCCTTGCCGGGCGCGTCGGCAGCCTTTTCGTACATTTCGTATGTGCCGTCGCCGAGGGCATCCTTATTGAGTATATCCGCCATAGCCTGCGTGGCATTTACCGTTGTATATGATTTGGGGAATGTATTCCAGTCCTGGCGGGTGAGATATGTCACCGAATTTTCTATCCAATAATTGAGGTCGGCCTCCTGCAACTTGTTGTCTACGCGCGTGCCGTTGGATTGGGCATATGTGGCGTCGTCGAAGGTTTCAAGGTTCCACACCTTTACAGCGCCCTTGTTGCCTCTGACCGTGTTGCCGTAGTGGTCGGTGAGCTCCAGGCTAAGCCCCTCGTTTTCCGCCTTTAAAGCCAGTATATTGTTGAGCGCGTCGTGCGCGCCGTTGCCCGTGGCGAAGTAATAGTCGCCGTCGTCAAGGATATAACCGCCCTCGCCTTCGTGTGCCGTCGTATCATAACTTGCCAGCAGATACTTGTCCACATTCACGATGACATCTTCGCTCGCACCCGGTTCAATGATGCCCGACTTGCCATAGGCAACGAGCTGTACCGCCGCCTTTTCGACGAGGTTCTCCCTGTCGTATTCGGTGTAAGGCGCCTGAACATATATCTGAACGGGCGCTTTGCCCGCCACCTGGCCTGAGTTTGTAACCTTTACCGTAACGGTAAATTCCGAGCCCGCCTCGCCGTCTGAAGTGAGCGAAGTTATCTCGTAATTGAAATTGGTATAGGAGAGCCCGAAACCGAACGGGAAAGCCACCTCGGCCGCATAATCCCACGCGCCTTGGCTTGCATACACGCCCACTTCTGAAGCGGCGTTATAGCGGTTTAAAACTACGTCTTCATAGCGCGTTTCGTAGTACTTATAGCCTACATATATGCCCTCTGCCTGCACAAGATATTTATCTGTGACGTCGGTAAGGCCTATACTTTTAAGTCCCATTGCCTGAGCGTTGGCATAGGTATAGTCGCCGAAGTTCTGCGTTGCCGCAGCGGAGAGCGAATTGGTGGCGTAGGTATCTATAAGTCCGCCGCTCGGATTGGCCTTGCCGCTGAGCAGGTTTACCACGCCTTCAAAGCCGAATTGACCGGGCGTACCTATCCAGAGCGCGGCGTCTACGCCGTAGCCCTGCTCGTCCAGCCAGCCGAGCTCGAGCGGGTTGCCGCTGTTTACAAGCAATATAACCTTGTCAAAATGCTGGTTAGCCATTTCAAGCGCGTACTTTTCGTCGGGATGAAGGGCAAGCTGACTTATACCGTCCACATCCTTGGTGAGCAGGTCGTTTCCTTCGCCCGAATAGCGCGAAAGCATGACTATTGCCGCATCGTTATAGTCTGAAAAAGAGGAAACTATGTCCGAAGTGAAGAAGTCGGGGTCCTCCTCGCCTATGTCGCCCGTCACCTTGTCGCGGTACTTATCGCTTGAAGCGTATGCGTTGTAAACCGTCTGATTGACGGAATATCCCGCGCTCTCCAATGCGCTTTTGAGGGATACCCCATTCGCCGCGTTGAATGAAGGACCGCCCGACGTATTACGGTAGACGGGGTCTGCCGTAGCCCTGCCGAGCAGAGTAACCTTCTTTATATCTTCGTTAAAGGGCAGAGCTCCGTCGTTCTTCAGAAGAACGGCTCCCTCCTCCATGGTCTGTACATTGTGCGCACGCAGGTCAGACATAAGCTGAGCCTTGCCCGCGTCGGTGATAGTGCCGTCCGCTTCGGCATAGTCGCTCTTGTACACCACTTCGCCCGTGGCGCCGGCGGTGGTCTCGTGCGTGATGCCGAGAACGCGATCTACCTGTCCCGCCCACTCCATAAGCAGAAGCGTGCAGCCGATGCAGAGGGCAAAAATAGTCCAGAGTATCGGGGTCAGACCGCGCCATAATGATGTATGTTTCTTCATTTTACACCCCTTGCTCACTATTTACGCGTTGAGGGTTGCCACTTCGATAAGGTCGGATATCGCACCGGTCGAGGTGTTGTATGTAACTTCTGTGTTGTTTATGGCGAGGGTGAAGTTATATGTTCCGTCATCGTTCTGAACATACCATGTATCGCCGAAGTTGCCGAAGCAGCTCACCACCTCCGCATCGACGAGCTTTATGGTGACGTCGCCGAGGTCGGGATCGCTGGAAACCTCTTCATACGTACCCTTTACGCTGAGCTTGGTATAATAGAAGGGGTCATAGGGTGCATTTGTGACGGGGGTGTTGTCCATATTTGCAAGGCACTCATAGGAAACAGAGAGCACATATGTGCCATCGTCATACAAATCGAGGTTCTGCACCTGCGAACCTACAAGGTTTTTCTGATACTGGTCGAACCAGATATACGCGTGAGTGTACCAATACGAGCCGCCAAGCTCGGCTGAACCACCCGAGCAGGCCGTCATACCTGCCACACAGCCCGAAAGAGCCGTTATTGCTGCCGCTACTGCCAGAATTTTTCTTACTTTATTCATTGTAAGACCTCCAAATAAATTTTCCGCGAAAAATATCATACTTTTCCGCCCTTCGTTTAAAAAGTATATACCGCCCATATTCCACTTTCAACTGGCAAAATTCTTACAAGAGTTTTAAAGACTGACACTTTTTTGCGTTTGTTTTATTTTTCATACCAATTTACATATTTTGCCTTTTTTTAAGCCAATTTAAAGAAAAAAGCCATCTTGACAAACCAATAAAAGTGAGATAGAATTTAACTGTTGAGGGAAATGAGGAGAAAAATAAATGTGTACAACCAAGAATATGTCGCCCACGCAACAGCGTACGGTTGCCGCCATACGCCAGGCTTTTCTTGCGCTTTTAAAGGAGCGTCCGTTTGAGAATATAACGGTAAAAATGATTTGCACGGCCGCCCAGGTTTCCAAATTCACATTCTACAACTACTATTGTGATAAATATGCCCTGGCGGAAGGCATAAGCGAAGATTTTATAGACGGTCTGTGCAACGCCATAGAGAGCAGCGAATTTTCTGAAAGCGGAAATATTGAGCGCAGCAAAAAGGTTTACAGATTTGTTACTGAAAAAAAGGACGTGTACCACTCCCTTTCCACCCTTACGCTGAACGGAGTAAACTTCAGTCAGAGACTGCTTGAAAAGCTGCAACAGCTCACTCAGCGCCAGATAAGGGACGGAATGAAGCGCAGCGGATTTACCGCATCAGATGAAGCTATAATCTTTTTTTCACATATGACAGCTTCTGGAGAGCTTGCCGAGATTGAGATTATTGTAAACGGGCTTATTCCTTGGGAGAGGCTTACTCTTTTCCAGCAAGTCACCGCAATCAACAACGGAATACTGCTGCAGAAAATCTGCAAGTTGTAAAATGCTTTAAAGCGCAAAAAGATATTGATTAAAGGTCAAGCTTACAGCAGTACGGCCGCAAACATTGAGCAGAGAAAAATACAGGCACACATTAAATCGGGATACTTAAAAATAAGACAGCATATCATACAGCATAAAATGAGGCCGTACAGTATCGGTCTCATTTTTTATGTTCGTCGGTTTATATACATATAAAAATAAGGCGCGCAAAATGCTCGCGGCAGATTGCAACGCACGCCGAGGCGTGCTATAATATTCAGGCGCAGGCGAAACACGGCCTATCAAATCACGCAGCACAGTGAAACGCCGCACACTCTTATCTTTAAAGAAAAAATTCTTTGGTTATTATCTGATTGACTATGAAAAAATGTAAGATACTGATAAACGCATACCCCTCGCCCCCTTCGGCGGCAAACCAGGCAAACAGACTTAAAGAGGAACTTGAGGCACGCGGGGTAAGCACGGAAATTTTGCGCAACAATTTTTTTGCCGCGGAAATATGCGGCGACGGCAACATTGCAGACAGACTTGGCGAGTGCGATTTTTGCATTTACCTGGACAAGGACAAATATATATCCAATATGCTTGAACGGTGCGGCGTAAGGCTTTTTAACTGCGCCGACGCAATAGAGGCCTGCGACGACAAAATGACCACATTTATAAGGCTTGCAGGCGCAGGAATTCCTATGCCCGTCACCCTGCCCGGGCTTTTGTGTTACAGACCCGAGGAAGCCATACAGCCGCAGGCGACAGACTACATAGAGAGGCGGCTTAAGTACCCTCTGATAGTCAAAATGAGCTACGGCTCGCTCGGCAGCGGCGTATTCAAGGCCGATACAAGGCAGGAGCTGGATGAAATCTGCAACAAGGTAAAGTGCGTTCCCCACCTCTTTCAGCAGTTTATAGCCGAAAGTTGCGGGCGCGATATGCGCGTTATTGTTATAGGCGGTAAATGCGTTGCCGCAATGATACGCACGGCGCACGGCGACTTCCGCTCTAACATAGAGCTCGGTGGCAGCGGCACTCCCTGCACTCCACCGCCCGAAGTTGAAGAGATGTGCCTAAAGGCGGCAAAAATACTCAACCTCGACTACTGCGGCATAGACATTCTTTTTGCAAAAGACGGATATAGGCTGTGCGAGGTAAATTCAAACGCCTTCTTCGGCGGCATAGAGCGCGTTACAGGCATAAACGTAGGTGGACTGTATGCCGACCATATTGTACGCACAGTATGCAAAAAATAAAGTTTTGTTTGCAATTAAGTTGTTATATTGAAAAGTTTTATTTGTATATATTTGCATTATTTACAAGTTTACATTATATTTAAAATTTTTATATCATACACAAAAAAGCAAAACGGTTATGACGGACACTGTTGCCATTTCTTTTATTTAACATAAAATACACCCCTGCACGAATGTGCAGGGGTGATTTTTTAATATCCGGGATTACCAAAGGGGGCAGGTAATCCTGTTTGGTTTTCAGGCCTCTTCAGCGGTATCAGTGAAGACTGTGCCATCATCGTTGAGAATATAGTTCTTAACAAGATTTTCTTCGCTGCCGGCCGTCCAACCAGGTGCAGAAACGCGCTCGGTGAGGGTGAGTTTGTTGCCATCAAGAGTATACTTATAAACCCATACATCGGTATTGCCGTCGTAGTAGTATTTATATGTTATAGTAGCTGTTCCGGCCGCCTTATCGATTATTATGAAGCGATTTGTTGTGCCGCCTCCTATGCCGGGCATGAACTCATACTCTTCTCTGGAAGCTTCAGGACCTACACCGTCATCGTTGGGAGCTACATACACGTCAACCGCAGCCGCAGTCTTGTCTGCATTGTTGAGTATGTATGTCTTATGGAGAGCATTCCACTCCTCTTCCGTTGCACCTGTAATTCCGCCCTCAGGCGCCTCGAAGGTATAAACCGTGCTGTTGGCTATCACTCTTGTGGTGTAAGCAGCCTCAACGGTCTTGCCATCGAATACTATTGTTGCCGTTGTGGGCGTATTTATGGTTATCGATACGCCGCTGCCCGTATATACGGGAGCCTTAACTGTAATGTCGAAAGTTGCCGTCTGTCCGCCATAGGATATGGTTATGGTCTGGCTTTCAACAACTGCCGACGAATCGAAGCCATCTATCGTCCACTGCCTTGAAGGTATTTCCTTGGTAGCGTCGTTTTCATATACTTCCGTAACGGTAATGCCGGTCGCGTCGAATGAATCGCCTACGCTGTACTCCTTCTTTGCCTCGCTCACGTCTATCGACACGCTCTCTACGTCAGCCACGGTAACCTGATAGGTTGCTGAAACCGTTTCACGGTCGTAGGATACGGAAATCGTCTGTGTGCCGGGAGTG
>ERZ1643249.5043-NODE-5043-length-10738-cov-11.405785_pt1 | contig 10738 bp, 10 predicted proteins | sample MGYA00579263_ERZ1643249 | MGnify/ENA primary metagenome ERZ1643249 (study PRJEB29033, sample SAMEA4952264) | chicken gut metagenome | biome: Broiler Chicken; feature: Gastrointestinal Tract; material: Caecum | place: Ireland | collected 2018 | study: Broiler...
GGTTCCATATATTCACTCATATCAATTCTAATCATATGTTTCTCGTCATCAAATAATTCATATGCTAGAGTTCTTGCTACTTCTGTTTTACCAACACCAGTAGGGCCTAGAAAGATAAATGATCCAATTGGTCTATTTGGGTCTTTAATACCAGCTCTTGCACGGATAATAGCATCACTTACAAGTTTAATAGCATCATCTTGTCCCATAACTCTTTTCTTCATATTATCTTCTAGATGTAATAATTTATCTTTTTCACTTCCTACTAGTTTGCTAACAGGAATATTTGTCCATTTAGAAATAATTTTGGCAATATCGTCTTCGTCAACGGTATCACTTAATATTTCTGACTTATTTATTTTATTTAATTCTTCTAGTTCACGTTCTAATTTAGGAATAGTACCATGTCTTAGTCTAGCAGCGCTCTCTAAGTCATAATTATTCTCTGCAACTTCTAATTCATATTTTGCTTTTTCAATTTCTTCTTTCTTTTTACTAATTTTCGTATTTACGTCCTTCTCATCGTTCCAACGCTTTCTTAAATCTTGTTCTTGACTTTTTAAAGTAGATATTTCTTTATCAAGTTCAATTATTCTGTTTTTAGATATATCATCTTTTTCTTTCTTCAAAGCTTGCTTTTCAATTTCTTTTTGCATTATTTCTCTAGTTAAAGTATCGATTTCCGTAGGAACAGATTCCATTTGAACTTTAATAGTGGCACAAGCTTCATCAATTAAATCAATTGCTTTATCAGGTAAAAATCTACTTGTAATATATCTATCAGATAATGTAGCTGCGGCTACTAATGCTCTATCTTTAATATTAACACCATGATATACTTCTAATCTTTGCTTTAAACCACGAAGAATAGTAATTGTATCTATTACCGTAGGTTCTGATACTAATATTTTTTGAAAACGTCTTTCTAGTGCCCCATCTTTTTCGATATATTTACGATATTCGTTTAAGGTAGTAGCACCAATACAATGAATTTCTCCTCTTGCTAACATTGGCTTTAACATATTACCAGCATCCATTGCCCCTTCTAGAGCACCTGCACCTACAATCATATGGATCTCATCTATAAACATAATAATATTACCATCAGATTCTTTTACTTCTTTTAAAACAGCTTTTAATCTTTCTTCAAATTCACCACGATATTTAGCACCTGCGATTAATGCTCCCATATCAAGTTCCCATATGGTTTTATCTTTTAGGCTATTTGGAACATCTCCTTTAACAATACGCATAGCAAGGCCTTCAATAATGGCAGTCTTCCCAACACCGGGTTCTCCAATTAATACGGGATTATTTTTCGTTTTACGAGATAATATTCTAGTAATACTTCTAATTTCATCATCTCTCCCAATTACTGGATCAATTTTTCCATCTTTAGCATTCTTAGTAATATCTCTTCCATATTTTTCTAATACATTTTGTAAATTTTCTTCATAAGGATTTTGTCCATTCATACAAATCCCTCCTTTCATACTACGATATAATTATAACATTATTTTAGCAATTGTCAATAGAGATTGCTAAAATAATTTAATTATAAATTGGTACAAAATGTAAAACAAAAATGGTACAAAATGTAAAATAAAAATGGTACAAAATGTAAAAAAACATTTCCTATTTTAAATATTATCGTGTATAATATTATGTAAGAGGTGTTGTTATGAAAAAATATTTACCAAGAATTGTAGATGATATTTTAAAAAATAAATTAGAATATATGGGTGCTGTAGTGATAGAAGGATTAAAATGGTGTGGTAAATCTACTACTGCTAAACAATTTTGTAAAAGCTTAATTGAACTTCAAGATCCTGATAAGAAAATTCAATATGATAATATAAGCGATACTAAACCTTCACTATTTTTAGAAGGTGAAAAACCTAGATTATTTGATGAATGGCAAATGTATCCTGTTATATGGGATTCTATTAGGACTGATGTTGATAAAACAGGATTAAAAGGACAATATATATTAACTGGTTCTGCTAAGCCTGTTGAAAATGGTATTATGCACACCGGAACCGGACGAATATCTAAACTACTTATGCGTACCATGTCTTTATATGAATCAGGAGATTCTGATGGAAAGGTTTCTTTAAAAGATATTATTAGTGGTAAAGATATATCAGCAGTTTCTAATCTTAATATAGATGATATTATAAATGTTATGATTCGTGGGGGATGGCCAGAAACGTTAAATATAAGTGGTGATAATAAATTTAAAGTGGCTAAAGAATATGTTCGAAGTGTATTTGAAGAAGATGTAAAACTAGTAGATGGTATTCAAAGAGATAAAATAAAAATGGAAGCACTACTAAAAAGTATAAGCAGAAATATTTCAACAGCCACAAATAAAAAAACAATAATAAATGATGTTTCAACAATTTTTAGAGAAGAATTATCAAGACCGACTGTAGATGATTATTTGACAACTTTAGAAAAATTATTCGTCTTAGAATATGTGCCTGCAACTAATTTGAATTTAAGGTCTTCAACACAATTAAGAACAAATCCTAAAATTGAATTAGCTGATCCATCAATTGTAGTAGCTTCTCTTGGCTTAACTAAAGAAGACTTGATAAATGATTTAAATTTTACTGGTTTTATTTTTGAAAATATGTGTTACCGTGATTTAAGAGTATACGCTGATTCATTAGGAGCAGACTTATTTTATTATAGAGATAATAAAGACTTTGAAATTGATTTTATTCTTCGATGTGAAAATGGTAAATGGGGAGCAATTGAAGTAAAACTAGGAGCTAAACAAATAGAAGAGGCCGCACAATCTTTAAAGAAATTTAGAGAAAAAGTAGATTTAGAGAAAAGTGGTGAACCAGCGTTTTTACTTGTATTAACGGGATCAGAATTATCATATGTACGTGAAGATGGAGTATATGTTGTATCAATTGGAAATTTAAAAAATTAATATAGTACTAGAAAAATATAAATATTTATATTATACTTATAATAGGGTGTGATGATATGAATATAAAGAATTTAATAAGTAAGAGTAAAAGAAATCATATTTACTATATAATTACTTTTACGATACTTATTTTAATAGCAGTATTATTAATTATATATACTAAAATGCCTTATACAATATTATCAATGTTAGTTCTTAGTATATTATTAGGATTCATAGCTTTAATTTATTTTATTAAAAGAATTATTAATCATAAATCTTTAATTAAATACTTGGGAATAGATAATTTAGAAAATATCCAAATAATAGAAAAATGTAGTGATAATTTTATATATCAAAGTCCTAATAATGCATACTGTGATCATATTTATATTAATAAAGAATTTATATTTATAATTAATAATGAATTATTAATTATACCCATAAAAGAGATTAATAAAATAGTTATTAATCAGGGGAAGAAAGTAATTAATCCTAAAACATTTAATATATCTAAGTGGCAAAATACTTTTTTGTTAACTTTCAATAGAGGTTTGCCTGATACTATATATTGTGTTTATGAAATAAAGTTTTATATAAATAATAAATGTGTAGAAAGTACTTTAATAAAAGAAGTAGGAGAAGAATTGTTAAATATATTTAATAATATTAATATAAAATATGAATTAATAACTATTAATAATTTTAATGATAATATAGACAGAAAAAAGGGAATGAAAAAATTTAAGAAGGATATTATTCCAGGTATAATTTATTTAGTAGTAATGCTAATTATTATGTTTATATTTTATATTATTTATATAAGATGAAAAGAGTGATAAGATGAATTTAAATAATAAAGGATTTATGTTAGCAGAAGTTATTATATCTGCAAGTGTAATAATTGTAACTCTTGTTAGTTTGTATGCAGGATTTGCTAGAGTATATAAAGCATATGAAATAAGAAGTACTTATTATGATGCTGATAGTGTATATGCCCTAAAAACAATATCAGATTATTTTATTGATGAAATGGTATTTAATAGTTATATAAGTGGAATTAATAATACTAATAGATATGTAGAATTTAAGGAAATAGGTACTCCTTCTAATAAGATAGATGCTTTTATAAATAAGATGATAGAAAACTATAGTTTTAAACGTTTCTATTTAACTAGATATAATTCAGACTATCTAGAAAGTATTGAAAGTATATCTTCTGATTTAAAAGAATATATTAATTTTCTAAATAGTGATGGTGTAATAGATGATGACGCTAATTATAAATATATATTTATATCAGAAACAAATGATGGAAGATTTTCTTATTTAAGAATTGCTTAATAAAAATAAATAAACTAGGGAATAATCTCTAGTTTATTTTATATTTTTAAATCATCATTATTTAATTCGTTATTTTTATCTAATAACAAATTTTCAAAAAACATTATTAAGTAGATACTTCATCTGCTTCTTCTTCATCGTCGTCATCATGATTATCTTTATTTTTCTTATAATAAGAAGTTATTTCTTCTTGAACTTGTAAATATGTTTTTAGACCTTTTATATGTTCTTCAGATAATTTTACCATATACTTAGAAGGCTTTAATTCATCTACTTCTTGAAGACCAAAAGCAATGTTCCAATATAATTGTTTTATTTCTTTATTTTTTTCATCTTCTACTTTATTATAACTAATTTCGCTCATTTAAAATGCCTCCTTTACTAAGCTTTTATATAAATTATTGTACCATATTTTAAAAAAAATTTCATTACATCTTAATATTTATCAATTTGTTGTTCTCATATCTTCACCAATAATTGAAGATAACAATAAACCACCTTTTAAAATGATATTATATTTATGAGATTATACTTTTTAATCTATCGGCATTCATTATAACATTACCTCCAAATATTTTCTAATTTCTTCTTCTACATTAAGTTGTCTAGCATAATAAATTAATTTATTAAGATTTTTTTCTTTTGATTTTGTATATTGTTTTAAGGCTTTAGAAAAGATTTCAGGATCTATTTTATTTTTAAACTTAATAATATCACAAATCGTTTTTTCTAAATCATATACTTTAATTTTTTGTCCCATTGGTGATTCTATCTCAATAATTCCCATTTGGTGAAATTCAGGTTTTACATATAATAAATCTATATTTTTATTTTTTCTTAAATTTCCACCATAATTTCTTGGTACTGTTATATTATAAATAGTAGGAACTCTATCACTATAACCATGCAAATAAAGTGCTGTTTCTAATGAAAAAATGGCATCACTATTAGTTGCTTGAAAAATAAAATACTCATCTTCAAAATAGTCTTTTTGCATATATAAACCTCTACTTAGTTTTTGCAATTTATTTTCATCAACCAAATCTTTTAAATACTTTTTAGGAATATCATTGTTGATAACTTCTCTCGTTCTAATATAACCATTATTTTTTTCAGCAAGTTCAATAATCTTATTTTTAAAATCCATAAAACATCAAAACCTTTCATAAGGACATTATAACATTTTTTCCTTATGGTTGTAAATATTTTCTTTCTTTTTTGTTTAAAGATAGAAAATACTTGATAAAGGAACTTTTTAGAAGACCAAGTGCTTTTTTTTATAAAAAATTATGAGAGAAACTTAAATGTAATATATTTAATAACAAAATGGTTTAATAAATTACATAATTAAATTGACTTTAGGTAGAATTTAATTATATAATTATATATAGTAAAGGAGCGTTAAGTAATGTTTAAGAAATTAAATAATAAAGGTCAAACTTTAGTAGAGTATATTTTAATTATATCTTTAATAACAGTGCTTGCAATAGCACTAGTTAAGATATTTGGAGGATACTTAAAAGATGCTGTTACTAAAGCTAGTTGTGGGGTTATGGGTAAAGATTATGTAGAAGGAGAAAAAGTAGGGGAAGGCTACTGTGAAGGAGATTTAGATAGATTATTTGATTAAGAAAGGATGATAGTATGAAAAAAAATAATACTATAATATTAGGGTTAATACTATCTATAATAGCAGTAGCATCTATTACTACTTATGCTTGGTTTACATGGAGTAGTCCTAATGATACTAACTTAATACTTACTATTGGAGACCTTGCAGATGTTAAATTTGAGGAAGGTAATGATATTAATGTCGAGAATATTGGACCAGTACTAAATTATTTAAATGACGGAGAAATAACTACTTTTTCTTTTAGAAATAAATCTGAAGTAGAACTATATACAAATATTAGTTTAAATATAACTAATCTACCTAATGAATTAAAAGAAGAAAGTTTTAAATATGTATTATTATCTTCTTCCGATAATAATAATTTTAATGAAGTAGCCAGTGGGAACTTTAAAGATAAAAGTAATGGACCAATACCTATATTAGAAAATGATTTAGCAAGTGTAGGTACTACTTATTTTAAATTTATTATATATATAGATGGTAATATGGAAAATCCAATATCGATGATGGGTAAAAGCTTTAGTGCAACACTAGAAGTATCAGTAGGAGAAATGGAAAATGCTGCGAATAAAATTATTAATTTAAGTGAGGGTGATACTTGGAAAGAAAATGCTAGTGGAATATTTGCTACAAACTCTTATACCGATGAAACTACAGGAGAGACTAAATATCATGATTATAGATATGTAGGTGCTAATGTTAATAACTATGTTAAATTTAATAATGATATGTATAGAATAATTGGTGTATTTGATGATAACTCACATGGAGTAGTAGATAGTGAAGGTAATGGCGAATACTTAGTTAAGTTAATAAGTACTGATTTACTTAGTGCAAATAGTTATGGCGCTTATAATAGTACTGATACTAGTGGAACATACTCTAATTATGGTAATGACTGGACAGGAGGCACTACAGGAGTAAAAGCTAACTTAAATGTTTTATTAAATGACTATTTCTATAATAAGACAGACACATCTAGTACTTATGGAAGTTGTAGTACTTGGACGTATTATTATAATAATACTAATTATCGTACCAATGATTGTAGTGATATCGTGGGATACGGAATCAATCCTAGTTTACAAAGCTATATTGAAGATGCGACATGGTATCTATATGGATACTTGAATTATAGTTTATCAAAACAGAATTTTTACTTGTGTGAAAGAGGAGGCAATAATTGTACAGGAGCCAATGGTACAACTGAAGAATCGAAAGTAAAAATCCAAAATAAAGTAGGACTAATGTACGTATCAGACTATATGTATGCAAGTGGATACTTTAATAGTACAAGCACTGCGACTGGTTCATCATATTACTATGGAAACCAAAACTGGTTATATAAGGGATATGAGTGGACGATAACACCACGTAGTGATACTTCGTCCGGCGCGTTTCGCGTGGACAACTTTGGCAGCGTGGGTACCAGCAATGCATCTTCCGGCTTCGGCGCTCGTCCTGCTTTTTATCTAACTTCTAATGTCTATATAGCCGGGGGTAATGGAACGTTTGATAGTCCTTATACATTAATATTGAAATAGAGCAAGTTAGATAAAAATAAGCCGTGGGAGGTAAAAAACTCCCGCGGCTTTGAAAGGAGAAAAAAATAATGAACACAACACAACACAATCTATTAACAGTGATAAAAAATTTCTGTTAATATTTAAAAGGGGCAAGTTTTTCATCGTATATGATGATGATGCTTTTGTTTTTCACTATCTTTTTGGTTATCGCTTAACAAGTAAAGATACAACAGGTTTCCCTGAGACCGAACTTACAAAAATAACTAATACATTAGATGATAAAAAGATAAGTTATCAAGTAATATATAAAGATAGAGATCCTGTAGTAAAAGATTATAGTAATCTAGATAATTACAATAAAATATTAATTAAATCAATCGAATACTTAGAGATGGAAACAAAGATTAAATCTTTAAAAAAACAAATTGATGAAATAGATAATTATGAATTATTATGCAAAATAGTTGAGGTAATTAATAATGAATTACAAGGAAGATAAATTTAAGTTAATTACTAAAATTAAGTTATTTATATTAGAAAGTGAAAAGATGCTTGAAAATATTCCTAGATATGATTTTTATAATCGAGATCGATTCCGAGAAGATATAACGGAAGTATTACATCTAGTATATTTAGCTAATAATATTGATAATAAGCTAATATATCAACAAGATATATTAGCAAGACTAAGTATGATTGATTTTTATCTAGAAAGAGCATATAACTTTAAATATATAAGTGAAAAACAGTTATATAAGTATTCTTATAAATTAGAAGAAATAATTAAAATGACTAAAGGTTGGATGAATAGTAATGGATGATATTACTATTAGTAAAATACTTAATATATATAATCAAGAATTAGTAAAGAAAGTACGAAATAAAAAGAACATTAATGATTTTGAAAAATATAAGATTACTTATATTAGAAGTATCTATGATACGTTAAAGTCTGGTAATTATAATTATATTAAATATAATATATTCTTAATTAAAGAACCAAAATACCGAATAATAATGTCCGTTGGTATCTATGATAAAATAATTAATCATTATTTAACTAGATATGTTTTAGAACCTAAATTAACTAAATATTTAAATATTAGAAATGTAGCTACTAGAAAGAATATGGGTACTAGTTATGGAATTAATTTAATTAAGAAATATATAGAAGAAGAGAAGAAAGATAATAATATATTCTATATATTAAAAATAGATTTAAAAAAATATTTTTATAATATTGATCATGATGTCTTAAAAAGTTTAATTAAAGATAAATTAAGTGATATTGCATATCACTTAATAGAATTAACCATAGATAGTACTAATTATAGTTATATAAATAACACTATTAATAAACTTAAGGAAAAAGAAATATTAAGAAATGGTAATAGAGGTAAAGAAATAAGCGAATTACCGTTATATAATAAAGGTAAAGGATTAGCAATAGGGTTAGTTAGTAATCAATTTTTAGCAATATTTTATTTATATAAATTACATAACTATATAATTCATAAATTAAAACTAAAACATAGTGTCTTTTATATGGATGACTATATAATTATGCATAAAGACAAAGAATATTTAAAATATGCCTTAAAACGAATAGAGTATATATTAAATAATGTTTTTAAGTTAGAGATAAATACTAAGAAAACTTTGATTACTAGTTCTAAAGAAGGTTTTATCTTCTTACAATATAAATTTAAAGTAATTAATAATAAAACAATTATTAAATTAAGGCGAGATACCGTAAATAAAATACGAAAAAATTTAAAGAAAAGTAATTATTTATATAAAAATAATTATATATCATTTAAAAGTTATTTTAGTAGTGTAAATAACTACCAAAATACTTTTAAATATGATAAAATAAAAGTATCTAGAATTATAGATAAATATATTGGGTAATCTTTAATATAAATTCGTCGAACGCGTTTAACGTGAACAACAATGGCAACGTCAATACCAACAATGCCTATAACGGCTACGGCGCTCTTAGAGACTCTTATTATTTGGGGATTGTATGTTTAAGGGTATACTTTGATAGATATAAGAGACATAGATTATCCATGGATTTAAAATCCTAAACATAAAGTATAGACGATACCTTATTTATATAAGGTATCTATAGATATACTATAGGAGTATTATTAGTAAAATAAATAGATATAAATTTGCTAAGAAATGTTATAAAGACTATGTAATATTATTATTAATAAAAAATAAATTATATACTTATATAGATAATAAATTAATTAGTTTTAAATATATAAATACTTTAAAAAAATTACATATAAATTATGTTATATTAGATAACTTATATATAATCGTAAAAAAGTATGAAGATAATAATTATAAATTATATTATTTAAAATATAATTTAAATAATATATTAGATAATATCTTATATAAATGGAAAAGAGGTAATAATGATGAATAAGAAAAAAATAATAATTATTATAAGTATAATTATTATAATAATTACTATAATTATATTATTTATATTATCAAATAAGGATAATAAAACTTATGCTGTAGGAGATACTCTAGCAGATACTGTTATTGCTCAAAATAAAGGAAGTAGTTGGAATGCAGAAGACTCCGGAGTATATTATACCAATAATCATGAATATAGATATATTGGTGCTAATGTCAATAATTATGTATCTTTTAATAATGATTTATATAGGATAATTGGGGTATTTGATTCTAATTCTCATGGACAAGATGGGAAGATGTTAGTTAAATTAATTAGAAGTAGGATATTTGGAGCATATTCTTGGGGTAATTATAATAGTCCTGCTAATAGTGGAACATATTCTAGTTATAAAAATGACTGGACAGGAGGCACTACGACAGTAAAAGCTAACTTAAATGTTTTATTAAATGACTATTTCTATAATAAGACAGATACTTCTAGTACTTATGGAAGTTGTAGTACTTGGACGTATTATTATAATAGTACTAATTATCGTACCAATGATTGTAGTGATATTGTAGGATATGGAATCGATCCTAGTTTACAAAACTATATTGAAGACGCGACATGGTATCTATATGGATACTCGGGTAATGGTTTATCAAAACAGAATTTTTACTTGTGTGAAAGAGGACAATATTCGGGTTGCACAAGTGCCAATTCAGGTGCGTATGCAAAAAGTACTACTGCTAAGATAGGACTAATGTACGTATCAGACTATATGTATGCAAGTGGCTACTTTAATAGTACAAGTACTACTACTGGTTCATCACAGTACTATGGAAACCAAAACTGGTTATATAAGGGATATGAGTGGACGATAACACCAC
>ERZ1643249.5044-NODE-5044-length-10738-cov-7.537489_pt1 | contig 10738 bp, 12 predicted proteins | sample MGYA00579263_ERZ1643249 | MGnify/ENA primary metagenome ERZ1643249 (study PRJEB29033, sample SAMEA4952264) | chicken gut metagenome | biome: Broiler Chicken; feature: Gastrointestinal Tract; material: Caecum | place: Ireland | collected 2018 | study: Broiler...
AGAGTAAAATATAATTTATCTGAAGAAGATACAGATAGGTTTTTATTTTTAATAAGAACAAGATTAGAGAATGAGAATTATAAAGTATATTTTACTGGGGCTAAATTTGAATATGAAAATTCTAATAGAACTGTTCAAGATAATGAATTAATGATAGCTATAAAATAAATAAAATGAAATTTACAACATTTCGTGACCAAAGCAGTTGATTATTATTCTTAAATAATATAACATAGAACAGAAAGGACTGTTTTTTATGAATGAAATTCACTTATCAAAATCTAAATATTGTAGAGCAATACAATGTAATAAAATGTTATGGCTTGAAAAAAACAAACCAGAAGAAAAAGGAGAAATGGATAATCAGGCTGTTTTAGACAATGGAACAAAGGTAGGCGAACTTGCAAAAGGAATCTTTGGAAACTATACTAATATTGAGTATGATGAAAATTTAGATAAAATGATTTATGATACTAAAGAGGCATTAAAAGAAAGTTCAAATATTATTACAGAAGCATCGTTTAAATATAAAAATAATTTTTGCAGTATAGATATTTTAAAAGGTAATGGAAATTCAGTAGAAATATATGAAGTAAAAAGCTCTACTGAAATTAAAGATATTTATTTAGATGATATTTCTTATCAGTTTTATATTCTAAATAAATTAGGGTATAAAGTGACTAAAGCAAGTATTGTTTATGTAAATAATAAATATATAAGACACGGTGAATTAAATTTAAGTGAGTTTTTTAATATTGAAGATGTTACAGATATAGTTCAAGAAAAACAAAAAGAAATCGAATCAAAAATAAAAGAAATTAATGAGTATATGAAACAAGAAGCTGAACCAAAGCAAGAAATTGGAATGCAATGCTTCAAACCTTATCAATGTCAATTTTGGAAATATTGTACAAAACATCTTCCAGAACACAATGTTTTTCAAATTAGAAAGATGCACAAAGATAAAGCTTTAAAGTTTTATTACGAAGGAAAAATTAATTTTAAAGATTTATTAGAAGAAGAAATGAACTGGAAGTTTAAGCAGCAAATAGAATTTCAAGAGTTCAATTATGAACCTCATATAGACAAACAAAAAATAAGAGAATTTATGAAAAATTTATACTATCCAATTTATTTTTTAGATTTTGAAACAATGCAACCAGCTATTCCAGAATTTGATAATTCAAAACCATATCAGCAAATTCCTTTTCAATATTCATTACATTATATAGAAAAAGAAAATGGAAAACTATTTCATAAAGAATTTTTGGCTGAATCAGGAACAGACCCAAGAAGAAAACTTGCAGAACAATTAGTAAAAGACATTCCAAAAGATGTATGTGTAACAGCATACAATATGATGTTTGAAAAAGGAAGAATAAAAGAACTCGCAGAAATTTTTTCTGATTTAAGTGAACATTTGATGAATATACATGACCATATACAAGATTTAATGATACCATTTTCAGAAAGAATGTATTATTGTAAGGATATGCAAGGTTCATATTCAATAAAATATGTACTTCCAGCATTATTTCCAAATGATCCAGAACTGAATTATCATAACTTACCATTAATACATAATGGAGGAGAAGCAATGAATATATTTCCTAAAATTAAGGATATGTCAAAAGAAGAACAGAAAAAGGCAAGATATGGATTGTTAAAATACTGCGAATTAGATACTTATGCAATGGTTAAAGTATGGGAAAAATTAAAGGAGGTATAGGAAATATGACACAAATAGAATTTTCAGAAAGATATATTGCAGGAAATGAAGGAGATATAGAAGACGCAGAAGTACAAAAATTATGGGTGGAATATGGATTTACAAATATATTAATAGAAAGTATAGATATAATTACAGATAATGATGTTGTAAATAAAATTTTTACAAGTGATATATGGAAAAGCAAAAAATATATCTTGAAAGAAGGTAAGATAAATAATATTAGAAAGCTAGATAAAGAAATAGTAGAACATTTATATGAAGTAGAAGTAGAATTTTTAGATAAAAATGGACATGATAAATATGAGTTAAAAGGACTATGTGATAAGGATAAAATGGAACAATACAAAGGACAAGAATTATATGTTATAATGTCAGAAGAGGAAGATAAAATACAAAGGTTTAGTTGCTTTTTAATAAAAGAATAAATTGAGAAACAATAGATGATAAATCTCCATAAATGCCATTAAGCAACATATATAAAAATAAGATTAAAGTGAGTTATGATATATTAAAAATTATAAAATTTATGGAATAAATGTCCTAAAAAAATATGAAGTGGAAAAAACGAAAGGAAAAGAATATTTTGGATAAGATAGATAAAGAAAAATTTATAGATGATATTAAAAAGGATTTAAATATAAAGCCTTTTTATGTTAAAGAAAATATGGAAAATAATAACTTTGATTTTAGTGGTTTAGAAGAAGTATTTAAAACTTATTTTGAATGTAAAAATCATGATTATAAAGTTACACCTAACGATATATATATATTATATAAAATTAATAAAAAAGAAGCAGAGGAAGGTTGCGTAAAGAAATTAAAAATTAAAAGAAAAAAATGGGATAATAAAGCAAAAAGAATTGTAACTAGAAAAGATACTATTAAGATAACAATACCAAAAGGAATTCAAGACAGTCAAAGTATAATAATATATGGAGAGGGGAATCAAGATAAAACTTCAAATAGTGGAAATTTAATATTAAATATTAAAGTAATATAATATTAGATTCTATTTAATCTGGAAAGGATAATAATAAATGAAACCAAATGATATTGTTAAAGAATGTGAAATTAATTTAAATAGAAAATTTACAAGGAAAGAAAATAAATATATTCTAAAATGGATAAAAGAATATGAATTTGATTTCAAAACAATAAGCTTAGCTTTTTATTATTCTACCAATAAAACGCATCCTAATTTTGAATATCTAAATAATATACTTACAGATTGGCATGATAGAGGTTTCAAAACAAGAAAAGATATTGAACTCTGGATAGAATGGCTAAAAAAGAAGTATAACTATTAATATATTGATAAAAAGTAAAGATATGTGATTTAAAATAAAATTTAGTATACAAGGAGTAATGACATGAAAAAATCTAAAACAGAAGAATTAAATGAATTATTTGAAGAATGGATTGAGAATCAAAAAGATAAAATAGAAAAAGGAAAAAAACTTCATAAATTCTTTGCAAAAGATGGAATTATATGTGAAGAAGAATATCGAAAATCAGGAACTAGAATTTTATTTATACTAAAAGAACCTAATATAATGAAGGATTTAATTGATGAAAACTATGATGATGATCAAAGAATATTTTATAATGACTTTTTTAATAATAAATTTTATGATGAAATTAATATTGAAGATGGAAATAGAGAATTAAAGGCAATTAGAAACGATACATTAATCAAAAGAGGAATACTTGAAGTTAAAGAAAATGAAAATGAAAAAAACTATTACTATCCTTTTGATAATATACCTGTTAAACAAAAGGAAAAAATTGCAAGAATGGCTGAATATATAATCAATAGGAAAATAACAGATAATTATGATGATTTGAAAAACGCACTAAAACAAGCTGCTTTTATGAACCTAAATAAAAGTGGGGGATATGCTGATTCTGATAAAAATTATTTTTTGAGTTATTGTGAAAAATTTTCGTCAAATATTTGTAAAGAAATAGAGATAATAGATCCTCAAATAATTGTTTTAATAGGGGCAAAATCATATAAAAATGGTGATAAATATCTGTTAAATAAAAAAATAAATTCATTATTTAATGAAAAAAAAGTAATTGAAGTAGTACATACCGCAGCAAGAGGCAAAGCTTTAAATATACATGAAGATGAAAAAGAAATATTAAAACGAAAATTTAATACTAAATATAATGACAATTTAGATGAGATGTATAATAATATTGTCCAAACAGATAAATCAAAATTACATATGAAATATGACAGAGGCGTATTTAAATTTTTTCTAAAATTTGTTGCAGCATATGAAAAAAATGAAAAAAATTAGTAAAGAAGGAAATTTATAAATGGAGTTATATGAAAAAAACGGAAATATATTATATATATTAAATGTATTAAAAAAATATAGTGATGAAGATCATATGTTAAGCGTAGCTGAAATTAAAAGAAAAATACAAGAAATATATAATGTAGAAATAGATCCAAGAACAATTAGAAGAAATATTAATTTATTAAAATATAAGTTAAATTATGACATTAGCACAAGAGAAGAAAATGGATGTGGGTATTTCATAAATAGAGATCCCGATACCGACTTTGAACCAGGAGAAATAAGAGCTATAATTGATACATTTAGTTATGCTAATTATATAGTACCTTCAATTGCAAAAGAAATTATTAATAAATGTAAAAATATGCAAAATATATATGAAAATGAAAAATTGAAAAATTATAAAATATATTCTAATGACACTAAAACTGATAATATGGAGGTAATAAAGAATATAGAAGATATTTCAGAGGCAATATATAATTCTAACAAAATAGAATTTGAATATTGGAAATATGGAATTAATAAAAAATTAGAAAAAGTAATAGTTAGTAGACCAAAAGTTTCTCCATATGCGATAGTATATGACAAACAACAATTCTATTTAATAGGAATAAAAGAAGGAAATACAGAATTTTTTCATTATAGATTGGATAGAATTAAAAATTTGAAGGAAAGAAATGAAAAAATTTCTATAAAAAAATCAGAAAAACAAATTAAAGATTTTGCTCAATCAAGTGTTGAAGTTTTTGGAGGAGAAAAAGAAGAAGTAGAAGCGATATGTTCTAACTTTTTGCTAGATACAATATTTGATCAATTTGGAAGAAATATTATAATAATAAAAAATGATAATGAAACATTTAGATTAATAGTAGATACAAGCACAAGAGGTTTTAAGATGTGGGCAATGAGAAACATTAATTGTGTTGAAGTAGTTAAGCCTAACTCATTAAGGCAAGAGATGAAAGAAATAATAAAAGAAGCTGAAAAAAGATATGAATAAATTTTTTTTATACATTATGTGTCCAGTAGTATTGATGAAAAACAAATAAGAGATATAATAAAATATAGTAATAAGTAGAAAATTATACGTGTTATGGGGAAGGTATTTAAGAAAATATTAATTATTAGGAGGCTATGTCATGATAAAATTTGATGATTTTTTTAAAGAAATAACTGCAAAAGGGAAAGTTAAAGTTAAATTTAATATGAATGCTGGAAATAAAAATTATCCTGCTTTAGATTTATTGTTATCTGATGACCTGAGATGGATGGAAATGAATTGTTGGAAATCTAAACAGGCAAATAATAATTACTCAGATGCAGAATATGTATTAGCTTTTGCCCAATATTATACATATGGAAGCAATTATTATATGTTTGGCGGATTATATAAAATAGAAAAAATTATACCTGAAGTATATGACCAAATTGGTTATAGATTAACACTACAAAATGAATTCAAAGAATATATAAAAAGATTAATTATAAAACTTGATAGACCTGTTGGCAGAGATATATACAATAAACCTTTTGAAAATGTACAAAGAGATTTTAATCCAGAAATATATGAATTAACACCATCTGCAAGATTATCTAATTTTAATGGTTATAATAATGTTTTATTATCACATAAAGATTTACAAATAATAGCTAAGTATGAAGCTCCTGAATGGAAAAATGCTTTAGAAAATGTAAAAGGAATATATATTATTACTGATATCTCAAACGGAAAAATATATATTGGTTCTGCAACAGGAAAGAGTGGAATATGGCAAAGATGGTATTCATACGCTAAAGGATTGTCTGGAGATAATAAAGATTTTGCTAATATTTTAAAGAAACATGGAGAAGATTATATAAAAAACAATTTTACATATGCAATTCTAGAAATTTTTGATATTAAAACCAAAGATGATTACATTATTAGAAGGGAACACCATTGGATGAAAGTTTTTCAAACTATAAAGTTTGGAATGAATAATTAATATACCATAAAATAAAAAGGAATGACAAAGAAGATTTTAAATGTGGGCAATGAATAATATTTTTATATATAAATGATGTACTATGCAATGTGTGACCAGATATATTGTTTCAAAACCGTTTAATAATTATAATATAATTGTTAAACGGTTTTTATTTATAGAGATAGGAGTTGAACATGATGGACTCATTAAAAGTAGGAGATATCTACGATTGTAAAGAAAAAATATTTGAATATTTTAAAGATGTTATAACATCAGAAAAATTAAATTTTATAAACAAAAAAACACATGACATTCCATTGGATAAAGTTAATAAATTACTAAATAAAGAGAATTATATATGGCTAAATATACTTGAAGAAAATGAGTGGAGAGATAAATTTAAAGATAATAATGACATTTGTATAGTAGATAATTGTTTTCATTCAAATGCAATAGGAATACTACAAAGTCTTGCTGAAAGAATGTCATTTTTATTTATAAAAAAGGAACAAGAATATGTATTTTTAGGATTATACGAATTTATAAAAAAAGATGAGCAATATATTTCTATATTTAGGAGAGTCAGCAAAAATCTTTTTCAAATAAATAAAACTGATATAAAAAACATGATAGATGAAATAAACTTTAACAATATCAAAAGTTGTATAAATGATAGAACTAAACTTATAAATCTGCTAAAGGAAAACGGAGAAAGATTTGAATATCTACCAAGCAATTTAAAAGATGATAAAGAATTGTGCTTAATAGCTATGGATACAGCTTTTGAAAGTCCACTTAAATATGTGAGTAAGAGTTTATTAAATAATATGGAATTTGCAAAAAAAGTTGCAAAAAAATGTGGGTTTGCTTTAAAGTTTTTTTCGCAAGAGATAGCAAATGACATAGCATTAAAGAAAATAGCATTACAATTTGGTTTTGATTTACATAAGCATGACATTAAAGAATATATCGATACAGATGTTGAAGATGCCTATATTTTCCCTTGTTCTATAATAAGTATTGATGATTTCGGAAATGAGATAATTGATACATTTTTGCAAATTGAAAAAGAAAGACATTCTCAGAAAAGAAATGAGATGTTTGATTGTAATTTAGATCTAATTCAATTTGTAAAAATAGAAAAATCACACATAGAGAGAAATTCATTTATAGACAATGTGAAATTTAATAAGAAGTTGTTTGATAAAGAATTGCACCCGCTTATTATTTTAATTGGAAAAGAAGATAATACATTAAGCAAAGAAATAAAAAAAGAATACCAGAGTAATGGAGATAGGTGGATTATAGAAGTATATGAAAACGATTCAAATACAAATAATTTTAAGCTAATTACTAAAGATAAAAATACAATATTGGATTTATTAAGAATAATAGCTTATTCGACTTCTAGTAATGATATACATCCACAAAGCAGAGGAACAAAAGATATAAAAATGCTGATGCAAGAGCAAATAGCAATCAATAATGACATTAAAATATATAAGTTTAAATCAAAATTAGAAGATATAAAGCAGGGAATTGTCAAAATACCTAAAAAGTATAAGAATAAAATAAATATGGTTCAATTAATTATTAATGATAAAGTTGATGCTTATCTATGTAATACAATTTGTAATATGATTTTTGAAGAAACAAATAGTGGAAATATAGAATATTATGCATCACATGTTTGTAATATAGATGATGTAGAAATTATTTTGTGGCTAAAATAATAATTTTTAATTATAAGGAGTCAGATTGAAATGAAATTTGGAATTAATGAATTGGATAGATTAATTAAAATTGAAAATAAATTGATAACTATTGCTTCAAGACCAGGAATGGGTAAATCATCTTTAGTAATAAAAATAGCTAGAAATGTATCAACAAATAATAATGTACCTATAGCTATATTTAGTCTTGATATGTCTAAAGAGCAAATGGCAAATAGGTTGTTAAGTGATAAGAAATTGTTAGATAACCATTGGACAAGCATATCAGGAGAAATAAAAGATTTAAAGGACTCTACATTTTATATAGATGATACACCAGGTATATCAGTAAACAAAATAATAGAAAAGTGTAAAAAACTAAAATGTGAAAAAAATATAGGCTTAATAATAATAGACTACTTACAATTAGTAGGCTACAATAAGAACGAATTATTAAGCAGAGATAAAGAAATTACAAATATAATGGCTAAATTTAAGAGATTAATTAATGAAATTAATATACCAATTATTATAACATCGCAATTGTCAAGAGAGCCAGAAAAAAGAGAAAATCATAGACCCGTTTTATCTGATTTTAGAAAATCAAGTTCAATAGCCCAAATTTCAGATGTTGTAATGTTTTTATATAATGATAGTCATTATAACCAAAACAAGAAAAAAGGCAATGCTATAGAAATAATAATAGCCCAAAATAATGATGGACACTGCGAAACAGTTGAAGTGGAGGAAATAGTATGATTTATCTTTTGAAAGTTTCAGCAAATAGTAAAAGATTTGGAGAATTAATAGAAAGAGATAGTTTTTATTCAGAAGTTTTTTCTTCTTTAGATAAAGCAGTTGAAGAAGGTAAATTATGGCTAAAAAAAAGACTTAAATTTCTTAATTCACAAATAAATAATGATTTAATTTATGATAAACCACAGAAAAATAAAGATTTTGAATATTCTTTTACAGTAACTGAGTTAGATCTTAATTATATTGACAAATTTAATGCCCTAAAAGATTACGATAAAGAAAATTACATTGAACCAACTCATAAAATCTATAATTATAATATGAATGGAATCTTGTCAAATATAGATTTAGAATATAGATGTTCTAATGGAGAAAACTTGCAACTTAGATATTATGAGCGAGATAAGAGTAAAAGATTAAATAAAAATATAACCACTTTATATACATTTGAAAATTTTATAGTTAATGACAATAATGAATTTGCATATAATGCAGCACTTGCTGTATGTGATAATTATGGAAATACTTATAATCCTTTATTTATTTATGGAGATAACGGAGCAGGAAAGACACATTTAATAAATGCAATAAAAAATAAAATATTACTAAAAAAACCTAAAGTAAAAATTATGCATTTATCATCAGAGGATTTTATTAGGCAATTAGTTATTTCAATAAAAAATAATAATAAAGATTATTATAAAAAACAATTTTATGATATAGATATTTTAATAATTGAAGATATACAGTTTATAATTGGTAAAAAGAAAATAGAAGAAGAATTTTTACGTATACTAGATTTTTTATATAATAAAAAAATACAAATTATATTATCTTCAGATATAGAACCAACTAAATTATATTTTGATAGTTTATCTTTAAAAGATAGAATATGGAATGGATTGTTAGTTCCAATTAGTAAAAAAGAATAAAAATAGAAATTTTTGTGTTTTTATAATTTTGTGATGTAATAATTTTAATATATTATAAATAATAGAGAAATCACAAAATCTTAGAACTATTTATTGGAGAAAAAATGGATGAAGAAAAGTTAAAAATGATAAAAGAAAAAATAAGAGATGAAGAATTAATTGAAATATATAAAAAAGTACTAGGAATATTTCTTTTATGCATAATATGTGCAGTGATTGCTTATTTTTATTGTAAAGAGAACCAATATAAACCAATTAGAGGGATAATAATGGGGATAGCATGTCCTTGGGGATATGTTGTTGTTGATAAGGTAAGCAAATTATTATATGATAAACTAGAAGACTTATATAAATTAGTTTGTATTGTAACAATTGGTATTTATGCAATTATATGGTTCATTATAAAATTATATATATCTATGTATGTTGGATTAATTGCTGGACCAATAATGGCAATTTACTATGTAATTCAAATAAGGAAAATTTGGAAAAAGGATTATAGTGAAGAAGCAAAATCAAGATATTATTCAGAATGTACACAAAAAAATATTAAAAAACATGAAAATCAAATAAGAAAATTAGCGACTATATCTAATGATAATTTAGCAAAGCATGAAGATGAAAAATATTATTGCGAAATGTGCTTTAGAAGAATATCACAAGAAGAATATGAAATGTATGAATGTATGTGTGAAGAATGCTTTATGGATATACATACTGATGAAAATGGAAAATTTGATGAAAATTATTATAAGTATTAAAGGAGATTAAAAACGATGAATTTTGAAGAATCTGAACTTCTTTTGAATGAAGTTAATAAAATTTATAATAAAATACCAATTAAAGAAAAAACATTTATGGAAATCTCAGGTTATCCATATTATGAAAATGTATGTAGTAATATTTTAGCATTTTACTTAAATCCAAAAGAGGAACATAAATTAGGAAGTGTTTTAATAAATTCTTTAATAAAAATAGTAAAAAATAAAGGACAAAAGATATATAAGGATATTGATTTAAGTCATTTAAATATTTATAGAGAATATACAACTTTAAAAGGCAACAGAATTGATATTGTTATACAAAATGAAGAAATAGTAATAGGAATTGAAAACAAAATTTATGCATCAGTATATAACGATTTGGAAGATTATGCAAAAACTTTAAATAAACTTAATAATAACTCTATTAAGCTATTATTATCAGTACATCAAGAGTTAAGAAATACTACACATAATGATTTTATAAATATAACATATAGTGAATTTTTTAAGCAGTTAAAACAAGATTTAAAATCATATAAACAAATAGAAAATAAATGGTATAT
>ERZ1643249.5045-NODE-5045-length-10737-cov-15.209605_pt1 | contig 10737 bp, 6 predicted proteins | sample MGYA00579263_ERZ1643249 | MGnify/ENA primary metagenome ERZ1643249 (study PRJEB29033, sample SAMEA4952264) | chicken gut metagenome | biome: Broiler Chicken; feature: Gastrointestinal Tract; material: Caecum | place: Ireland | collected 2018 | study: Broiler...
TTTTTTAAAATTACAAAAATTCTGCCATTTTTAGAATTTATTTATATTTTTTATTTATTTTCTGACATATTTTTTAAATCGTTATAATTTTCGATGGCATATTCTTTTTGTTTTTCTAAAAGATTAATATTGCCTTTTTCAATCGTTGAGACAAATCGTCTTTCGCCTTTAAGAAAATCAAAATAATCATCACTTTTAAGCGGACTAAATAGTGTCAGTTTTTTGTCAACAGGGTTATATTGATATGTTGGCCAAAAACCGCAATCAACGGCTTTTTTCATTTCGCCCATCATATTTGATAGGTCAAACCCTTGATTTACACAAGGAGCATATGCGATAATCAGTGACACACCATTATAATCTTGAGCATCTTTGAATGCCTTTATTGTTTGGTTGATATTTGCTCCAAGTGCCACTTGAGCGACAAAGACATCTTTGTAAGTCATTGCAATTTCGCCTATATTTTTCTTTCGCACATTTTTGCCGTTTTCAGCAAATTTTACACTAGCACCTGTTGGAGTGGCTTTGCTTTGTTGCCCACCAGTGTTAGAGTAGGTTTGATTGTTTAAAATTAAAATATTGACATTTTCTTTGCTCGCAAGGACATGGTCAAGTCCGCCAAAACCAATGTCATAGGCCCAGCCGTCACCACCAATAATCCAAACTTTTTTGTCTTTATTTTGAGTGTATTCGTTTCCAAGTTTAACCCCAAGCCCAAACTCAGCATTATCTTCAAAAAGACTGTTTGCCCAAAATATTCCATTTCCATTTTCGTCTTTTCCGTAAGGGCATGAGCCGTAGGTTCCACCATAGATTGACGAGCATCCAGTTGCATTTGCGATCATGAGATTAGCCCCATTTAGCATAGTCAAAATTTTTATATAAGGTGTTTCGCCACACCCAGCACAGGCACCACTAAATCTAAACAGCGACCTTTCAAATTGCAAGCCCTTAGCGGTAGTAAGAGGGAATAACTTTTGTTTTACCATGGTGTAGTCTTTGTCTTGATTGTATTCTTGTACTTTTTCTTCCAGCAACTCTTCTGTTTCACATAGTGACAAGGCTTTTTTGATTGCAGGACAGGTTTTAGCACAGACACCGCACCCAGTACAATCCTCGGGTGAAAGTAAAATTTTGAAAAGATTACCTTTCAAACCTATGGCTTTTACAAAACTATCCTTATCTTTAATGTTCTCGTCATTTTCATCGACCAGCAAAGCACTCAATGCCGAGTGAGGGCAGGCAAGCACACATTGTCCGCACTGAATGCAATTTTCTTTTATCCATTTAGGCAACCTTAAAGCAATGCCACGTTTTTCATATTGAGAGGTATCAAGTTCGCACGAGCCGTCACTATTAAATGCAGAGACAGGGATACTGTTGCCCTGTAATTTTTTTTGTTTTTTCATGATTTTTTGATAGAAATCATTTTCATATTCTATTTCTGTCTTGTACTTTTTGCCTTTAAGCGAAGAAATGTCGACCTCTTCAATAGATTTAAGAGCAATATGCATAGCCTGAATGTTTTTATTTACGACTTCTTCGCCTTTTGATACAAACAATTTTTTAATATCACTTTCAAGGTCTTTTATGATATCGTCTTCACTTAAAAGCCCAGTACATTTGAGAAGACCTGCCTGCATAATAATGTTGATTTTAGAACCGAGACTGCACTCACTTGCTATTTTTTGACCATTTATAACAAAAAGTTTTGCATTTGTCTCTTTAAGTTTGTTTACATAGCCAATAGGCAAAACTTTGCCAATTTCCTCTTTGTTGAAGATAGAATTGATAAGCACAACACCATTATTTTTTAAGCCATCAAGACAATTGTATCTAGTTACAAAAGAGAAGTTGTTTATAGAAATTACGTCCTCTTCGGTAATCAAATACTCACTTTTGATAGGATTATCAGACAATCTTAAATGCGAAATTGTCAAACTTCCAGACTTTTTCGAGTCATATTCAAAATATCCTTGAACATATTTGTTGTAATTTTCTCCCAAAATTTTTATCGTAGACTTGCTAGCAGAAACCGAGCCATCAGAGCCAAGCCCAAAAATTTTAATTTGAAAGTCGTCAATTTTTGATTTATAGCCCGACATTGGTAGAGAACTATTATTTACGTCATCAACAATTCCAACTGTGAAGTTGTCTTTTAAAGTGCTATTCATGTTTTGATAAACACTATCCACACATGAAGGTGTGAAGTCTTTTCCGCCCAAACCATAGCGACCAGATAAAATTTTTATATCTTTGTTGTATTTTAAAATTGATGCCATAACGTCAAGGGCAAGTGGGGCAGTGGCACCATTTTCTTTTGTTCTATCAAGAACTGTAATAATCTTAGTACTTTTTGGCAATTTTTCAATAAATTTTTCTTGCAAAAAAGGTCGATAAAGCACAATTTTCACAAGCCCTATCTTTTTGTCCTTGTTTTGATTTATATATTCCTCAATTGTCTCACATGATGAGCCCATAGCGACAATTATGTGCTCTGCATTTGGATGCCCGTAATACTTGTATAACTCCAAATTGCTACCAGTTATCTTGTTGATATCTTCAAGAATTTCTGTCAAATCGTTGCCGATTTTGTCATATTTATATTGATTTGCCTCTCTGTTTTGGAAGAAAACATCAGGATTTTGAGCGGTTCCAAACTGTTTATCTTGATATGAAGACTTGAATTTTTCAAAATAGTCCTTTATGACAAATTTTATCTCATCATCTTCAAAAGTATTTATCTTTTGATATTCGTGACTTGTTCTAAAGCCGTCAAAGAAGTGCAGTACTGGGACACCACTTTTCATTGCTAGAGTATGGCTTGCCAGTGCAAGATAGTGACTATCTTGAACGGATGAGGAAGAGATTATTGCAAAGCCTGTATTTCTCACCGCCATAACATCAGAGTGGTCACAAAAGATAGACAGGGCATGGCTTGCCACTGCACGTGCCGACACGTGAATAACAGCAGGCAAACCTTCACCAGCGATTTTGTACATATTAGGAATCATTAATAACAACCCTTGGCTTGAAGTGAAAGTAGTGCTGTAAGCATGAGATAAAACTGCACCATGCATAGTTCCAGCAACACCGCCTTCAGATTGCATTTCAATCATTTTAACGTTTTGTCCAAAGATATTTTTTCTGCCCTTGCTATTTTGAGTAGAACAATATTCAGCCATAGGACTTGATGGTGTTATAGGGTAGATAGGAATTACCTCAGACAGTTTATAAGCAATTTCGCCCACACAAGAGCAGGCATCAGTGATAATTTTTTTCATAATTTCTCCTAAATTTAAGTATATATTTTTTTGCAAGTTTAGTCAAATAAAGCGAATAAAATTAATAAAAGTTTGAAAATCATTTTTTAATTTGTGCATATGTCATTATAATATAAATATGAAGAGAGTACTACTTACAATAGAATATGATGGAAGTGATTATTTTGGCTGGCAGAAACAACCAAATGTGAGGACAATTCAAGAAGAGATAGAGAAGGCTATTTTCGCAAGCATCGGAGAGAAGGTAGAACTTTTCGGGAGCGGACGAACAGATGCAAAAGTCCATGCACTAGCACAGAAGGCACATTTTGATATGTCACTGCCTGTTCCAGTGGATAAACTTCCCGAGATATTAAACAATATCCTGCCAGGTGATATTGCAATAAAAGATGCCTGCGAAGTCGATAGCGATTTTCATGCTCGGTTTTCCGTTCATAAGAAATGTTACCGCTATAAGATATATAACAGCCCAATAAAAAATGCCTTTTTGTCTAAGCGATGCGGTATTGTAAAAAAGCCACTTGACGAGAAAAGGATGATAGAAGCGAGCAAGATTTTAATAGGCAAACATGACTTTAAAGGCTTTTGCTCGGCAAACACCAGTGTGGAAAATTTTGTTAGGACAATCTATGATATAAATATTGCCCGAAATGAAGATTTTATTAAAATAGACGTTTGTGGCAGTGGCTTTTTGTATAATATGGTCAGAATAATTGTCGGGACACTTGTAGATTATGCCTTGGGCAAATTGTCGCTTGAGGATATTAGACTTGCACTAGAAACAGGTGACCGAAGCAAGAGCGGGCAGACCATGAGTCCATACGGGTTATACCTTAAGGATGTTATCTACTAAAACCTATATAGATTATATTTTTTGTATGGTGCTATTTACCTAAAATGATTGATTTTTTTGCTTTATTATGCTAAAATAACTTTTGTTAAATTATTAGAGAGGACGAAATGAAAACTGATAGAGAACTTAAAGATTTATGGATAAAATTTTTTACTAAACATGGTTTTAAAAGAATACCAGGCTATTCAATAATTCCAGAGAATGACCCAACAGTACTTTTTACAACTGCTGGTATGCATCCGCTTGTGCCTTATCTTTTGGGCGAACCACATCCAGCAGGTGATAAGATATTTGACGTTCAAAGGTGCATAAGGACGAACGATATTGATGAAGTAGGCGATTCAAGCCACTTGACATTATTTGAAATGCTTGGCAACTGGACACTTGGCAAATGCGACAAAAAAGAGATGATTAAACTTAGTTTTGAATTTTTGACAAGCCCAGAATACCTTAATATTCCAAAAGAACGTCTAGCCGTTTCAGTCTTTGCAGGTGATGAGACGGCACCAAGGGATGAAGAAGCATACAATGCTTGGCATGAGTGTGGTATAAAGGAAATATACTATCTTCCAAAAGAGAACAACTGGTGGGCACTTGGTGGTGGTGTCGGACCATGCGGACCAGACACAGAGATGTTCTATGATACAGGCAAACCAAAGTGCAGTGAGAAATGTAATCCATCATGCGACTGTGGAAAATATCTTGAGATTTGGAATGACGTATTCATGCAATACCGTGTTCGCACTCCAGGTGGAAAGGCAGAGAAACTTGAAAGACCAAACATAGACACAGGTATGGGTCTTGAAAGAACGGTTACTGTTTTAAATGGGGCACAAAGTGTGTATGACTCGGGTTGTTTAAAAAAGGTGATCGACTTCATAGGCACCAAAGCAGAAAAAGGCTACGAAGACAGCCAGCATTGTAAACGCTCATATAGAATAATCACTGACCACTTAAGGTCATCAGTATTTATCCTTGGCGATGCACATGGTGTTGTACCATCAAACGTTGGACAGGGGTATATTTTAAGAAGATTTATAAGACGAGCGGTAAACTGTGCAAGAAATATAGGTTTTGATATCAAATATTTTGTAGATATTGCCGATATATATGTTGATGAGTATGGAAAAGACTATCAAGATATCCTGCAAAATAGAGATTTTATAAAGGATGAACTTGTCAAAGAAGTTGAAAAGTTTTCAAAGGCACTCGAAGAAGGTCATAGAGAATTTGAAAAAGTTATAAACGGCATTGAAAAACACAAACAATTCGCTTTACAAAATGGACAAGTGGTCGAAAATAAACTAAGTGGCAAGGCGGTGTTTAGATTGTATGATACATTTGGCTTTCCTTTTGAACTGACCAAAGAACTTGCCGAAGAACGTGGCTACACGGTAGATAGGGCAGAATTTGATGAGAAATTCAAGGAACACCAAGAAAAATCAAGAGTTGCCTCGGCAGGTGTATTTAAAGGCGGGCTTGCAGATGACTCAAAACAGTCAGCAAGACTTCATACAGCGACTCACTTACTTTTAGCAGGACTTCAAAAAATGTTTGGCAGGCAGGTAGTACAAAAAGGCTCCAACATAACACCAGAACGTCTCCGCTTTGACTTTAACTTAGACCATAAAATGACAAAGGAAGAACTAGACGAAGTTGAGCAATTTGTAAATGATGCAATCAAACGGGCTATTCCTGTGAAATGTGAGATAATGAGCCTTGACGAAGCGAAAAAACAGGGGGCTCATGGAACTTTCACCGATAAGTATGGTCAAGAGGTCAAAGTTTACACCATTGGAGATGTAAGCAAGGAGATTTGTGGAGGACCTCATGCTGAAAACACCAGTGAACTGCATCATTTTAAGATAATCAAAGAAGAATCATCGTCAAGTGGTATTAGAAGAATAAAAGCCATCCTAGACTAAAAAAGTTTTTAGATAAAGGTTGTAAAATTAAATAATATATGCTATAATATATATGGAGGATAAATGGCGGATAATAAAATGAAGAAAGGCTTTGCGACATATTTGCTTATATTGCTTTTAGTGATATTAGCAGCCTTTTTAATTGTAATAGTGATAATGCTCTTTTCACCATTCCAAAATATAATAGGCTTTCAGTATATGACATATAATACCGACAATGACTATCAGTACAGGACGACTGCTGGAGAAGAGTTAGACTTTTCGACTATTGATGAGATAAATATCAACTGTGACAAAGCATCAGTCAGGGTTGAAAGAGCGATTCAAGTTCAGGGCGATGCAATAAAATTTGAAAATTATTGCAAAGGTTTTGCTTATGCAAGTGATAGGACAGATTTTACCTATGAAATTTATTTCTCAGATGCAGAGAAATCAATACTAAATGTAGAAGTACACGAACCAGAGGGCTTTTTGTTCTTTGATGACAATATGGTAATAAGTATTATTGTTCCATCAACTTCCGAATATGCACTTGAAAACACTAAAGTCAATATAAGCACTGATAGTGGTAATGTTATGATAGCAAATCAAACAGCACTTGTAAGTGACGTGACAGTATCAGCACTTCGAAACTCTATTAGTTTAAATTCCTTTGATATTCGTTCCAATAGAGGCAATGTGTATTTATATTCATATATTGATGACACCTTAGATGACGTTTTTATCAAAACAAATTCTGGTACCGTTTTCATGCAAATAGACAAATATGACATAACAAACAGTATAGAATTCCACACAATATCTGGCAATGTAAGATTAAATAGCATAAATTACACAGGCGAAGAGGCAAATGTCGACAACATTGTCTTTGATGTCGAAAATGGTGCTTTTAATGTTGAATCAGTTACAGGGAACATTAAGTTAAACATGGATAGCGGTTATCTTGATATAAACTCGCTACATGGGAACTTGTCATCAAGCGATTCGGTACAGCAAATGGAGAGTGCCGAAATAAGAGTAAATAGTATGAACGGCGATTTGAATTTGCCTTTTGCAAACAATTCAACAGTATCAGTAAATTCGCTTAGCAAAGACAATCAAGTCTTTATTAAGGGTAATGGTGGCAATATAACCATTGGAGAAATGGACGGATATGCTCACATTGAGACTACTTCTGGCAATGTAAATGTTACCAATTATTCAAATGATATGATAGTCAAAACCACGAGCGGAAACATAGATGTCAAATATGATAGCAATGCGATTGATAGCCAACTCATATTCTCATCATCGTCAGGTAGAATAGACATAGGAATAAGAAGTGGCTTTAAATGTATTGCAGAATTTTTGAACACAAACGGCAACCGTGACAACTCAAAAGTTGATATACAATTCCAAGTTGATGATTTTACCAATCCGCAACTTATAAATGTCAACAATGAGCAGGACGAGGGTAGCATAATGACAGTCACTTCAGACTCTGATGTTACAATTTCATTGATTTAATATGAAAACAAACCTTAATTTTAGCAAAATAAAATTAAGGTTTTTTGTTTGCAAATTTGTGTTATTTTGTTATAATTTATTAGAGGTTATAATGAAAATTTTACATACAGCAGATATCCATTTAGGGGCTAAAAATGTTAAATTGAGTTTAGACAAACAAAATCAACTTAAAATTGAACAAAACTTACTCATTTCTAAACTCTTTGAGGATGCATACAATCAAGACTATGATATAGTATTAATTTGCGGTGATTTATTTCATAGCAAAACTGTTTCATCCAAAGTCGCCATCAACTTTTTTAAGGCGGTAGAAGATTTTTCACGTCCTGTATTATACATAAAAGGCAATCACGATGAGAAATTTGTCTTCTCTCAAATGCCTAAAAATTTTATTGTCTTAGACGAAAATAATCCTAATTTTCAACTCAATAATACCATTTTTTGGGGACAAGTCTCACCAAAATTTATTGCTGAACATATGGACACCAATAAAAGCAATATTTTACTTTTGCATGGCGATATAAAAAATAGAAATGACAGAGATTATGTTGATTTAAACTCCTATCTTTCTCTTTCGTTTAATTATATTGCTTTAGGGCATATCCATAGCGAGGAGATTACAAAGTTTGGAGATATACCTGTGGCTTATCCTGGCAGTCTCTTTTCAAATGGCTTTGATGAGGTTGGAGCGAAAGGTTATATAGAAGTTTTACTAGATGAAAACGGAATTATAGAGAAATTTGTAGAGTTTTGCACCTATTCCTATAAGATAGTAGAGTGTGATATCACAGGTTTAATTTATTATAAGGATATACTAAAAAAAGCCAGTGACAGCCTTAAAGATTGCAAGCAAAAAGATTTAGTTAGACTTATATTGACAGGTTACTATAGCGAAGAATGTGAAAAATATCCTTCATCTTTATTAAATGAATTATCGAGTGACTATTTCTATCTAGAAATACTTGACAAAAGCAAACTTCAAATTGATTTTGAAAAGATAAAGAATGAGGAACTATCTTTTAAAGCAGAATTTTTGTTGTTAGTCGAAAAGGGTGATGAAGACGAGGACACCAAAAACAAGATCTGTCAAATAGGTATTGAAGCACTAAGAGGAGATGATTTGTCAATATGAGACTTACAAAACTTCACATTGAAAATTTTGGAAAAATAACACAGTTAGACTTAGATTTTACAGCATCATTAAATGAAATTATGCATGAAAATGGGTGGGGAAAAAGTACACTCACTGTGTTTATAAAATCTATGTTTTATGGTATTCCAGCCAAAACTAGAGGGGATGAGGTCAGGTCTGTAAGGACCAAGTATATGCCATGGCAGGGCGGTGTGTATGGTGGATTTATTGAGTACGAATTGAACGGCACCATTTACCGTGTTACACGGACCTTTGGCAAATCTCCAGAGTATGATACATTTGAACTATTAAATTATTCGAACAACTCAGTGACAAAAGATGAAATCAAATCGCTTGGCGAACAACTTTTCGGTATAGGCGAGGACTCATTTACAATGACAGCATTTTTCCCTCAACTTAATTTTAAAAGTGCATCAAATTCTGAACTAACAGCCAATTTAACAGGTGTGAATAAGTATCAAGATGACCTTGCAAATATTGATAAGGCGATAAAAAAACTAAAAGAGAAGAGACTTGATATAAAAAGACAATTGCCAAAAAAGGTTGAAATTGAGGACAAACGGATGCAACTCAATCAAATAAAAACTAGGTCAAACATGCTTAGCAAAGAGATTGAAGAGTACGAAGAACAATTATTAAATGCAAAAGAAAGCAAGTTTCAAATTGACAAAACTCTTGCATTAGAAAAAGACAAACTCTCTCTTCAAGAAGAAAAGTATAAAAGCAAGGTTAATATAGAAAATGAAATTAAAGACCTAACCGCACAGGTGACTTCACTTTATGAAAAACAGACTTCAATCCAAAATAAAGCACTTGACAACTTAAATAATAAGCCTAAAAATAATTTTAATTTAATATTTGCACTTTTAATTGCACTGTTTTGCGTTATTGGAGTTACAATAACCATAGTTTATCTACTAAATGTTGTACAAATGTCGATTTTTATTCCTGTGATTGTATTGTCTATCATAGCCATTGTAGTTATGGAAGGATTGAAAATTCATAAGGATAAGAAAGAGAAAAATCTTGACAGCAAGATAGAAAATAGTGTAAATCTTGCTACAAATTTTAAAAGTCAGATTGATGAACTCAATGAGAGTGTTAAAAAATTAGAGAATATATTAAGTGAAAAATATAAAAACGTAGAAATGCCAAGTCGTGATGACTATGAAAGCATAAAAAATAAGCAGTCAAGTGCAAACTTGAACATTTATACAATTGAAAACAAGTTACTAAATTTAAGAAACGACCTTGAAAATAGTATTTCGCAGATAGATTATCTTGCCTCACAAATTGAGCAAATGAAGGACAATCTCTCTTCACTATCAGCAAAATATAACTTAATTGAAAAGACGATTGATTATCTATTGCAGGCGAAAGATAATGTCGCATCAAGATATGTCAGCACTATAAACGGGGAGTTTTCTTCCATCCTTGGGAAATTTGGAATTGACGTCAAACGTTTTGTAATAGACAACCAATGGACGGTAAAAGAACAGACCAACGTTGGCACCAAAGATTTTGAATACTCTTCACAAGGACTTCAAGATATCATTTCATTTTGCCAAAGGATAAGTTTAATAAACAAAATTTATAAAAAAGAGAAACCTTTTGTTATCCTCGATGATACTTTTGTCAATCTTGATGATAATATGCTCACCTGTGCAAAGCAGGTGGTCAAAGAACTTGCAGGGGAATTTCAAGTTATTTATCTATGCTGTCACTCAAGATGCTCAATGCTAAATTAAATAATCATTAAATCTGAAATTTATATATTTTTTAAAAATTAATAAATATTATTAAATAAAAAAATAAATCCGCATATTATTATATTTAAATAAAATTAACAACAAAATAATAAATAAAATAAGAATCAAAATGTTAATAAAACTATTAAAAAAATAATATGTTAAAAAAATAATAAAAAATATTTAAATTTAAATACAATAAATAAAAATTATATATTATAAACTATGTGATGTTAAAATTTTATTTGCATAAAATTTTATAAATTCT
>ERZ1643249.5049-NODE-5049-length-10732-cov-4.128501_pt1 | contig 10732 bp, 11 predicted proteins | sample MGYA00579263_ERZ1643249 | MGnify/ENA primary metagenome ERZ1643249 (study PRJEB29033, sample SAMEA4952264) | chicken gut metagenome | biome: Broiler Chicken; feature: Gastrointestinal Tract; material: Caecum | place: Ireland | collected 2018 | study: Broiler...
TTACAAAGCCTTTCAGTCCGAAAGAAGTTGCATACCGGGTAAAAGCACAGCTTCGCCGCATAGAATATAAGCAAAAGCCGGAAGAAGAGCAGTCTGTTCATATCGGTGCACTGAAGATTTGGCCGGTTGGCTGTCAGGTCATAAAGGGTGATAAGAAAGTCGAACTTACTGCACGGGAGTTTGAAATTCTTAAATACTTAGCCGAAAATAAAGGACGGGTTATCAGCAGAGAGCGCCTTTATGAAACGGTTTGGGGCGAGGACAGCTTCGGCTGTGACAATACGGTTATGGTGCATATTCGTCATTTGCGGGAAAAGATAGAGGATAATCCCAATAATCCAAAATATATTATTACGATGAAAGGCTTGGGCTATAAGCTGGTGAATCCGGATGAAAAGTAAGAGAAAACATCATCTGCTTATCAGAACAGTGATTTTTATAATCACATTGATTTTGCTGCTTTGCGTAATGGCAATCGGCTTGTTTTATTATATGTTTTCTATTCCTGAGCCGGAGGGACTTAGCACTACCCGATTTCCGCAGGATTTCACAAACAGTTTTTCGGTATGGACAACCTATGAAAACGGAGAATTGCAAGTGGAAGAAATCGGACTTAAACGGCTGGACGAATATGGCTTATGGATTCAGTTTATTGACGAAAATGGCGAAGAAATTTTTTCTCATAATAAGCCTGAAAGCTATCCTGCAAAATATACCGCCGCCGATTTGCTGGCACTCAGTACCAGTGAGTATGAGAATGGGTATACGCTATTCGTAAACAGCCTTGATGACACAGATGAAGAATGCAGCTATATTGTGGGATTTCCGTATGATATTGGAAAGAGTATGCTGTATTATAACGGTTCACGGATTTCTCTCCTTTCTCCGGCAGCAAGATTCCTTATTGCAGCTGGATTTGGTATTCTGGCAGCTTCTATTTTTGCATACAGCGTTTGGCTTTCACGCAAACTGTCAAAGGTTACAGATGGTATCCGCGGACTGTCTGTACGGGATTATATTCCGATAAAAGAAAAAGGTGTGTTTAGTGAGATTTATGCTTCGCTCAATAAAATGAATAGAGAGCTTAAGCAGGCAGATAAAGTGCAGGAGGAAACGGAGCGCACAAGAAAGGAATGGATTACGAACATTACACATGATTTGAAAACACCGCTTTCTCCAATAAAAGGGTATGCGGAGCTTCTTGCAGACAACTCCGTGAAGGAAACACAGGAAATTCAGGAATACGGTAAGATCATACTGAAGAATGTAAATCATACTGAAAAGCTGATCAATGATCTGAAATTGACCTATCAGCTTGAATCCGGCGCCATACCGTATAATCCAAAGGATGTGCGTATTATACGCTGTGTCAGGGAATGGGTCATTGATATTGTAAACGATCCGGCATTTTCAGACCGTGATATTACTTTTGAAAGCAACACGCCGGAGCTGATTGCCCGTATTGATCCTGATTTGTTCCGCCGTGCCGTTCAAAATTTGATGATTAACGCACTGACACACAATCCGGAAAATACAAAGGTAAAGATAACGGTTACTGTAACGGCTGAAAATCGTATCTTAATATCTGTTCAGGATAATGGCGCAGGTATCAGTGAAAAAGATCAGGCAGAGCTGTTTGAACGTTATTACAGAGGCACAAATACAAAAGAAAAACCGGAGGGCAGCGGTCTTGGACTGGCGATTGCAAAACAGATCGTAACGCTGCACGGCGGAAATATTATCGTCAAAAGCAGGGTGAATGCAGGCACGGAATTTATCATTTCACTTCCGGCTCAAAATTAAGGTCAGCTTAAGATACGAAAAGACAGACATAAGGCAGGCAGTTTATGCTATAAGCATAGGCTGCCTATTTTTTATACCTATGGAGATGGAACGAGTTTATTGAAAGGAGAGGTAGTGTGGAACTGCGATTACAAAATTTAAGTAAACGATACGGTACAAAATATGCTGTTGATGATGTGAATGTGTGTTTAACGCCGGGGGTATATGGTTTGCTTGGCGCAAACGGCGCAGGCAAAACAACGCTGATGAGAATGATTTGCGGCGTTTTAAAGCCAACCTCCGGTATGATCAGACTAAACGGGAAAAAGATTGAAGCATTGGGTGAACAGTATTATGAACATTTGGGATATATGCCGCAGGATTTTGGATTTTATCCTGATTTTACTGCCCGTGAATTTATGCTTTATATGGCGGCTGTAAAAGGACTCAGTAAAAACAAGGCGAAAAAGCGTACAGACGCTTTGCTTCATATGGTAAATTTATCTGATGTTGCAGATAAAAAAATCAAGTCCTTTTCCGGCGGTATGAAGCAGCGTTTGGGAATTGCACAGGCAGAACTTAATTCGCCTTCCATTTTGATTCTTGATGAGCCGACCGCAGGGCTTGATCCAAAAGAACGGGTACGCTTTCGCAATCTTATTTCAGACTTTGCGAAAGAAAAGATTGTTATTTTATCCACCCACATTGTCTCCGATGTTTCTTATATTGCAGATACGATTTTGATGATGAAAGACGGCCGTTTTATCTTGCAGGAGCCTATGGCAACGGTTACAGACGGTATCGAGGGCAAGGTTTGGGAGCTTTTTGCAGATGAACGCACCGCAGAGGAATACAGCCGCCGCTTTGCGGTTGTCAATCTTCATCACGAAAACAATAATTCTGTGCGCTTGCGGATCGTAAGTGATACTGCGCCAAGCGCTGACGCAAAGACTGTTTTGCCAAGTCTTGAAGATTTGTTCCTTTACCATTTTGGAGAGGATGCACAAGTTGAAGGGAGTGAAAATTAAAATGCTGGTTAAGTATGAATTCCTGAAAATATTAAGAAAAAAATCAACGATTGTGGTTATGCTGGTCAGCTTGCTTATGACGGCTGTGTTCTTTGCTTTGCCGATCATACAGTATCAAACCTACAATCAGGACGGTGTTCTTCGAGGCATTGAAGGTATTAAATACGACAAGGAACAGTATGAAAGAATTTCTGTTTTGCTGACGAATGAATATGTTACGGAAACAATAGAAGAAGTAAAGCAGCTTTTTGAAAATCCCGATAATGTGGGCTATGACGGTCAGGAACAGTTCTTAGTTGATGACGCTTATTGGAATGACATTGCATATAGGGAAAGCCTGCTTAATATGATCGCAGCAAACTTTGCAGAGCCTAATGTAACAGTTGGCTATAACAATTTGCTATCCGCAGATACCTCTGACGGAGCTGACTTTTATCAGGCAAGGCAGGACAAAATTGAGAGTATCGTAAATGAGCCGTCCCGTGAATTATCCGAAACCGCAAAAGAATATTGGCTGCACATGAACAGCAAGGTAGAAACGCCGCTTCAATATGGTTACTTTGAGGGGTGGGAAGTTATCATAAGTTGTTTTGAATTGCTCATTTTCCCGCTTTTAGCGATTTGTATTATCCTATGTCCTGTTTTTTCGGGTGAGTATCAGGCCGGAACAGATGCGGTGGTGTTATCCTCCAAGTACGGAAAGACGAAGCTGACAACAGCAAAGACCATAGCGTCCCTTCTGTTCGGTTTGCTTGCTTTTACGCTGCACATTATCGCCGCTTTTGCCATACCGCTTGCAGCATATGGCGTTGACGGGTGGAATCTGCCCTTACAAATTAACGGGACTGCCGTTCCTTATCCGTTTACATTCTTGGAAGGTACGCTTATCAATTTGGGTGTAATTTATTTGGTATTGATTGCAATGATCGGTTTGACGCTTTTCTTGTCTTCTAAAATGAAAACCCCGTATTTTGTATTGATCGTTGTCATACCTGTTCTTTTTATTCCAATGTTCCTTTCTCCAAATGGAACTGCGGGTATCTATAACCTGATCGTATTTTTGACGCCTTATCAGTCACTTACGCCCAACTTTGCACAGTATATTACCTATCAGTTCGGCTCGGTGATTTTGGATTCGTTTACAATGAATGCCGTCGTGTATGCGATACTGGCATTGATTTTACTGCCTCTTGCAGGGATTGGATTTAAAAAGCGCCAAGTTGGGTAGGAGAAAGAATTAGTAATATGAAAGGACTTCACAAATATAGAAGTTTCATGTCGGAATTATCAATTAATTTGTGAAAATAAACAAAAATTATCAAAATATTTAAAGGAATATTGACATTTAGGGGGCTTGAAATCCATCAAACTGCTGAGATAGAATATAGGCAAGCTATATGAGAATCTGCCGGACAGTTATGTGATATTTATTACAAAGGATGATCCGTTGGGGGATGGGCTTCCAGCATATCATATAGACCGAAAGGTCAGAGAGACACAGAAGGATTTTGCAGACGGCGCACATATGATTTATGTAAATTCAAAGATACAGGGTGATACAAAGTTAGGGCGCCTGATGCACGATCTGCACTGCAAAAATTCGGGAGAGATGTACAGTGAAGTTTTAGCCGAACGTTTCCGTGAGTTAAAGGAAAGCAAGGAAGGTGTGAGATATATGTGCAGTGAGATGGATAAAATTTATAATGAGGGGATATCCGTCGGTGAGCAGCGAGGCGTAGAGATTGGTGAGATGAGAGCCAAAAAAGATGCGGCGCAGTCGCTTGCCGATATGGGGCTGCCTGCCGAACAGATTGCCAAAGCAGTCAAAGTCAGTTTGCTGCTTGCGAAACAGTGGATTTCGGAAGAAACAGAATTGGAGAAATAAGCCTAAGGTGACGATAACCAAGCGGCGGATTCTGAAAAAGAGCCGGGAATCTGTCTGAAGATTTCCCGGCTGTGAATGTGAATAATTTTTAAAAATTATAGTTGATAATATGGCTGTCGATATCATCCAGAGACTGCTGAGAGATGCTGTAGACATTGTGATCGGTTACTTCAATATCTACAGGAATGCTGACCTCACTTGTATAGGTGATATCGTCCAAAGATTTTCTTAAAATATCTACGATACCCGTAATATATTGAGTATAAAATTCTTCATCTGTAAGTTCAGAAAATTCATGAGCATCATTTTTCTCAAAAAAATCATCCATATAGGCTGTTAATGCCGAATTCGTTGCAGAATAAAGATCAATCGGAAGTATACGGACAGTGACAGTTCCGTTCTCGTCTTCAGAGCCGACAGAATAACTGGCATGGCTGTAAACATCTCGAATCAAAAGGCGGATATCACTGCGTGTTTCTTCGCTGATATAGGAAGCATAATCTGCAATGCCCATGTATGTCAGGAAGGATTCCATTTCGGCATCTATCGCTTCTTCATAATTTTGTTCAAGGACAGAAACATCAGTTTTGGTGATTTCCGAAAATAATGTATGTTCACCTTTATATAAAGAATCCAATGCTGCCTGAACATAAGCAGACCGGTCAAAAGAAGCACAGCCGCTCAATAAAGTTACGCACAGCAGCATTATTATAAGTATCACTGCGAAAAGTTTCTTTTTCAAAATCATATCTCCTTTAAATTTAGCATCTATGTATGTATAATCTTATCAGATTTCAGATAAAAAGCAAGGCATGTAAATATATTGTAAGAACTTGAAAGTTTTATAGCGATACGATATGATAATACAGATAACAGAAAAAATTTAATATGAGGTGAAAAGAGATGAAATATAAATTTGCGCACAACAATCTGAATGTGGTTGATCTGGAAAAGTCTTTAAATTTTTATGAGGAAGCGCTCGGATTAAAAGAAGTTGACCGTATCACACCGGAAGACGGCAGTTTTATTATTGTGTATCTTGGGGATGGCGAAACAGAGCATCTTCTTGAACTGACATGGTTAAAAGATTGGGACAAACCGTCATATAATCTGGGAGACAATGAATTTCATTTGGCGCTGACTGTGGATGATTATGAGGCGTCTCTTACCAAACATCAGGCCATGGACTGTGTCTGCTTTATCAATGAGGCCATGGGGATTTACTTTATTAATGACCCTGACGGCTACTGGATTGAAATTATACCGGCTAAAGGATGATGATGCCGATGACAGAAAAACTTTCAAATCCACAAAAAACAATAGAAATTATAAAAAAATACAATTTTAATTTTCAAAAAAAATTTGGACAAAACTTTTTGATTGATGCGCATGTGCTTCAAAAAATAATTGCAGGCGCAGGTGTGACAAAAGAGGATATGGTCGTGGAAATCGGACCGGGGATCGGGACGATGACTCAGTATTTGGCAGAAGCAGCAGGAACTGTCGTTGCTGTGGAAATTGACAAAAATCTTCTGCCGATTCTTGAAGAAACGCTGGCGGACTATGATAATGTAACCGTTATTAATGAAGACATCCTTAAATTGGATATTCAAAAGCTGGTGGATGAGCGCAACGGCGGAAAGCCGATTAAAGTTGTAGCCAATTTGCCGTATTATATTACAACACCGATTATTATGGGGTTGTTTGAAAGCCATGTGCCGTTGGAAAATATGACAGTGATGGTGCAGAAAGAAGTAGCGGCAAGGATGCGTTCAGGCCCGGGGACAAAAGATTGCGGGGCGCTTTCACTGGCCGTTCAGTATTATGCCGACCCTTATGTTGTTGCCAATGTACCATGCAACTGTTTTATGCCAAGACCGAATGTGGATTCAGCGGTTATTCGGTTGACAAAGCATGAAAAACCGCCGGTATATGTGGAAGATGAGACGCTGATGTTTAAGATGATCCGTGCGGCATTTAATCAGCGAAGGAAAACATTGGTGAATGCGTTAAATAACTCACCGGAAATTCAGGCGGATAAAGAACTTATTCAGACGGTGCTTATTCAGGCAGGACTTCTGCCGACCGTGCGCGGAGAGGCGCTGACACTGGATCAGTTTGCGGATATTGCCAACCGGCTTTGTAAAATTTCTTAAGAAGATTTAAAGATTTATATATATTAGTTGTGAAAATTTTAACGCCGTGATATGCTTTGAGCAGTGGAACTGGAAAGACTGAATCATAGGTTTCACAATGCCGTTTTGGCATTTAATTTGCAGGAGGTAAAACGAATGATTCAGATTCAGCATTTGTCCAAAGTTTTTAAGCTGAACAAGAAACAGCAGAAAGAACTGAAGACAAGGGAGACAACAAAGAAAGCTGTTGATAATCTGTCGCTTACGGTCAATGACGGCGAGATTTTCGGGCTTCTCGGGACAAACGGCGCAGGAAAGACGACGACGCTGCGCTGTATGGCAACACTTTTAAAACCCACAGAAGGCCAGATTACTGTCAATGGAGCGGATACGGTCAAAGATTCGGAAAAGGTGCGGAGAACGATTGGTTTTCTGACCAATGAAATCAAGATGGATCCTCAGTTTTCGGCGGATTATATGTTCTCTTTTTTCGGACGTCTCAGAGAAATGACAGAGGAACAGATCAGCCGTCGCCGTGAGGAACTTTTTGAGTATTTCGGAATCACGGAGTTTAAGGACAAAAAGATTGAAGAACTGTCTTCAGGTATGAAGCAGAAAGTTTCTATTGCAGTCAGTCTGATCCATGATCCCGAAATTGTAATTTTTGATGAGCCGACGACCGGACTTGATATTATTACGGCTAAAGCGGTCATCGATTATCTTCAGAAACTGAAAACAGAAGGTAAAACAATTGTCATCTCGACACATATTATGTCGGAGGCACAAAAACTGTGCGATAGAATCGCGATTATTATTGACGGGCGTCTTGTTGCCTGCGGTACACTGGATATGCTTCTGGAAGAGACAAAAGCCGGTGATCTGGAAGAAGCATTTTTTGAGTACTACAAAAAACACAGTCAGGAGGCGGCAGGATGAGCGGATTTAAAGCAGTTTATTGTAAGGAAATGAAAAGGGTTTTTAAAGAACCTAAGATGATTTTTTCCATATTTTTGCTTCCGGTTATTTTGATGATCGGTATTTACAGCCTTGTCGGCTTTATGACCAATAATATGATTAACGATATACAGGAGCACAGAGGCACGGTAATGATTAATCATATGCCCGATGCGCTGGAAGCGGACTTTGCGGATTTTATTGAGAGTAATGATGTGCAGCTGATCAATGACGGCAGCAGTATTCCTGATGACAGTCTGACACAGCAGATCAGAACTGGCGAACTGGATCTATATGTCAGTTTTCCGGAAGATTTTATGACGCAGACAGAAAATGGAAGTTCGCCGGATATCCATACTTTTTATAATCCATCGGAAGAGTATTCTTCAGCAGTAAGAGAAAACTTCCTTTCAATACTTAATTCAACGGTGTATAATAAGCTTCTTGCGGAGCGTCTTGGCGATTTGAGTGTTCTCAACGTATTTACAGTAGACGCCAATAACAGCGCCAGTGAGATTTATGATGAGCAGAGGGCTTCCGGACAGATGCTGAGTATGCTTATTCCATATATCATTGTGGTCCTGCTTTTCTCTGGCACGATGAGTCTTGGCGTTGATACAATTGCGGGTGAAAAAGAACGGGGAACGATGGCAAGTCTTTTGCTGACACCGGTCAGCCGTATGTCGATCATGATGGGCAAGCTGCTGTCGCTGACAACATTATCTATGCTGTCATCGTGTATTTATATAATCGCGCTTGTTGTCGCGATGCCGATTACAATGCAGGGGATGATTGACAGCAATATATCCATGACACCGCTGCAGATTGTGATGATTGCAGTGATGATGCTTGTACTGGCTGCTTTTTTTGTCGCAGTGATCAGTTTGCTGGCAGTGTTTGCAAAGTCAGTGAAAGAGGCTTCCAGTTATGTATCGCCGATATATATTTTAGTGATTGTCGCCGGATTATTGACAATGTTCTCTATGGGCGATCATAAGACATGGGAATATGCGGTACCTGTATATGGCAGCGCCCTTGGGATCGGGCAGATTTTTACAAATGAACTGACAGTTGTGAATTTCCTTATTAATGTTATTTCGACGATTGTTTTTACGGCAGCGATTTCAAAACTTGTGGCATCAGCATTTAACAGTGAGAAGCTGATGTTTAACGCATAAGACACTACATCAATAAGAGCGGAAAAATCGGAGCTGCTGCAGCACGGATGCATGTCAATCTGTGAGGCAGCGGCTTTTTTATGTCATCGAATGATGTCTGATTTGCGGTTCGGATGGCTTAGTGCTATAATGTCAATGCATGATGTTATATTTACAGGAGGGAAACTGATGCGCAAAAAGGAACTGAAGGGAACGGCAATGCTTTTGCTGACGGCGTTCATATGGGGTATCGCTTTTGTCGCTCAGAGCGACGGCATGAACTATGTGGGCCCGTTTACATTTAATTGCGTCCGGATGGTCATCGGAGGGCTGGTATTGATTCCGTGTATTTTTATTCTGGAACGTATGAAAGGAAGCCGGACGGAGAAAAAGGTGGAAAGAACAAATAAAAAATATATGTTTATCGGAGGTATCCTGTGCGGAATTGCATTGGGAGCTGCTGCTGCACTGCAGCAGATCGGTATACAATATACGACCGTTGGCAAGGCTGGTTTTATTACGGCCATGTATATTATTATCGTACCGGTTCTCGGTATTTTTTTTAGGAGAAAAGCAGGGGTGCGCGTATGGATCAGTGTCATTATTGCCGTGGCAGGACTTTATCTGCTCTGTATGTCCGGGTCGCTGAAGCTTGGCAGAGGAGATTTGCTGGTACTGCTGTGTGCGCTGGTATTTTCTGTGCATATTTTGCTGATTGATTATTTTTCGCCAAAGACAGACGGAGTAAAAATGTCCTGTATACAATTTTTGACAGCGGGTCTTATTTCTGCAGTGCCGATGCTGCTGTTTGAAAAACCGGCGGTCAGTGATATTACAGCGGCATGGCTGCCGATTTTATATGCAGGCGTGCTTTCCTGCGGCGTTGCATACACGCTTCAGGTCATTGCACAAAAAGATGCTGATCCGACGGTGGCATCCCTTGTTTTAAGTCTTGAATCGGTATTTTCCGTACTTGCCGGCTGGGTTATTCTGGGACAAGTGCTTTCAGGACGGGAAATATTAGGCTGTGTACTGATGTTTGCGGCGATTATTTTAGCGCAGCTGCCCTCTGTTTCAAAGAGAGGAGCATAAAAAGTGGAAAAACGAAGTGTTTCAGAATGGATAAAAAGATATGTATATCTTTGTTTCGGATTGATGATTATGGCGTTTGGAGTAGCATTTTCAATTAAGGCGGATCTTGGAACGTCGCCGATTTCAAGCTTTCCGTATGTGCTGAGCCTGATTGTGCCTTTAAGTGTCGGAAATGCGACGATTCTTATGCACTGTGTATTTATATTAATTCAGATTCTTATTCTGAGAAAAGAATTTCCGCCGATACAGCTGATGCAGCTGCCTATTGCCTTTGTTTTCGGCTATTTGACGGATTTTGGCGTATGGGCCATCAATGAGGTTCAATATGATGCTTACTGGCAGCAATGTCTGTTTTGCCTGACGGGGATTATACTTGTCGCTGCCGGCGTCAGCTTTGAAGTGACGGCAAAAGCTGTAACTTTGGCGGGCGAAGGCGTTGTATTAGCCCTCAATCACATATTTCCGGTAAAATTCAGCAGTCTGAAAATCGGTTTCGATGTCACACTGGTTGTTATTGCCGGTGCGACATCATGGCTTTTTCTGGGCAGAATTGAAGGCATTCGGGAGGGAACCGTTGCGGCAGCGCTGCTGGTAGGGCTGACCTCAAGACCGATCACATGGCTGCTGAAGCGGTTTGAAAAACGATTTTTATGTCAGTCTTCCCATGGGCGAATGCGGTAAGTGACGCCAAGCTGTTCA